>Ga0209737_10000102_pt1 | contig 75636 bp, 66 predicted proteins | sample TergutCu122P3_FD_187284 | JGI IMG/M metagenome (GOLD analysis project Ga0209737, IMG submission 187284) | Cubitermes ugandensis P3 segment gut microbial communities from Kakamega Forest, Kenya - Cu122 P3 (SPAdes) (version 2) | ecosystem: Host-associated > Arthropoda: Insects > Digestive system... | reverse complement strand
ATTTTTCGTATCTTGCGCATATCTTTTGGGGTAGATTTCCCCGATTTTGGCTCCTAATCCGTATTTTCGGGGGATTTTCAAAGATACAAAAAATCCCAACCTTCTCAAAGTGAATCGGTTGGGATTGATTTTTTATTGAATGAATGTCCCAATTTAATTGGTTTACACGTAAAATCATTTATCGAAAATATGGTATAGAAACAGATGATTTTCCAATAAATTGCCGCAAAAACTACATCAAAAGTAGGATTTTACTACCAAAACGAAAAACTCATATTTTTTTCTGCATTTCCCGAATATCCCTACCCTATTGCCTGCAAATAGAATTCGATATTTTTTTTTGATTTTTATTTTCAAAAATCATATCACTAAATATTATCTCTACAAATATAGAAAAAGTTTAATCCTGTAAATTTTCACAACAAAATCCGCTCCACCTCCACCTCCGTATGAAGAAAGAGGGTAGCTGATTTTTTGAATTTGGCAACCGATTCGGTGGTGAAAAATTTACAATGTCCGGTTTTTGTGATTCGTTCTTCCATTTTTGGGTGCCGATGCAGGTAGCCTTGCAGGCTTTCCGCCACGATTTCACCTTGCGAAATGATGTGTATCTTATCGGGTGCGTACTGCTTGATTTTGGGCAAAAGCAGCGGATAATGGGTACAGCCAAGTACGATCGTGTCGATCTCCTTGTCTTTTTTCAACAGTTCAAAGAGGTATTTTTTTACAAAATAATCTGCCCCTTCGGATTCGTGTTCCGAGTTTTCGACCAACGGAACCCATAACGGACAAGCTTCACCACTAACCACAATATCCGGATTAGTCTTTTTTATCTCAATGGGGTACGATTTGGACTGTATCGTTCCGATGGTACCAAATATGCCGATGTGGCGCGTTTTCGTGATGCTTCCGATTGCCTCAACGGTCGGACGAATTACGCCCAACACCCTTTTTTCGGGATTCCAAACCGGCAGGTCTTTCAATTGAATGTTTTTTAATGCTTTGGCGGAAGCCGTGTTACACGCCAATATGACCATTGGACAACCCATTTCAAACAGTTTTTTAACGGATTGTTTTGTAAATTCATACACAACGTCAAAGGAACGTGTCCCGTAGGGAGTACGGGCATTATCTCCCAAATAGATATAATCGTATTGAGGCATCAGATTTCGTATTTTTTCGAGAATCGTGAGACCTCCGTATCCGGAATCAAAAACGCCGATTGGACCGGATCCTGTAGGAAACAGTATGTTTTCCGTATGTTTCAAGCAGTGTTGTATTTGTATAGCGCGAAGGCACGAAAGCACGAATTTTTTTTCGCGTTTTCGTGCCTTCGTGCTTTTGCGCTGTGTTATTTAACGTTTAATTTTTTCTTTACCAAAGGAGTTACGTCAATCGCCTCGTCTGATTTGAACAATAACGAATTGGCTTCAAAAATGTATAAGAAACCGTTTTCAGAACCAACCTCACGCATTGCTTTCATGATTTTCTCTCTCAATGGATTTTGCAAATCTTCTTGTCTTTTTTGCAACGATTCTTGAGCTGTTTGGAAGAAGTTTTGCATTTTCATTTGAAGAGCTTGCAACTCTTCTACTCTGCTTCTCTTGATGGATTCGTCCCAAGTTTGCATTCCTCTCTGATACTCTTCCAATTTCCGTTGATACTCATCTTCCAATCTTTTAAGTTCACCTTCGTGTTGCTCGGTCAATTTTTTCATTGTAGCCTCAATTTCCGTAATTTCGGGCAAGGCAAGGAAAAGACTTTGAACGTCCAAATATCCGAGTTTAATCTGTGTGTTTTGAGAAAATGCGAAAAACGGCATCGCAAGGAACAATAGGAATACTAATTTTTTTGACATAATGTTTATTATTTTTTTTGTTATTGATTTTCTGTTAAAATTTGGTGCAAATATAATGAAATATTTTATTTTTTAGAATATCCGAGCTTTGTCAACACATCATCACTAATATCTATCTTGGAAGAGTAATAAACGATGTTCATCCCGGAGGTTTTATCCAAAATAAGGTCATACTTTTTATCTTCCGAAACGCCTTTGATGGCGGTATAAACTTCGTCTTGTATCGGCTTCATCAAGCTCTCCCTTTTTTTGAAAAGTTCGCCGTCAGTGCCAAAATACTTACGTTTCAATTCGTTTGCCTCTTTTTCTTTTGCCACGATCTCATTTTCCTTTCGGGTCTTCATATCATCGGAAAGGAAAACAACCTCTGTTTGGTAATTTTTATACAAATTTTTCGCCTCTTCGTTTTTGGCTTCTACTTCCGATTGCCATTTTTGAGAGATTTGTTTCAACTGTTCATTGGCTGATTCATACATCGGGATATTTTTCAAAATATACTCCATATCAACCACTGCTACCTTCTGTGCGGAAATCGATGCGATTCCTAATAAGGCAATTACCGTAATTAATGATAACTTTCTCATATTTGTAAAAATTTAATTAAAAGCCTCTCCCCCAGCCCCTCTCCACAAGAGAGGGGAGAAAGAGGAGCGTGTTTTATTATTTGTTTAACTTATTATTTTAAGTGTATGAAATATTTTAATTTCTATTATTTAAACGCAAAGGCGCAAAGAACGCAAAGACGCTAAGCTTTTTTGTTAGAACAAAACAAAGACATTAAAATAAAACTTAGCGTCTTTGCGTTCTTTGCGCCTTCGCGTTTAAAATAAAAACTAATTTTTTAGTATTTATTACATCATTTATTCAACTCTTGAAAAATTTCACCACACTCCCCCCCTTCTCTTGTGGGGAGAGGCTTCTTCTTAAAATTCCTGTCCGATAACAAGGTGGAAGTTACTGCCTCCTTTTTGTCCGTTGCGGGCATAGTCAAATCCGTATCCGTAGTCGACACCAATCAATCCGATCATCGGCAAAAAGATGCGGACACCCCCGCCCGTCGATCGTTTCAACTCAAACGGGTTGAACTGGTTGAACTCGCTCCACGCATTTCCGGCATCGGCAAAGGCGAGGATATAGATGGTCGACATCGGTTGGAGCATCAACGGGTAACGGAGTTCCAGCGACAACTTCGTGTACATATTCCCGTTTTGCCTTCTCCAAATAGGATCAATCGGAGTTAATGAACCATTTGCATATCCACGCAACGAAACGGTAGAGGTAGCATACGTGCTGCTGGCTCCCGACATTCCGTCTCCTCCCACATAGTAACGCTCAAACGGCGAACGTCTGTTTTTATCATAATAGCCCAAAAATCCGTATTCAGCCCGCGTCATCAAGACCAATTTCTCGTCGCGAGAGACCGGTGTAAATATTCTTGTTTTAAATTCCGTCTTGTAATATTCCACCCAACGGAATAATTCTTGTTGCATTTCAAAGTATTCCTCCCAATCTTGAGATGTGAATGTCTCAGGTTGTTTACCTCTAAATTGGTCGACTAACGCATTTACGCGCGAATTATCCTTAAATAAAGAATACGGCGGTGTTGCCTGCAACGAAAGGGAGAACATCGAGCCTCTCCGGGTAAAAAACGGATTGTCGGTCGAATTCCGGCTCCAAGTAACTCCGAAACTTAAATTATTTGCCTTACCTGTTTGCAAGTCAAAATAGTCCCAATTCTTCAAACTATAATGACGGTATGCCACTTCTCCATAAATGGAAAAATAGTCATCGGGCCACGACAAGCGTCTTCCCAAACCGACCGCTCCTCCGAGCGTTACGATATGCTTATCCGGGTCGGCATCGTACATTGGGTAGTGGCTGTTACCTCTCATCCCGGACATATAATTGTAGTTGTTATCGGAATAGAAGTAACTGTTTATCCCCGTCTGACGCGACCAATACAGCGAAGTGGATAACGAAGTCGGCTTACTGCCTCCAAACCAAGGCTCCATAAAGGAGACGCTTGCTGCCGTGTAGTACCTCGCGTTGGTTTGGAATGAAATACCGAATTGCTGTCCGTCGCCCTGCGGAAGAGGACGATACGCCTCTTTTTTAAACATATTTTGGATGGAGAAATTGGTAAACTTCAATCCTAAGGAACCGATCACGCCGGTTTGTCCCCAACCGAAAGAGAGTTCCACTTGGTCGTTTCGCTTCTGTTCCAAGTTATAGATAATATCCACGGTTCCATCCTCCGGATTCGGTTCCGGACGAATATCCAATTTTTCGGGGTTGAAATGCCCTGTTTGCGCCAACTCGCGAGCCGAGCGCTGTAAGTCGGATTTGCTAAACAACTGTCCCGGCTTGGTACGTAATTCGCGACGAATCACATTTTCGTGTACCGCTGTATTTCCGCTGATAACCACTTTTTCAATCGTAGCCTGTTTTCCTTCAAAGATACGCATTTCCAAATCAATGGAATCGCTTTCGATATTGATCTCCACCGGATCGACGTTGAAGAACAAATATCCGTGGTCGAGGTAAAGGCTTGAAACGGCATCATCGTCCATCATCAAACGCTCATTCAAGAGTTTTTGGTTATAGACATCTCCTTTTTTTATTCCGAGGACGGTACTCAGTACATCGCTCGAATAGATGGTATTCCCAACCCACGTGATATTGCGGAAATAGTATTTTTTACCTTCATCAACTGTGATGTAGATATTTATCTTGTTTTCCTTCTTCGGATGAGGAACAATACTATCGCTCACCAACTCGGCATCGCGAAATCCTTTTTCGTTGTATTTGTCAATAATCAACCCTTTATCCTTTTCGTATTCATCGCGGATGAATTTCTTGGATTTGAGCAGGGTCATCAGCCTTTTGTCTTTCGTTTTCTTCATTGCCTTTTTGACTTTCTTGTCCGACAATGCTTCATTTCCCTGAATATAAATGGTTTGAACTTTGATTTTATCTTTCTTGTCGATGTTTATATCCACGATCACGTGTCCCGGATTACCCGGGTCGTCGCGCATAATAAATTCCACCTCCGCTTTTTCGTATCCTTTCGCCTCTAATTTCCGTTTGATTATAATCTCTGCACGGTTGACCATGTTGGGCGATATTTGGCTGCCTTTGGTCAATCCCAAACCGCTTTCCAAGTCTTCTTTGTCTTTTTTCTTAACACCGGTAATATTGATTTCGGAGATACGCGGACGTGGTTGCAACGCGATTTCGAGCCACACCTTATCGCCTTGAACTTTTGTTGCGTTTATCTTTACGTCCGAAAACAATCCTTGCCGCCAAAAGCGTTTAATGGCGTTTGAAAAGGCGTCGCCCGGCATCTTCACGCGCTCGCCTACCCGCAATCCGGAATAACCGATGATGATGTCATGATCGTAACTTCCCGCTCCTTTGACGGTTATCTCTTGAATGGTGTATTCTCTTGGAGTTGCCGTATAGGATATAATCGGCGTTTCGTCCTTGCTTGTAACAACCGGAGAATCAATGACGACAGAATTAATGACGGAATCGCCGGCAATAATCATCACCTCATCAACAAACTCATCCGATACCGTTTGAGCCAACAGAACGCCGGTAATTACATTGAAAAGTATATAAAAGAAAAGGAATTTCTTCATCTTTTAAAAAATATTATTTTACTATTTGTTCACTCGTTTTGCCGAAACGTCTTTCTCTTTTTTGATAATCGACAATAGCTTCAAAAAACGCCTCTTTCTTAAATTCGGGCCAACAAATGTCGGTAAAGTAAAGCTCCGAGTAAGAGAGTTGCCACATCAAAAAATTGCTGATTCTATATTCCCCGCTCGTCCGAATCAATAAATCCGGATCGGGAATACCTGCAGTTGTAAGGTTATCTGAAAAAAGCGTTTCGTCAATGTCTTCAATCTGTATCTTACCTTCTTTCACGGCTTGGGCGATTTTCTTTGTTGCATTCAAAATCTCCCAACGCGACGAGTAGCTAAGCGCAAGCACCAAGTTCAAACCTGTATTTGGGTCGGTCTCCTTGATTGCCTCCTGTAATTTTTCCCTTGTTTTTTGAGGCAGTCGCTCGATGTCTCCGATGACGAGTAGACGGACGTTGTTTTTCATCATCTTTTGGACATTATTTTTAATTGCATCCACCAAAAGCCCCATCAACGCATCAACTTCCGCCTCGGGACGATTCCAATTTTCAGTCGAAAAAGCATAAAGTGTCAGGTATTTCACACCGATTTCTCCGGCAGCCTCGCTGACTTGATCCACCGAATCTACGCCGTTTTGGTGTCCGAATATACGATCCTTACCTTTGCTTTTCGCCCAACGTCCGTTTCCGTCCATAATCACGGCAACGTGCCGGGGGACTCTCTCCTTATCTATTTGTTCTTTAAATGTCATTTTTTACCATTTCAATTCAACGCACCTGCCTCTTTTCCGGATAATATCGAACGTAACAAAGACAAATGCACAAGAGTACCAATCGTTATTTTTAAACCACGAACTTTCTACGCCGTAGGGGTTATCCAATATTTCGTTAGAAGGGTCGGTTACATCAAAATCATCTCTAAACAGTTTTCGCATAGACCATTCGGCGCCGATGTTCCACCTTTCCCACAATTTATATTTGTATCCCACGCCAAACGTCAGATGAGGCGCAAAAGAGTTTCCGCCCCAATCCTTGTAAAGAGCCAATCCGGGTCCAATCAATATATAGGGAGTGTGATAAAAAACCTCCCTGTCCCAAGTCTCTTCGCCGTATTTGAAGAAGTTGATTTCCAGTTGCGTTCCTATTTCGAGCAAGCTCCGTTTAAAACTCGCTTGTGTATCTCCCGGAAAACTATTCGGGAAATTCTCCGTATTACCCGAAACCGTTGCGTGCAGCATATTTATTTTCATCATCAAAAGCGGGTGCATCCGGATTCGCAAAAGAGCGCCTGCCGCGGGATGATTTTCAAAAAACGGCGTGGTAGAGTTTGCATCCCCATTGTAGTAAGAAACACCGCCCAGCAACCCAACCTCACCCAAAAACTGAGCTTGCGACAACTGAAAGAAAGAGATTGCAAAAAGCAAGAAAATATAACGTTTGAATCGTTTACAGCGCATCTTTTTTTTCTTATATTCCTTAAAGTAACGGCAAACAGAAAACATTATTGCCTGTCTCCCAACCGTCCATTTCTTAAAATTCCACAAAAGTAATGAATATCTTTAAGATTAGAGGCATTGGAGGCGGAAAAGTTTTGTGTACGAGTTATGACAATAGAATTGAATAAAAATGTAGGTAATAAAAAAAGCACATAAACTGGTGTGTATGCGCTTTTTTATTTATTTTTGTACAAATCGTTTTGAGAAGTTGTATTTTTCGCTTTTGCGATTATAAATGCTATTAGAAGCCCAACATATCACCAAGCAATACACCGGACATTTAGCCTTAGACCGGGTAAGTATCTGCATTGCCCCCAATACCATTCACGGATTATTGGGTCCGAATGGCGCAGGAAAGACCACCTTCATACGCATTATTAATTGCATTACCAATCCTGATAGCGGCGAAGTGTTTTTTAAGGGGAAACAGTTGCAGCCGGAAGACATCCGCTTTATCGGTTACCTGCCCGAAGAACGCGGATTGTACAGAAAGATGAAGGTAGGCGAGCAAATTCTTTATTTAGCTCGCCTGAAAGGATTATCAAAAGGAGATGCCGAAAAAAAAATCAATTATTGGCTCGAAAAATTTGAAATCGCTACATGGAAAAACCGGGCGGTAGAGGAACTCTCGAAGGGGATGCAGCAGAAAGTACAGTTTATCACAACGGTTTTGCACGAACCGGAATTGCTGATTTTCGACGAGCCTTTCAGCGGTTTCGACCCATTGAATTCAAACTTGCTGAAACAGGAAATTTTGGAACTTCGCCAAAAAGGAGCTACCGTGATTTTTTCAACCCACGATATGTTTTCCGTGGAGGAACTTTGTGATACGATTTCATTGATCAACCAATCGAAAGTGGTGTTAGATGGAAGCATGTCTGAAATCAAGGAGCGGTACAAGCAGCATATTTTTGTCATAAAAACAAAAGACCCTCAAATCGCTATTCCGCCTAATGACTTATTTGAGGTTGTTTCGATAAACTTGATAAAAGGAGTAAATGAAATGGAGGTAAAATTAAAGGTAGACATCTCAATCAATGAGTTGATTCGGGAGATTATACCTTACTGCTCGCTGCTCGCCTTTGAGGAAAAATTGCCGGGTATGGAGGAGATTTTTATAAAGACAGTTAAAAATAACTCCTGAAAAATAAAAAACCCGGCTTCATCATCGACATTTATTATTCGAGAGAGGAAGTCCCGGGACTGCATTCAAAGGTAATAAAAAAAATGGATAGACGAAGAAAATGGATAAGATTTTAATGACCAAAACCCTCATCATCATCCAACGCGAATACCTGACGCGGGTCAGAAAAAAGTCATTCGTCATAATGACCTTGCTTACCCCTTTGCTGATGATTGCTCTTATCGGGATGCCTGTGTGGTTGAGTGAGGCAAATAGCGCGGAAACAAAAGAGATAATCGTGATTGACCAAACGGGAAAACAGGAATCCGTATTCCTACCAAACGAGACGCATCAAGAAGAGACTTCTGTCGAGTCGGCGCTTATAATCGGGATGGCTACGGCGGTTCTGATTTACTTTTTTATTTTGGTTTACGGGGCAATGGTTCTGCGCGGAGTGGTCGAAGAGAAGTCAAACCGCATTGTTGAAATCGTCATTTCATCCGTTCATCCGTTTGAGTTAATGGTCGGTAAAATTGTCGGTATTGCGTTGGTTGGACTGACCCAATTTTCGATATGGGCAGTCATTGCAGCGATTCTAACTAATTTTATGGAAATTCCGACCATTCCCGTTCAATCGGTCATTCCTGCCCTTTCGGCGATGAATTTGGTTGAAATCGCGTTCTTTTTCATTGTCTATTTCTTGGGCGGATATTTGTTGTATGCCTCTCTGTTTGCCGCCATCGGAGCAGCGTCCAACAGTGAAACGGACACGCAGCAGTTTATGTTACCCATCATCCTTCCGGTCATTTTTGCGATGCTTGTCGCGGTTAATAGTGCCAGCAATCCCGATGGTCAGTTAGCTTTTTGGACATCATTGATTCCTTTTACTTCGCCGATTGTGATGATGATTCGTATTCCGGCAGGCAATGTGCCGGCGTGGGAATTAATTTTATCCGTATCTTTGTTGCTGCTCTCTTTTGCCGGGACAACTTGGCTGGCTGCCAAAATATACCGGACAGGAATCTTGATGTACGGCAAAAAGGTAACTTACCGCGAAATATGGAAATGGATAAAATACAAATAAAATGGTATGCTGAAAAAAAAGAAAATAGTCGCCCCCCTGGTGAAACCGCCTAAAATGAACCGGAACAACAAGATTACGGTCTCTTTGAACGACAAGGAAGTGCGTGTTTTGGAACAATTTTGCAAGAAATACAAAATTGAAAACCGTTCCCGTTTCTTGCGGGAGACTATTATGTCGGCAATTCTCAAACGACTTGACGAAGATTATCCTACGTTGTTTAACGAAAAAGAAATGCGGTAAATTTTAAAGTTCATGATATAATGTCTAATATGAGTTCAAGTTATAATCTTCAAACATGCAAGCCGTTAGCGGTAAACGTGGGCGACAGTGAGCGGGACATTGAAAACAGAAAATCGTAAAAAATTGAAGAAATGAAGAATATTTTGATATTACTATTAATAACAACGACTTTGTCTCTGTTTGGACAAAACGATGACATTTGGACTTCATTTTGGAACAACGACACGACACTAATCGGTTATAAAGACAAAAATGGAATAGTAAAAATTGAGCCGAAATTTGAAAGTATTTCGATTGCAAGAAAGTTTGACAAAATTATCGCTGTTGCAGAGTATATTGATGAAAAATGGAACAGTTATTATCTCACAAAGACAAGAAAAATAGTAGGGAAAGACAGTTTATATATTTTCGACAATGGATTTGACTGTGAAAGTGAAGGGTTTATTCGTTTCAGAGACCGAAAAACTGATAAAGCAGGAATATTTAACAGAAATGGATATATTGTTATTCCTGCTGAATATAACGACCTGACACGGGTAAGGAACGGAATGATAATAGCATTGAAAGGCGCAAAAAAAAGCTATTGGGATAAAAGTCGAGAGCATTGGAGTTGGGTTGGCGGACAAACGGTACTTATTGACACATTGAATAATACTCTAATAGAAAATTTTTCCTACGACAACTACTATCTTAATTTCTTCTCAATTGAGAAAACGAAAAATCCTCATTCAGATACAATTAGGAGATCGTTTTTAGTAAAGGACGGTACTTATTACTCGTTTATTGACTTTAAAAAAGAGTTCAAGCAATGGCTGACTAACGATTTATTTTCCAATCTGACAGTTGAAACACTGACAAACGCCTCATACGACACAATAACTTGGTCGTCCGCAGAAAGACATTGGACAAAAAGCAATAGACAACAGTTTATAACCGACAACTTTGAAGTTCTTAAAAGCGGATTGCTTGAAATTCAAAACCCCAATAGCGAGTATTTTATCTCAATTGATGGATTAAATCCTTTTATATATGAAGGAGTTGAATTTGAAAAATATTTTGATAATTGTAGAGACAAAGAATGGATTTTTCCTATAATGAACATAGTAATTTCTCATAAAGACAAAAATAATTTCACACAAAATTATTTTTGTTTTTTGCGGACAGAAAGTGGATACAAATTAATTTCAGTAACAATTAGAAACGAAAAAATAAGATATTGAAACAGACATTTGTTTTTATACTATCTTTTTTAAATTAAAGAAAACGCCAAATACATTTCTTCTTAACTAAAAAACATTAGCAACACAATTATGAGCGATGAATATTTTATGAAACAAGCCCTCTTGGAAGCTGAAAAGGCAGAAAAAAAGGGAGAAGTGCCGGTCGGCGCCGTGATTGTTTGCGGCGGACGAATTATTGCGCGGGCTTATAACCTGACGGAAACACTTACCGATGTTACCGCACACGCCGAGATGCAGGCAATTACTATGGCTTCTGATTTTTTGGGTGGGAAATATCTGATCGATTGCACTTTATACGTTACAATGGAACCTTGTATTATGTGCGCGGGCGCGTTGGGTTGGTCGCAAATCAGCAAAGTGGTTTACGGAGCGAAAGACGAAAAAAGAGGATATTCGATATTTGCTCCCAAGGCATTGCATCCGAAGTGTGAAGTCGTTTCGGGTATTTTGGAAGAGAAGTGTTCTTCGATTGTTACGGAATTTTTTCGGAGAAAAAGAAATTAACATTCATTCCTTATGTCTTCAAATACTCCCTCCTGCTTGCATCCAACCGTAGAAAAATAAACAACAAAATCGTGAATCCCCAAAGGGAAGAACCTCCGTAGCTGAAAAAAGGCAACGGAATCCCAATCACCGGCGTTAACCCGATAACCATTCCGACGTTGATGGCAATATGATAAAAGAGTATAGCCGCCACGCAGTAGCCATAAATCCGGCTGAACGGCGAACGCTGTCGTTCGGCAAGGTAAATCAGTCGTAACAGCAAAACCAAGAACAGTGTAAGCGCCAGCATCGTACCGACAAAACCGAATTCCTCTCCTACCGTACAAAAGATAAAATCGGTATCGTGTTCCGGAACATATTTCAATTTGGTTTGCGTACCGTTCAAAAAGCCTTTCCCCGATAATCCGCCCGACCCGATGGCGATAACCGACTGCTTTACGTTGTATTCCACCCCCTTTGCATCGTCAATCATTCCCAATGTTGCCTTGATGCGGTTTTGTTGGTGCGGACGCAGCATATTGTCAAAAACATACTCCGTCACGTTTGCCAAAAGCAATGCTCCGACTAAGAAGCCTGCAATTCCGACATAAGACCATTTCCGGTGTAAAACACTGCTGACAAACAAATAAATAACCGACAGCGCAATGGCAAGATAGCCGACAAATGTAAAGCGAAAAGAGATGCCAAACCGGAAGTAAAGCACCGAGGCAATTCCGGCTATAACCAGATTTCCAATCAAAATATTCCGGGCTGCCGGCATATCTTTTGGGTAAATCAACAGAAAAGCCAACTGTATAAGCGTGGACATAATTATGACCAAAAGCAATCCGAAAGCCTCGTTCGGATAGGCGGGAATAATCGCCACGTCACCAAATTTGATGGCAACAATACAAAACACGGCAACACAGAAAACAAGGAAAAGAATAATGCCCGGCATTCCTTCACGATATAACACAAGCAGCAATACAAAATAGACAGTCGCCAGTCCCGCCTCGTCTTGCAACAAAATCAGTATAAACGGCAAAAGAACAATGGCTCCCATCCGGAATATATCTTTCATGTCCGTCATTTTAAATCCGTATGAACTCATAAACTTGGCGAGGGCAAGACAAGTTGCCGCCTTGGCAAACTCGGCGGGCTGAATGCTTAACGAACCTAACTTCAACCAAGAACGCGAACCTTTTATATCGGGGGCAATAATCACGGTAACAATCAATAAAAGAATAGACGCGCCATAGATAAAATAGGCAAAACTGCTGTAAACCCGGCTGTCGAGCATAAGCAAAACGGCGGCTATGACAAATGAAAATCCTATCCACGTCATCTGTTTTCCGTATCGCTGTGAAAAATCCCAAAGTGCATGCTCTTCAAAATTGTAAACAGCGCCGTAGATGGCAACCAATCCCAAGGCAACCAACACCAGATACAACGCAATCGTGATCCAGTCAAGACTTTGTATGATACTAATGGGACGCGACAATTGGTAAAAGATTAGCGTTAAACATTCTTTCTTCCAAATACTTTCGTTTGAAAGGGACATATCCTTTGAGGTGTTTCTCCATCATCAAGGAGGCAATAGGGGCAGCCCAAGCCGCTCCGAATCCGCTGTTTTCGACCACCACGCAAATGGCAATCTTGGGATTCTCCTTCGGTGCAAAAGCCACAAAAAGCGAGTGGTCTTTTCCGTGCGGATTTTGCGACGTTCCTGTTTTTCCGCAAACCGTAACGCTGTCGATGCTCGCGCCTCGACCGGTTCCCGCTTTCATTACCAATTCCATTCCTTCTATGATGGGGTCAAAATATCGAGATTCGATGGTGGTTACTTTTTTCTGAATAAAAGAACGGTCAATCTCTCCGCCTTCAATTCCTTTGACCAAATGCGGGGTGTAGTAATATCCTTTATTTCCGATAATTGCCGCCATATTTGCCATTTGCAACGGCGTAGCGAGGATTTCTCCCTGTCCGATGGAAAGCGAAACAATGGTTAACGATCTCCACCGGTCTTTGCCGTAAATTTTATCATACACGCCCGAATTGGGGATGTACCCTCGTTTTTCGTTCGGTACGTCGGCGCCCAATTTATATCCGAACCCAAGTGAAACAACGTGGTCTTTCCAAACCTCAAACGCATTGGAAACTTTTTTGTATTTCCGAGCATCCAGCATCGCGCGGAATCCGGCGCAATAATAGGCGTTGCAAGAGTGTTGCACCGACTGAACCAAGTTTAGCGGCGAAGGGTGCGGGTGGCAGCCCACTTTGAAACTCCCCACGACATAGCCATTTGAACAGCCGTAGCAAGTCCCTTCGGTGATTATTTTTTCCTGTTGAAAAACCAGTGCGTTGACCATTTTGAAAGTTGAACCGGGCGGATAACACGCCATCATTGGCCGGTCAAAAAGCGGTTTCAACGGGTCGTTGACCAATTGCATATAATTTTTGGATCGTTGCCGCCCTACAAGTCGCGAAGGGTCGTAAGTGGGACTCGACACCAACGCCAAAATCTCTCCCGTAGAGGGGTCAATCGCGGCAATACTTCCCACCTTGTTGTGCATCAACTTTTCGCCATACGCCTGCAAATCAATATCTATCGACAGCATCAGGTTCTTTCCCGGCTTGGAAGGAATATCGTGTGCGCCATCGTCGTATTTTCCCTGTATGCGTCCGTGCGCATCACGAAGCAGAATTTCCACTCCTTTTTCTCCGCGCAACTCTTTTTCATAGGTCAGTTCGATACCGTTTTGTCCGGAAAAATCGCCGGCTACGTAAAAATCATCGTTTTCGATGGTCTTTTTCTGAACTTCGCCGATAGAGCCGAGCAGCAACGCCGCATTCGGGTAGTCATATTCCCGCAAGGTACGTTTTTGGATATAAACACCCGGAAAGCGGAATAATTTTTCCTGCAAAACACCATATTCGGGAGCCGACAATTGGCTCATAAATACCTGCGGCGTATAGGACGAGTATCCGGATTTATTCCGGATTTCCTTAACGCGGAAGTTGAAATTTTCCATATCAATTCCCAGCGTATTGCAAAAATCAAGCGTATCCAATTCCTTTATCTCCCGCATCACAATCATCACGTCGTAGGCGGGTTTATTAAAAACCAATACCTTCCCGTTCCGGTCTTTTATCAATCCCCGAACCGGAAATTCAATTCTTTTCAGGAAAGCGTTGCTGTCTGCCTTGTCCTGGTAAGAATTGTCAACAATCTGCAAATCAAATAACCGGATGGCATAGGTGAGTACCACAAGTATCATCAAGCCCCCGATTATCAATTTTCGATTTTGAAAACGGTCATTAATCATTTAGATTCCGGAAATATATGTTATGTTTTTGCAAAAATACGATTTTATGTTGGGTTTTACAACCCGAAAAAAAGCAATGATATAATTACCATCCCAAGGTGTTGTCATTGGGCTTACCGCCAACACCACGCACCAGCCTGTGAAACTTCATTAACGAGGTATTGCTCTAATTTGTTTAGGCTCTAATACTTTGATGTCTGCAAAGTATTTATAATCTTTCGTGTTGTTTGTAATAAAATAAAAGCATTTCTTTTTCAAACTTATAATATACTGAATATTGTCCTCTATATCAGCAGCTGCAACATCTACGGCCTGTGTTATGTCGTCATCTACAAATGAAAGTACTTCAAATTTTGCCTGTATTGCTTTGACTATCTTCTTTATTTCTGTATTCGTTTTCTTTTTCTGAAAAACAGATATTAATTGAGCAACGGCTAATGTTGAAGTAAAAAGCCTTTTCCCTTGTAGTTCAAAAAGATAGTTCAGCGCGTTTTTATCATTTTTCAGATTAATATGAAAACCAATCGGTGGTGATGTACAAAGTATGCTTTTATAAAATAAAGGCAATCAAGCAATAAAGTGTTAATTTTGTATTTATGAAGATAAAAATTACACTTTACTGCCCAGAATGCCAAAGTCCAAAGATAAAAAGAAATGGCAATAAATCGAACAAGAAACAAAATTATTTATGCAATGCTTGCGGTCGTCAATTTATCGGCAACCACGCATTAAGTTATAAAGGCTGTCATTCAATCCTGATACAGAAGATATTACTAATGTCTGTTCGAGGTATTGGCATTAGAGATATATCTGTAATAGAGGATATGTGTGAAAAATAGCATACTTTGTACATCACCACCAAAAGGGCGAAATATTTATGATTTCGCCCTTTTTGTTCTATTTTGTCTTTACTATTTTTTTTGCCGTGCCATCATCATATTTTATAATATACATACCACTTGCCGGTTCTTTCGGCAGTTTGACACCCAAGATGCTGTAATAACCGGTAATGCGCGGTAAAAACGCAATGCATTGTGTCTCTACAACATCGACTGTCCCGCCCGTAGTCGTAAATTCACCCGATTGCGACAGCAACACCACATTATTAGCCGCAAGCGTTTCAAGTGTATAGTAATAAGTCGTTCCGCTTGACAAATTTTCCAACATAAACGAGAAATCCGGTGTTACACTTCCTGCACGAAGTTTGACAAACTGACCATTTGCATCAAACTCCAATGTACGGATAAGTTTGGTATGTTCTTCGTCTTCGTAAATCTTCAAGAGGTAGCCTGCTGCGTTTTCGAGCGGCTCCCAAGCAATGAGGGCGTTGTCTTCGGATGGGGTTATAGAAATGTTGTTGTCTAAAATGTTTGGAAGTTCTACCACATTAAACTCTTTCCAACCATTCGCCTCTCTGTACAAATCGCCCGAACCGTAAGGAACGTATAAGGTTGGTTTGTTAACTCTAAAAGAACCGCAAGTAAACACACATTGAATATCTATCGGATTTGGATTGTGATTGATTACAGCGGAAAGATTATCAAGATAAAGGAAACTATCACCTCCAATTTGAGTTAATGTACTTGGTAAAGAAACAGTAGTAAAACTTTGCCCGATAAAGCAGCCGTAACCAATTTTTGTTACGCCTTCGGGAATATGGATGGAAACTATAGAGCCGGCTCCGAGACTTCCGGCGGCACTTCTACCATTTAACACACCGTTACCAATACTTGTTAACGTTTTTGGTAAAATAATGGAGGTTAAATACTGCATATAAGAGAAAGAATAATCGGGTAATTCATTGGCTGGGTAGAATTTTTCTTTATTATATCCAGCGACACCCTCATAAGCAACGATATTGGCATTTTCCAAATCCAATGCTGTGAGGTATTGCAGACTATCAAGGAAGTAAATATCGCGAGCATCTATATTTCCGGTTAAAGTCAACTTAGTTACCGGTCTTTCTAAGAAATCGGTAAAAAGAGCGGAATTGAGCGTCCCCGGTTCGGTTAAACGAATGGTCTCGGCTCTTTCGGGCAATGCTTCGCGAGTTACAATAAGCGTATACGTTTTTTTCGTAATACCGTCTTCGGCAGTAACGACAATGTCAACAATGTTCTCGCCTATGTTCAGGTATTTAGAAAATTTAAAGGAGGAGATATTGTTATTGACAATGGCTCTATCGTCAACGGTGTAGCCGTTTCCATCTATATAACTCCGAGAAAACGGCACGGTTATTTTGTAATTGGTTATGTTTGTATTAAAAGCAGGCGTTATTTCTGCATTAGAAACATATAAACTTTGCAGGTTGGCGTTAGAAGAAGGCACATCGCGCATTACCCTTACCATATAGGTCTTTTGCGTAATGAGGTCTTCGGCAGTAACAATGATACTGAAAAGGTTTTCGCCTACCTGTAAATCATATTTACAAGGGCTCATGGAAATCGCATTTTTATCTTCCGGAGTTCCAAAGATACAAACAACATTATTTCCGCCAATGTAATATGGTATAATAGCGGTGTACACGGTAATATTAGGGTTGAATGGTGGGAATATTTCAAAATCGACATTACCTCCTCCTCTTATATAAGCAAGATTGGCGTTGGTAGAAGGAAGAACAACAACCTCGCAAGTAATAATTTTAGTTCCAGCTTGAACTGTAATAATCGTTTTACCAGAGGCTATGGCAGTTACGTTACCGTTAGTATCAACTGTTGCGATAGCTTTGTTGCTACTGCTCCACGTTACGGTTTTGTTCGTCGCATTTTCGGGAAATACTTCTGCGGTCAGCCTTTTCTCTTCGCCCTTGGATAGATGAATAATAGTTGAATCCAAGCTAATATTACTTACACGAACAAAATTAGAATCTGCGACACAACGTACTGAGTGCCCGTAGTTACGCATCGTGAGCGACCATCCTAAAGTATTGTCCGTACCATAGAAATGTGCACTATAACTACTTCCGGTAACCCAATATTGACCACGAATATTACTATCGCGTAGCCCTCCTGAGTTATTATCACGATATCCGGCTTCTGGCAAAAATATAGTATTGGAATCCGTACCCAAAAATCTACCGTTTACCCCATTTATGGTTGCCCCAAGACCACCTGCACCAAAAAGGCTTTCCATTTCTTTTGATGTGGGCAGTCGCCATCCACCGGGGCAAACATTGTTGATTGTCTCCCAATTCGTATTAGGCGAACCATAACTATCCCAAGTTGTACCACCGTCAGAGTTTACAATCGGATTGGTTGTACTCCAACCTACCGGACGATTCCATTGGTAAAGCATACCGAAATCTTCCGATTTCGTTGTAAATGTGCCGGGCTTATCCACATTTCGCGTTGCCCAAACCACACCGTTAATCTCCACGCCTTGGTCATCAAAAAGCCCATAGTTTATATTGGATTCCGGAACATACACATTACAAAAGGATGTTTTGGTGCCTACTTTGGCTGAAATGAGCATACTGCCGGCACTTATGGCTGTTACCTTTCCGGTGGAATCAACGGTTGCTACATCCGTATTGGAGCTTGTCCATATTATCGCTCTATCGGTTGCATTATTAGGCAACACGGTTGCTATCAATGAACGTTCCTCTCCGATAGGCAGTTGAAGGTATGTTGAATCTAAACTAATGCTTTTTACACTTATATGCTCATTGGAAACGCAACGTACAGAGCCTTTGTATGAAGTCATAGATTCCGTAACCCTTGGTTGACTAACAACGTCGCTGTTATTAAATATACCGAAATCCAAACTATAAGCTCGACTGTAACCACCATAAATATTCTCAACTTCCGTACTACTCCAATAGATAGTCCATGTACTTGTGAGGCTTTCGTAATTATCAATATAACCGGCTACGGGTAGAAAAAGGGTATCGGGTGCGGTTCCAAACAGCCTGCCATTTACGCCATTCCGTGTTACCCAAGTGCTGCCTGCGCGCATTAAACTTTCTAATTCTTCGCGAGTCGGTACGCGCCAGCCCGAAGGACATGCTCTACTACCGCGCAGATAAAGTCCTCCTGCGTCTTCCGGATTAGCCGTAAAAGTACCGGAGGTATTCAGATTACGTGTTGCCCATTTAATATCATTGATGATTACGCCCGGATCAGTAGTGGCGGTTTGTGCAAAACCGTTCAAAGTGCATAAAAAACACAACCCGATAAAAAAACGTCTAATTGTTTTCATACATGTATAATTTTACATTGTTATTTCTTTATTTTGCAAAAATAATGATTTTTAGCCAATTACACATACTGTTTTAATCGGAATTTTACTTCTCCAAATAATATCCTTCTGTCAATTCTCTAAATCTCTCAGAATAACAATGCCGCTCTATTTCAATCAATAACGAATCTTCGCGGCAAGCACTCTTTGCCCGCGAAAACTCCAACAGCAACCGTTTTTCCGCTGCACCAATTCGTGGTATTACTTTCGTTTTTTTAGAGCAATACAGACCGGACATTTCCGCTTGCAAAATAAATTCCAACCCTTCAACTGTTGGCAATATAACCGCTAATCGTCCGCTGTCTGACAAAAGCGCATCAACCGCCACAATCAAATCCTGTTGGCTCAACGAATCGGTATGTCTCGCTACCGAACGTTGTGCATCCGGATTTTTCAACGATTTATTAAAATAAGGAGGATTACTTACGATTAGGTCAAAACGGTAATCGGTGTTTTTCGTGAAGGTTTGCAATGAGACGGTTTCTATTTTGATTCTTTCACGCCAAGGGGAATTTTGCACATTTTCAACTGCTTGCGCCGCTGCGTCCACATCTATTTCAATGCCTAAAATGGCTGCGGGCGAACGCTGTGCAAGCATCAATGCAATCAACCCTGTCCCCGTTCCCACGTCCAAAATAGACCGCACGCCCGAAACATCCGTCCACACACCCAACAACACGCCGTCTGTGCCGACTTTCATTGCGCAGCGGTCTTGGTTGATTTTGAATTGTTTGAATTGGAAATAGGGGTTAGACATGACAAAAGCCTCTCCCCCCAACCCCCTCTCCACAAGAGAGGGGGAGCAGAGCATATTTCATTATTTGTTCAATTATTTAGAATGACCTTCCTGTTTAGTCACCCCTCTCCTTTAGAGAGGGGGTTGGGGGGAGAGGCTTTACTTAAGCGCTTCCCGCAACTTGATAGTTGTCAATACTTTCTTCGTATCAAGCGCAAAATTACTATTCATAATCCAACCATAATAGCCAATGTCTTCTTTCAGTATATCAACCACTTTGCGACCTTTGTATTTCCCGAAATTGATAAACTCAATCCCTTTGTCATCATACACGATGCGACCCGCAAAATCGGCATTTTTGGTGAATGCCGAGAAATCGGATAAGAAATTCACATCGTTTTTCAGGTCGGGATGATAGCGGTCTAACTGCGACTTTAACACCTCGTAAGTGGCTTTGGTGTCAGCTTCGGCGCCATGTGCGCCTTCTAACTCTTTTTCGCAATAAAATTTATAAGCTGCTGTTAAGGTGCGTTGTTCCATTTTGTGGAAAATCGTTTGAACATCCACAAATTTACGCTTCTTTAAATCAATCTCCGTTCCCGCACGCAAAAATTCCTCGGCAAGCAACGGAATGTCGAAACGGTTTGAATTGTATCCTGCCAAATCGCATCCTTCGATGCTTTTTGCCAATGTTTTTGCTATTTCTTTAAATTTCGGACTGTCTTTTACATCTTCGTCCGAAATTCCGTGAATGGCGGTAGCCCCCGCAGGTATTGGCACTTCGGGATTAATCCGCATTGTTTTAGACTCTTCGTCGCCGTTCGGGAAAACTTTCAGATAGGAAATTTCGACTATCCGGTCGTTTACTATATCTGTGCCCGTAGTTTCCAAGTCAAAGAAAACCAACGGGTTTTTCAAATTCAGTTGCATATTTTTTATATTAACAGCAAAAAAGCGCGAAAGGACGAAGGCACGAATTATTCGTGCTTTCGTGCCTTCGTCCTTTTGTGCCTTCGTGCAAATTAGTCATTCAACATCATTGGCATAATGAGCATCAAAGTATCTTCTTCCGAGTCGTTTTCAAACGGGAGTATCAATCCCGCTCTCGAAGGGTCGGCAAGCTCCATTACTACATTTGGCGAAGAAATATTTGCCAAAATATCAATTAAAAATGCTGATTTAAAGCCGATTTTCATTGGCTCGCCCTGGTATTGGCAAGTGATTCTTTCTTCTGCTGAAATGGAGAAGTCAATGTCTTGCGCCGAGATGTGAATTTCGTTTTCCGAAAAACCTAATTTTACCAAATTGCTCGCTTGGTTGGAGAAAACGGAAACACGTTTCAACGTATTCATCAAAGAAATCCGGTCGATGATTGCCTTGTACGGATTGTTTTGAGGAATTACGGAGTTGTAATTCGGGTAACGACCTTCAATCAGACGGCAAAACATTTTATAGTTGGAAAGCGTAAAGCACGCATTTTTCGCGTCAAACTGCACATACACATCTCCGCTTTCTTTCGGAAGAATGTTTTTCAGCAAGTTGGTCGGTTTTTTCGGAAGAATAAACGACGAAATCTTTTCTCCTTTTGCCGATGATGTCTTGATACGAACCAATTTATGGGCATCGGAAGCAACCAGCGTAACATCCTCAGTCGTAATGTCAAAGAAGATACCGTTCATTACCGGACGAAGTTCGTCATCGGCAGTTGCAAACAGCGTCTTGTTGATGCCCGAACTCAATACGGAAACCGGAACGACTAACGAATTAAAATCATCTGCCATTTGAGGCATCTTCGGATACTCCTCGCCGTTTTGACCAATGAAATTGTAAACGCCTGTCTCGGATTTGATGGTCATTGCCAAATTTTCGTCGTTGATGTCAAATATCAACGGTTGGTCGGAAAATTCTTTCAACGTATCCAACAAAATTTTTGCCGACAAGGCAATCACGCCTTCCCCTTCGGAAGCATCCAACTCCATACTTGTAATCAGCGTTGTTTCCAAGTCGGAAGCAGTCAGAATTAACTTGTTAGATTCTATTTTGAATAAAAAATTATCTAAAATAGGAAGTGTATTTTTTGAATTTATTACACGACTTATTGCTTGTAAATGACTTAACAAGCCCGTACTTGAAACAGTAAACTTCATTGTGTGTTAATTTTATTATTTTTTATGGAAATTAATCCACAAAATTAAAAAAGACACTCATATTTAAAAAATATTTCGGGTCTTTTTTTGGAAAATGTACGATATTTCCGTTATTACTTATTTTTTGCTTGAATTTCAATCAGTTTCATTTTCTATTTACACAAAATTTTGGATAGTCCCTAATCATTTTTTCAATCCCGCTTTTCGTGTTTTCTGTCGTACATTTTCTTGTTTTTATGCGGAACGCACCGTTTTTTCCGTCCGTAAATCTATCAAACTAAAACTTCCGAATAAACACCGCTTGCCCTTCTTCCGGAACGGTTCCTTTTTTCACCTTGTTGTACCAACGGATTTCCCATTTCCGAAGTCCAAATTCCTGGGCGATAGACTCGTAGGTATCTCCGGCCTTGGCAATAACGGCTTTCTTTCCGTTCACTTTTTTCACCGGGTGTGTTGGATAGGCGGCAATATCGCCCATTTTACTTTCCAACAAATATTGCGATTTTGTCTCGATGACTTCGGTTTCTTTCTTTCCGCCGGTGGTCTCCTTGCCTTTTACGATGTGTTGGTCGTAGGCATGCAGTTCATACGTTTCAATGAGATTGATCAATAGGCTGGCATAATTGGGATTCGTAGCGTAGCCGCATTTTTTGAGACCGTGCGCCCACGCTTTGTAATCGGTAACATCCAACTCATACAAGGATGCGTATCTCGGACGTTTCAAGAATTGGGAATGGTCTTCGTAAGAATCTTCCGGTTTGGCATATTTCCGAAAGCAATCATTCGTTTTGTCGTCGTCGTGATAAATCCTTTCGCCTTCCCATTCGTGGCACTTTATTCCGAAGTGATTGTTGCCTGTTTGGGCAAGTTTACTGCTTCCGGCTCCCGACTCCAAGATGCCTTGGGCAAGCGTAATGCTCGCAGGGATTCCGTGTTGCTTCATCTTTCCAACAGCAATCTCGCTGTATTTTTCGATGTAATCTATATTTACTTGAAACTTTTTTGTTTGCGCCACAAACGCTTGCGTCATTAGCAGGCAAAATACCGAAATAAAAATATACCGCTTGTTCATTGTGATAATTGAAGTTTTTTACAAAAGTACGGAAAGTTAGCGAAAGATGCTAAAAAAATATTTTTTTTATACATTTGCAAAAAATACAATTCTTATGAAGCAAATCAAACTTACCTACACCGTATCCGTTTTGTCGTGGTCGGAATTGCCGGAGGAGGCGAAAAAAACAATCGAGGCGACAAAAGAAGCGAGCGAAAAAGCATACGCACCCTATTCACATTTTCAAGTGGGAGCTGCCGTTTTATTGGCAGACGGAACAATAGTAACGGGAAACAATCAAGAAAATGCCGCATACCCAAGTGGACTGTGCGCCGAGCGAGTAGCTGTTTTCTCCGCCAATTCACTTTATCCCGAACAACCCATACAGATATTAGCCATTACCGCTCAAAGTCAAGGGAAATTTCAGCAAAAACCGGTCACTCCTTGCGGAAGTTGCCGGCAAGTGTTTCTCGAAAGCGAAAACCGGTATGGCAGGGAAATTGAATATTACTTTTACGGAACGGAAGAAATTTATTATGTAAAAGGGACGGAGGCTTTGTTGCCGTTGAATTTTGCCATTCGTATGTAGAGACGCAGCGTGCCGCGTCTCTACGACATGAAGAAATCACATCTCCCTCAATTCCTTCAACAGCGACCGATACATCCTTCTCCACCCTTTCCAAGAGAAAGCATCGGTCAGATTTTCGTTGTGAAAAATGGTGACAAAATCACCGTTTACGGCTCTCACTTTTTGAGCAAGGTTTAGTATGTATTGCCTGCTTTGCTCTTCGTTCAGATTCAAATTCTTTTTCAGCGTTTTGTCCATTACAACAAACGGGTGAATCATAAGTCTGTACGTTTTCTCGTTATTCAGGTTGTAGAAATGAAATGGGAAAGATGTTCCTGCCCTGAATCCCGGACGAGTAGAGTAACCCATCGACCAGTCATGAGCAAATCCTTTTCGCGACAACATCCGGTAACTTTCAGGAACATGAAAACGAAGGTAATGAAAACGGTTGTGATGCACCTTTTTGTCTAACATATTACGTTCCATCATCCAGTGTTCCAGCCAGAAACGAATAGGCGAAAACGCGGCATTGTAGGATGGGTGCAACCCAACGATAAAATCCCGGCTAATCTGCCAACGATCACTTTTGTATGCAAGGCTCGGAAAAAAAGTCTTTTTGTCATACTTGCCGTAACAGCCGCAATGGAAGAAAAAAATCGGCAATGTTCCACACTCCCGGTGCAATGAAGTAATCTTTTTTAAGTTAAAAAAGGGATCTTCCTCACGTCGGAAAACGACATTTAACCGGTATTTTGCTTTTCTGAAATTTCCGGTAAAAACCTCTTTTAATAATTGAAGTCCGTTGACTAACACCCCTTTGTGCCGATAGGCAAATACATTATCGACATCAATGGTCGGTAAAAAATGAAAATTCGGAGCATTAAATTTAATTTCCGGATATTTATCCAGGAATATTTTTTTCAACTTAACAGCCCATTGGTCAACAACCGGCTGCTCTAAAAAACCATGCCGGAAAGCGAGGCTTTTTTCAACAGGATACCTATCGTGTTCATCTCTGCTTTTTTCAAGATACTCTTCGTAACGCGAAAGAAGATAAAAGGAGGCGGCAAACAGGTCAAAAGGAACTTCCTTTCCCGAAGTTCGGAAAAAGACGGGCAATTCATCCCAATAAGAGATTTCCGGTTCGAGCGGACGAACGCCTTGCTCGGAAAGCAATCCGTGAGGGACGATGTGGACTCCCTTACCGTTGTATTCTTTGGCATAACAAATAACAGGATGAGAGGCGTTTAAATATTTTTCCAAATTATCCGTAAGTAAAAATTGCCCCCCCAATATATGCTTAAACAGTTGATTAAAAACATAATCCATCCGTTCAGTTTTTCTCTCTATGTAAATTATCATCGTTCTTTATACTTAGTCTACAAATATATTTTATTTTTTTGATTTTTTATTAATCAAATGTGAAAATAAATTCACTAAATCATCTCTTCGTCGGCAAAACTAAAATAATTATCTCCGGCGATAATCAAATGATCCAACAGGGAAATTTCAAAAATGATGCACGCATCTTTCAGTCGCTGTGTTGCCACTCTGTCGGGGTCGCTCGGCAAGCAATTACCCGAAGGGTGATTGTGCACCAACACAATGCTTGAAGCCAAACACGCAATCGCCTCTTTCATAATCATTTTTACGTCTACCACCGAACCGGTAAGACCTCCGGCACTCATTTTTTTTCGATCCACTACCCGATTTGCCCGATTAAGAAAAAGCACCCACGTTTCTTCGTGCTGTAAGTCCGACAATATCGGATGAAAAATAAGAAACATATCTTCGCTCGTCGTTATTTTTTCTTTGATCAGCGCCTCTTCCAATTTCCGTCTCCGCCCAAGTTCCAAGGCGGCGATAATGGTAATCGCCTTCGCTTCTCCGATACCTCTGAATGAGGACGATAGGTGTTGTATACTCCGCAATCCCAACTCGTTCAGGTTATTGCCGACCGAATGAAGTATTTTTTTTGAAAGTTCCACCGCACTCTCTTCGCGGTTTCCCGAACCAATGAGTATTGCCAATAATTCGGCATTGGAAAGAGCTTGATTTCCTTTGAGCAGTAGTTTTTCTCGCGGGCGGTCTTCTTCTGCCCAATTTTTGATGCTTTGTTTTTGTAGTTTATTTTCCATAATGTGAAACAAGTTGTTTTTCTAAAAGTCAAAAAATGCGCATCGTCATTGCGGACTTGACCCGCAATCCCCAAATGAACAGTATTTTTTAGGAGATTGCGGGTCAAGCCCGCAATGACGAAAGCGCCTATTCTCCGATTGCCTCCAAGTAATTAATCAACGGATTTGCATACATCTCCGTCAATTTACTTCGCAAAAACGGAATGTCTTTTTGAGGCAAGTCAATTTTTTGAATTTGATTCTCGATGTAACTATTAAATCGATTTTTCTCTTCTTCCGAATACATTTTTCCGGAAAAATGCGATTCTCCCCGTAAATTATCCAACGCGACATAATTTCCCGGAAACAGCTTGTAATTTTTATGAATCCGGCAGTCGATTAGCTTGGCTGTTTTTTCCAAAACTGCCGCTCTGTCGTCGTCTTCGTTCAATGCCTTGTTTAATTCTTCATTGATTGTACCCGTTACTTCGTAGTGAATACGTCCCTTGTATCCGGTCAGTCCGGTTTTCATATTCAGCAGGTCATCGTCTTTGCTTTTTTTGTAGTCGGGATTGTCTCTTTTCTGCTGAAATTCTTTGGCTTTCAGAAAATCGCAAGCATCGTATTCGTAGCTGATGCTTATCGGTGTAATATTCAGTTCAATAAAACTTTTTTTGAAGTTTTTATCCGCACTCATACTTAACATTTTGAGCAGACTTTCCTGCGTTCGATCGTTGGCATCCTTGGCGCGACCTTCGCGCTGTGCAATCCATACAGAGTTACGTTTTTTAACGATGTTACGGCGAATGTAGGCGGAAAGCCGTTTGGATGCTTCAAAAATCTCGCGCTTGGAACCGCTGCGTTGAACGATAAAATTTTTGTTCAGTTTCATCATTTCGGTAATCCACGGTTTTACACACAGATTATCGCCAATGGCATTTTCCGAAGTTTCGATTCCGTGAACAACCAACAACGTATTCAGCAATGCGGCATCGAGAATTATATCCCGGTGATTGGAAATAAACAGGTATTTTTCCGCCGAATGAAGTTTTTCCAATCCGTTAATATCCAACCCATCCGATGTTCTTTTTGCCAAATTCAAAAAGAAAGGAGCTACCATTTTGGACTGAAAATCGAAAACAGAGCGCAACGACAATAATGAGTGGATTAACTCTTCGAGCGGTTTGTTCGGAAAAAGGTATGCTAAAGCCGATTTCAGCTCCGGTTCCGTTACGACACGTTTAAAAGCCTCGTGCACCTCCTCATCGTTGTAAGGACGGATTGCCTCGTAGTTGTATTCATTTTCCATATCTGACAAAATTTTCGCAAATATAAAAAATAATCCTGCCAATCTTGTAAATCTTACTAAAATCTTGGTTCAAGACAATATAAAAACCGCCTCCGGTCCCATATTAAACAGCAAATCAATGATACTCAAATCTTTTTGAAACCCGAATTTTCGGTCAAAAACCTGATAATAAGGTTTTAATTCAAACGGATATTCTTTTTTCGGATGAAAAAAATCTCGTAAATCCGTTTCATTTTCCGAAAAAGAATCTTTATACTCGTTCGTAAATGAGATTGGCGTAGAAATATCAATCAATTTCAGCACAAGCGATTGCAATTCAGTATTTAAGTCGATAAGAAACGTTGTTTTTGTCTGAAAAAAAGGCGCAAAATCATCGTAGTAATACTCAAAAAAAGGCGATGAACTGTAAGCCGACTCGATTGCCCGCCAATGCGTTTGTTGCCAATTATCCGAATAGGCAATACGAACATCTTTCATTTGACACTTCGCATCACTTTTTTGAACAGGGATAGACAAGTCCATCACGCCGTTGGAAGAAACTATCCGGCAACGGTTGCGGTATGTTTGTTTGATGTAATTATCGTGTTGTTCAATAATTGCGTTTTCGCTTACGGTTATTTGTTTGTAATAACTCACCGGGGCTAAATACGACGAAGATAAATAGCACACCTCATCACTTATCACTTTATCACTCATCACTTACGACTACTCTTACTATTCAACTCCTCCGGTCTTTGCCGTTGCAACGGAACGCTTGTTACATCCCACACCTCTTCAACATCCCAATTCACTCGCAGTCTTATTTTCTGATTGTAATAAAAAACCTGTTCCGGTTGAATTCTTTTTCTGAAATTTCCAGTATCCCAGCGTCCGTTTTCGTTTCGGTCATCGATCAAGCGCAAAAAATACTCACCGGGTTTTACAAATAGAAAAGAAACTTTGCCGTCAACCATGGTAGATTGCATAACCGGCTTGTCACTTTTATCCAGCAGTTGCACGAACGCTTTTTCCGGAGCATTTTTCAGCGAAACGAAAAGATTGGAATACTCCTCTTTCGATCTGATTTTGAATTTCGCCTCAATCTTATTATTATGAAAACCAAAAATATCCGTAACCGAAGCCGAGTCGATTTGCATTTTGTACTCTTTCTCCGGTTCAAAATTGGCAATAATAGTGTAGGTACGAAGGTTTCTTTGCGTATCTTGCTCAACAGCGAAATCAAGGTCGTTCCACACCGTATCTTTTTTTACCGTTAATGAAATATTTTCCTTGCCGAATGACATCAACGGTTTTTCCCACTCAATGACCGGCTTGTTGTAAATCTCCACAACAGAAGGGAGTGCAATCACTTTGGTAAAAACGGTTTTATTCTCATTCTCCTTTTTCTCTCGACGGCTCAATGCTTTTTCTTTATAAAGGAGCGTAATTGTATCTCTCTTCGGAACCAAATTTTCGAGCGAATTCGTTTTTTCATAATCAATGGCAAAACGCAAGGTGTCTTGCATGAAAATCAACGAATCTTTTATCCAATAAACCAACGTGTCTCTCGTGACGGAAGGTTCGGACAAAAACCAATTTTCTCCTTCAAAATTGACCGGCATGATTTCCGGTAGCTTCTTAGTGAAATTTTTAAAATACAGCGTGAATCTCCATGGCTCGTTTCGTTCTCCCTTGATGAAAAATTGACGAGTGTCCTCTTCTCTATAGAAACGAAGTAACAACGAATCGGGCAGAAAACGAATCTCATTGCGCGTTGCCATACTATCATTGTTGGTGGTATCCTTTTGGACTTTTATTTCAATTCGCGGAGTAATAATCTCCTCCAATACTGCGATTCCTTCTGTTCGTTGGTCAAAGAAAAAGTTATTATTTATATCGTCCAACGCATATACGCGATAGGGTATCTCGGCAAGATTCCGGAGGATGAAATTTCCGTTGGGACTTGTTCTTGTTACCCGATCCATTTTGCGGGTGATAAAAACGCTGTCTTCCAAATCGGTGTAAACACCGGCGTAAATGCCGGAAACGGGAGCTAAATTTTCAGCATTGAGCACTGTCCCCGAAATTTTTAATGTATCAATTACCGGTCCGGTAGAGAAGCTGAAAACAAAATCGGCAAGCGGATTTCGCTCGTTGTTGTCCATAATCGAACTGCCGAAATCAAGCGTATAGGTAGTATTCTCCAAAAGTGAATCTTTCAACTCCACCGTTACTTTTCGTCCAATTCCCTTCGCTATCGGAAATTGATTTTGTGTAGGAGAAACGACTAAATTCTTCGTAGGATTATCAAGTATGATGTATTCGTTAAACTCAATTTCGATTTTACTTTGCCGGACATTCACGGCATTGGGCGGCGGCGAACTTCTGCGAAATTCGGGAGGCGTTTCATCTTTTAGTCCACCGGTCGGTCCCTGCGCCATATTGGCGCACGACTTCAAAATCAATGCCGCACAAGATATGAGGGCTATGAGGAGAATCTTTCTTTTCACGTTGCTTTGTTTTGTTCTTTTTTAAAGGTCAACAAAAGTAATAAAATTCGTTGTCTTGAACCACGATTTTAGGAAGATTTATAAGATTGTCAGGATGAGGGTAATTGTGGTTATAGAAAAAACCTGTTAAGTTTCTAAACTTAACAGGTTTTATGTCTATAAAATACGGTATTCCACGTCTCCCCGTAAATCATATTTTCGCTTTCTTTCTTGTAAATGCAATACTTTATATATTGCCGCTGTGCTTGTTAAAAGGAAATACAACTGAAATGTTGAGTATTTTAAGAATAAATAGAAATGAATAAAATACAGCAATTATACAAAGAATGACAGTTGTTGCAACCTTTAAATAAAAAATTGTAACGAGGTATAAATCAATAATTTACGGTTGATTTCAACTGTAATTCCAACCATTTGGAAAATCAACCCAACCCGCAGGGATTGGGGCAAAATAAAATCACAACTAACAAGAAAAATCCCAACCTTTTCAAAATGAAAAAATTGGGATTTTTTTATTAAACCTCAAAAAGCCCCTTATTCAGCAACTACCTCGAAAGAGATTTCGGCAGAAACGTCTTTGTGAAGTTTCAAGGTAGCTTTGTATGTACCCAATTCTTTCACTGCTTCTTTGATGATGATTGATTTTCTATCAACAACAAATCCTTTTTTAGCCAATGTTTCGGCAATTTGGATGTTGTTTACCGAACCGAAGATGGTTCCGGTAGAACTTGCTTTTGCTCCGATAGTAAGAGAAAGTCCGTTCAGTTTTTCAGCCAACTCAGTAGCTTCTTTCTTGATTTTCTCCAATTTGTGAGCGCGTTGTTTCAAGTTCTCAGCCAACACTTTTTTTGCAGAAGGAGTAGCCAATACGGCTTTCTTCTGAGGGATAAGAAAATTACGTCCGTAACCGTTTTTAACTGTTACCACATCGTCTTTATAACCCAAGTTATTTACGTCTTCTAATAGTATGATTTCCATTTCTTGTCCTCCTTCTTAATTATTTCATCAAATCGGTTACATAAGGAAGCAACGCAAGATGACGTGATCTTTTTACTGCTTGAGCAATTTTACGTTGGAATTTCAACGAAGTTCCGGTCAAACGTCTCGGTAAAATTTTACCTTGCTCATTCAAGAATTTCTTTAAAAATTCAGGATCTTTGTAGTCGATGTACTTGATACCGCTTTTTTTGAAACGGCAGTATTTTTTCTTTTTAACTTCTACCGATGGAGGAGTTAAGTATCTGATTTCCGATGAATTTTGTGATGCCATTTCTTAATTCTCCTTTACTTCTTTAGATTTAAAATTTCTTCTTTTCGCAGCATACTCAGCGGCGTATTTGTCCAATTTGGTGGTCAAGAAACGAATCACTCGCTCGTCGCGACGGAATTGAACTTCCAACTTGTCGACAACTGTCGGTTCTGCGTCAAACTCTAACAGACAATAAAATCCTGTTGACTTTTTTTCAATCGGGTAAGCCAACTTACGAAGTCCCCAACACTCTTCATTCACAATTTTTGAATTGTCTTCCAGAAGAATGTTTTTGAATTTTTCTACCGCTTCCTTCATCTGTACATCAGACAAAACGGGAGTCAAAATGAAAACGGTTTCATAATGATTTAACATAAATCTTTCAATTTTTAATTAGTTAATCTTTCGCTTTTTAAAAACGAGTTGCAAAGGTAATGGTTTTTGTCGTGTTTCCAACTATTTTTCAGAAAAAATCTTTACCGCCGGATCTGTAATTTGTTTTTTCCAACAAAAAACAGTATCTTTATAAGTTGAATACAATTTCATATTTTTATGAAAAAAATAACCATTCATTTATCCATACTCTCTTTTCTTGCGTTTTTTTCTTTTTCGTGTGAGAAAAAGGAACGCTCCTCTATTCCCGATTGTGAGGTATATATTGAAACAAAACCAAGTGAATATGCAACTTTACGTCTTATTGGCAGCGCAGTTACCTACATTTATACCCCCGGCGTGCCGGTTCCTGCCAATTTTCGGTTTGGCTACGGCGGCGTGTTAATATACCGTGATTTGGAAGGCAGAATAAGAAGCTGCGAACTTGCCTGTCCGGTCGAAGCGCAGCCTTCCGTGAGGGTGAAGGTAACAATGCCATACGCCGAGTGTCCGGTGTGTGGTTCCAAGTTCGACCTTTCTTGGGGAACTGCTGTTCCCGTCGCCGGTCCGGCAAGAGAAGCCTTACGCGGCTACCACGCGAGCGAACGGACTAATTCGATCGTGGCTTCCAATTAATAAATTCATTTTCAATTTTCCATTTTTTGAAAAAATTACTATCTTTGGCTTTCGATCTTAAAAATCAAACACTTTGGGCTAAATTCAACTCCTAATTCGCATTAAATGCAATTCTAAAAAATATGAAACTAAAAACTCTCCTACTCATCTGCTCGTGCTTCTTGGCAATAAACCTGCAAGCTACCATCCGCTATGTAAAAACGGACGGAACAACTCCCGCTGCGGATGCCGCCAACGCTACCTCGTGGGCAACCGCCTGTAACGACCTGCAAGCCGTCATAAACGCCTCCGAAGCCGGCGATGAAATTAGGGTAGCCGTAGGAACATACAAACCGGGAGCAAACACAGCCACCCCTCTTGATAGGGGTAATTTTTTTATGTTAAACAAAGCCGTCAGTATTTACGGCGGATTCCCTGCTGATGCCAATGAAAATACAACAATGGACGACCGCATCCTGCCATCTACTGAAAATCAAGGCTCCATCCTAAGCGGAGATATTGATAACGATGGTACTCCGGAAGGAAACGCATATAAAATTTTTCATATTCAAGGAAACATTGACAACACCGTATCTTTCGACGGATTTACCATTACCGGAGCAAATACAGGTGAATCTACCCGGTACGGAGGAGGAATATTGATTAGGTCGTGTTCTCCTACGATAAAAAATATGTTTATAACCGAAAATCTCGCTTACAGCGGAAGTGGTATATATATGGGTGAATACGCCTCTCCTTTTATATCCAATGTATTAATCACAAACAACACAGCATTAAGTCACGGAGCAGGAATGGAAAATATGTACAGTAATCCTACGCTGTTTAATGTAACCATTTCTAATAATTCTGCAAAATATTACGGAGGAGGAATAGCAAATAAAGGTTCTTCTCCTACTCTAACAGATGTTTTAATTAGCGAAAATGAAGCTGACCGAGGAGGAGGAATGAATAATGATGACAGCAATCCTGTTTTATTCAACGTGACCATTTCTAATAACTTTGCTAAGGGCTTACCACCCAACGCAAGACTTGGAGGAGGAGGAATATATAACTATTTGTCTTCTCCTACTCTAATAGATGTTTTAATTCGTGAAAATGAAGCCAGACAAGGAGGAGGAATATATAATGTTCAATCTAATCCAACGCTAATTAATGTGACAATTAGTGAGAATGAAGCTTTTGATGGAAGCGGAATATCTAATGCTCGATATTCTTCTCCTGCAATTTACAATTCTATTATATGGAATGATAATATTGACAATGGTCTGGGTAATCCTTCTTACTTTCACAGTTTAGTCCAAAACGTAACAACCCCCGATGAAAACGGCAATTTGGACGGAACGCTCGACCCTCTTTTTGTAAATGCCAAAGAAGGAGATTTCAGATTGTTGGAAAACAGCCCGTGCATTGATGCCGGAGATAATAAAATATACCTTTCAACACGCGAATTATCGAATTTCGATGGAGAAAAGGATTTAGCCGGTAATAATCGCCTGTTCGGAGCCAATATTGATTTGGGAGCCTACGAATTTTTTAGTCAAGAACCTACCAACATCCACGTTGTAACCGGACAAAAACAATACATTACCTCCTATCCAAACCCTGTCGCAAGCGGCGAAACCATAACCCTGCAACTAACCGAAGCGCATAAGAACGGAAATTGGACATTGTTTCATTTAAACGGAAATATGATTCAAACAGGAAAATTTGAAAATCAACAAGAAATTAAGATTCATACGGCAGAGTTGGCAAGTGGTGTTTATTTTGTCAAATTGTCGGGCAAAAGTTGGCAAGCAACAGAGGTAGTGATTGTACGATAGAATTAAACCGTAACATCAAAAAAGGTATAAAAGTTATGGAAAACAAAAAATCAGATAAAAGTACAAGCGATAAAATCAGTTTTATCAGTTTTATTATTCCGAAATTTGCCGATGAGTACAAAATGGGAATACAACAGGCATATCTGTACTTAAAACAGTACGGTGGCTTGGCATTTCTGCTAAAACACTGGTGGGCTTTACACACAGAAAACTCGTTTTGGGCAGTACGCCATTTGTATGATGTGTGTTATAAAAATGGAGGAGAACGATAATGCAGGTATTTCACGGAAGTTATACGGAAATTCACGAAATCGACTTGACTAAATGTCAGGCAAATAAAGATTTCGGACGAGGTTTTTATGTTACTAAATTTCAGAAACAGGCAGAAGCTTGGGCAGAAATTATTGGCAGTCTTCACGACACAAAAGGTGTTGTAACCGAATTTACATTTTATGAAAGAGCTTTTGCCGATGACACTTATAAAACACTACGCTTTAACAAATATAACGAAGAATGGTTTGATTTTATCATACTCAATAGAGACAAATCTACGATGGAGTTACGACACGATTACGACATTATTGAGGGTCCGATAGCAGACGATAAGGTGCAAAATAAAATCGATTTGTATTTGAATGGCAAAATCACGAAAGAAAAGTTTTTTAATATGATTTCGCACCACGAAGAAACACATCAAATTTGTTTTTGTACTCGAAAATCGCTGCAAATGATTGATACTATTTCTAAAAATACGATGCTAAACAGTATTATAATTGCCGAGCCGATTATTGAAAATTTAATGCTTGACTTTCATATTGATGAAGAAAAAGCAGCCGATGTTTTTTATTCGTCAAATACATTTGCAAAATTTACCGATGAATTGAAAATCGACGATAACCAAAGCTCTGAATTTCATAAAAAATCGTGGCAAGAAATCTATAAGTTCTTAAAGCAAGAATTGAAATAAGGCAAGATTCAACGCTGAATTTTCAATTTTTTTTCAAAAAATTATTATCTTTGGCTTTTCGATCTCAAAAAATGAATTTTATTAACTAATCAATAATTTATACTAAAGCTTATGCAGTACGGATTTTTTGACGATGCCCGCAAGGAGTACGTTATCACCAAGCCCGACACCCCAAAGTCGTGGAGTAACTATTTAGGAGATACCCGCTACGGAGCCATTATTACCAATAATGCCGGCGGATACAGTTTTTTTCGTTCAAGCGTTCAAGGGTGTTTTACCCGCTTGAAATTCAACTCGGTACCATTGGATCAACCGGGGCGTTTTATTTACTTGCACGACCGTGATAACAAAGATTTTTGGTCAGGTTCGTGGCAACCGGTAGGAAAGCCGTTGGATATTTACAAAAGCGAATGTCGCCACGGTTCGGCTTACACCATTATTTCGTCCGAGTATAGCAACATCAAGACCGAGACGTTGTATTTCGTGCCGATGGGACAAGAGTTTGAAGCGTGGCGCGTGCGCGTAACGAACAACGACAGCAAAAAACGCTCCCTTCGCGCATTTTCGTATGTTGAATTTGCGTCCAACTGGAATATGCACGACGACCAAAACAACCTGCAATACACGCAATACATCGTCAAAACTTCATACCAAGACGGTTTTATCGACCACGGAAACAACCTGTATATGCCGGAAGAGCCGGAAAATTTCCAAAACAAAGATCAAGCCCGCCACTCGTTTATCGGCGTAGTCGGTGTGCCTGTAACCGGATATGACAGCGACCGCGATAAATTTATCGGTGCCTATCACACGTATGCCAATCCGATTTCTGTCGTAAACGGCGAATGTCAAAACACAGTTACCGAAGGAGATAACGGTTGTGGTACCTTGCAAATGGATTTGGAACTGAATCCGGGCGAAACAAAAGAATTTACCGTTGTTCTCGGTATCGGAAAAGCGTGGGTAGAAGGTAAAAAAGCGGCAGAATTAGTCGCAACCCCTGCCAAAGTTGAGGCTGAATTTAAAAAAGTAGTTGACTACTGGCATGGACGTATCGAAGGCTTAACCGCTCAAACTCCGGACGCAGCATTCAACAGTATGCTCAATATGTGGAACCCGTTCAACAACTTGATTACTTACGCTTGGAGCCGCGCCGCATCATTGATTTACCGTGGCGAACGCGATGGTATGGGTTATCGCGACACCATTCAAGATATGCTTGGCGTAATCCACAACATTACAGACGAAGTGGTTGAACGCCTCGAACTGATGATTACCGGACAAAACTCCAACGGCGGTGCAATGCCTGTCGTAAAACCATACGCCCACAAACCGGGACACGAAGAGCCGACTCCTGAAAACGAGTTCCGTTCAGACGACTGTATGTGGTTGTTCAATACCATCCCGACTTATGTAAAAGAAATCGGCGATTTGAACTATTATAATAAGGTATTGCCGTATTCCGACAAAGGCGAAGGAACCGTATTGGATCACTTGCGTCGCGCCATTCAGTTTAACTTAGACCGCAAAGGGAAAAACAACCTGCCTTGCGGATTGAAAGCCGACTGGAACGACTGCCTCGTACTCGGAGCCAAAGGCGAAACCGTATTCGTTGCAATGCAATTACGCTATGCCTTAACCGTTTACATCGACATTTGCGAACGTTTGAACAAACCGCAAGAAGTAGCGTGGGCGCAAAAAGAGTTGGCTCAATTGACTGCCGATATTGAGAAAAAAGCGTGGGACGGTGCGTGGTATGTACGCGCCATCAAAGAAGACGGTTATGTTTTCGGAACGAAAAACGACCCGTTTGGTGAAGGAAAAATTTGGTTAAACCCGCAATCTTGGGCAATCATCAGCGGACAAGCCACCGGTGAAAAAGCCGAAACCGTGATGAACAGCGTAGAGAAATACTTAGCCATTGACTACGGTTTGGTACTTTGCGATCCTCCGTATGAAAAAACAGAAGCATCCGTTATCAAAGCACCGTTGTTTATCAAAGGGATGAAAGAAAATGCCTCCGTATTCCAACACACACAAGGTTGGGGAATTATGGCAGACTGTATCCTCGGACACGGAAACCGCGCATTCAAAAATTACAAAAATTTCCTGCCTGCTGCTTACAACGAACGTGCGGAAGTTCGCCAAATCGAACCATACGTCTATGGTCAAACCACTTGCTCTACCTACAATATGCGTGCCGGTCAAAGCCGTTGCCCGTGGTTGAGCGGAACTGCCTCGTGGGCATATTTTTCGGCATCGCAATACATTCTCGGTATTCGTCCGGACTACGATGGTTTGATGATTGACCCTTGTATCCCGCAATGGGAAGGCTTCACTGCAAGCCGCCGTTTCCGCGGAAAAACGGTGAACATCAAAGTGGAAAATCCGAAAAAAGTAGAAAAAGGCGTTGTTTCAATTACCTTGAACGGAGAGAAAATCAACGGTCAAGTAGTGCCTTTTGCTAAAATGAAGGATGTGAATGAAGTGGTTGTGGTGATGGGGTAATCCTGTTGTCAATATAAATTAAATATAAACCTGTTAAGTTTTTAAAACTTAACAGGTTTTTTACTTAAAATAAGGATGCTTTTTAGGGATATTCAGTAAATGAATAACATATTGATAGTAATATTGTTACGTGCTATCATTTTCTGAAAATTACCCCGATTTTCACACAAATATGGCGAAATCAGGGTAATTGTAATTTAATTGGTTTACACGTAAAATCATTTATCGAAAATATGGTATAGAAACAGATGATTTTCCAATAAATTGACGCAAAAACTACATCAAAAGCAGGATTTTACTACCAAAACGAAAAACTCATATTTTTTTCTGCATTTCCCGAATATCCCTTTTTAGTAATTTCATTTTTTTTGAAGGGGGGGGAGTTTACCTATAATGCGTAAATTCATTGCGGCAATTGATGCCATTTTACGGAAAGCGTTGCCAACAATTTCCCTATTTGCTCCACTGCCTGCATCGTCTCTTTCGTAATCTCTTTCTTTTGCAATCGAAGCAGTAGAACACCATATAATACATTCAACGCCAACTCAATATCATCCGTTTCCTCGCCGGCGTTTGTCTTGTTTCTAAATTCAACAAGAAAAGGCAACGTTTTGAAAAACAGTGCATTGTATTGAATTTCTTTTGGCTCTCGAAGCAGTTCCAAATGCAGGTCGTTCAAGTTAGATACAATGTTTTTATTGATTTGTAGGTGCCCTTTTTCTTGGATATTCTCTACTCGCATCATAGAAATCAGGTTTTCATACCACTCGCGCATCTCTTTTTTTGTCTTTTCGTCCAAATGAAATTGGTCGATAACGTTTTTTTGAATTGCATCAATCTCTAAGCGATAAGCGCGGATAATATCTTCAATTTGCCACATATACAACACATATTCGGCAATGTTTTCTTCTTTTTTTTGTTTGGCGATTAGCATTTTAATTAATAATTAACAAATAATAATTAATAATTTGGCAGTCAATAGATTGTATTTTAGCGTAGTTGTTTTATTTTTCCTTTTTCGGTAAAAATAAAAATTTCACCCGCTTTTTCATATTGGTAAGTTCCGAAGGAATCGTTCCACGATTGGGTGTAATCAAATGGTTTCACCACATTCCCTTTTTTGTTGATAACTCCCCACTTCCCGCCTTCCCACAACAAGGTGGGACATTCTGCGTCGGTGGTTGATTTATCTATTTTTACCGCATCTACGTTTACAATGCTTTTCCCTTTAAAAAAGGGAGTTGCTTGACAATATTGGGGTGCAATCACAACTATTCCTTTTTTGTTTACAAAGCCGATTTTATCGTTTCGGATAATGCGCCTCAATCCTTCGTTCAGGTTATCCGGATTTTCTCCGAAGGTGTATATTTCGTTCATTTCTAAACCATTATTATCAACCATTATCCATCTGACAGGTTCATCCGGCGACATTCTCAATATTTTTTGTGCCGAAATCGAAAATACGGGTAATAGCATAAATGAGAGAAAAATGAAGATTTTCCTCTCGTTTTTTTCAAAATTCAAACTCAAATCCATCTTCCGCGTCATTATCTTGTTCCAAATAATCTTCCATATCGCGACGGTCTTTTTTGGTTGGTCTGCCTGCGCCACGGTCGCGTTGTCCGAATGAGTTGAATTTACTTAATTCCAATATATCCAACTGCTCTTGCGGTGTTACGTTTTCCATAAATTCGGGCACTAACTTTGCCCCCATTCTATTTTCAGACAAGGCTAATACCTTGAAAGAATAGACAATCGGATTCCTTTTAATTTGAACCACATCGCCTATTTTGATGTTTCGCGATGCTTTTATCGTATTTCCGAGAATCATTATTTTCCCCTTTTTACAAGCCTCGGCAGCAAGACTTCGGGTTTTAAAAAGGCGGACAGCCCAAAGCCATTTGTCGATTCGTACTTCGTTTTTAATTTCTTTTACCATATTTACAAAGGTAATATTGCTTAGAGAATAATTAGCAATAAGCGGATTGTTTTTTGGTGGTGATGTAACTACGTTTCACGCTCCCTTACAAATTACGCATCCCGCACATTTTGGAATCTCTCCCCGCAGGCGATTTTCCGCTAACGTCCGAATCCGGTCACGGAGAGCGTCCACGCGAATATTTTCAATCACATCATTGGTAAAAGCAAGCATCAACAACATTCGCGCCTCTTTTTCTGAAATTCCGCGCGAACGGAGGTAAAACAGTGCGTTTTCGTCTATCTGTCCGGTAGTGGCTCCGTGGCTGCATTTTACATCATCGGCGTAAATTTCCAATTGCGGCTTGCTGTACATTCTGGCATCGGTGCTTAAACAGATGTTTTTATTGTTCTGAAAAGCAGCCGTTTTTTGCGCATCTTTCGCCACCAATACTTTGCCGGAAAACACTCCGGTGGCATGGTCATCCAAGATGTATTTGTATAATTCCTTGCTTTTGCAGTTGGGTTTCAGGTGGTTGATGACGGTAAAATTGTCAATGTGTTCATTTTTGTCGCCCACTGCCATTCCACAAAGGGTGGTTTCGCAATGTTCACCGTTCAGATTTACTTGGATATTGTTTTGCGTAAAGCCGTTTAACAGGGTAATTTCATTTACCAAGACGTTAGAAGAAGTTTCCTGTTCGATGAAAAGCGAACCGATATTGGTCATCCTGTTATGCGTGCTTTCCAACTTGTAATGTTCGTAAACGGCATTTTCTCCAACGAATACTTCCGTAACACGATTGCATAAAAATTGCACCGGATTGAGGGCGTGCGCACAAACCAAAAACTTCGCTTGCGCTCCTTTTTCGAGGATAATCAGGTTCCGGCTGTTTGCCATCATTGGTACGTTGGCATACATTACATTTATTAGTTGTATTGGTCGTTCAATAATCACATTTTCAGGCACGTACAAGAAAAAACCATCTTGCGCGAACATTGCATTAAATGCCGCGATTGAATCTCCTTCGCACTTAACCGACTTGCCTAAATAGGTCGCAACCAGCTGTGGATGGCTTTCGGCATACTTCCTCAAACTCCCGATTAAAACTCCTTTTTCAATCAATCGTTCCAACTCCGGATTTTCGCCTTTTTTTGCTCCATAAAACGAATCATTGACCACAAAATGGAGGTGCGAATTAATATCCGGCACATCGCATTGAAATGTTTTGTATGGATCAATAGGTGTTTCAAGGCGATTCAGGTTGAGACCGAAATCGGGAGCAAAACGTTCTCGCAAATCGGTGTATTTGTAGTTTTCCGATTTTCGGGTTGGGAAGCCTAAACGGGAGAAAGCGGCGAAGGCGGGTTCGCGCAAAGCGTTCATAATCGGGGCAGAGTGCTTTTCGATTATTGACTTGCTTGAATTATAAATGTCTATATATTGTTGATGTATCATTTTTTATCATACTTTTTACATATATTGCTAACGTTCAATTTAGTTGTTTTAAACTGTTTATTATTCATCTTCCAAAGAATATTCACTTGGGATTTTAGTTTTTTTCGTCCACCCATATAAGGATTCGATAGGCTTAACTAACAATGCGATGGGAAAAATGATTGGAGAAATGCACATGAAGTAAATATAGTGTTTCCAAACCTTATCACCACATAATTTATTTCCTAATATGTCAAAAGGAATACAAACATAATCAAAAATAAAATCTTCTGCATTAAAGTCTGCAATTTCAAATTGCGGAGCTCCCTTTATAGTTCCTTTAAGTTTTATGTCTTTACCTGATACACCTGTGTGATAAATCTCTAATGATATACCTTCCGTTGTATAAATATAATCAAAATCAACTACTACAGATTTTTTATCAGGTGTTATTGTAATAGAAAAATTATTTGCTTCTTTTTTTGTAAAAATAATATTCGCATTCAAAATCTCATACTCATCATCTACGACAATCCTTATGGGATCTATAGGCGCTATATCTGTTTTGTTTATTATTTCATTTCCTTTATTCCATAATGAAATTTTCGTGATTGAGAGATTTTTTATTGGATTATCCAAATATATAATTTTAATCTCTTGAACTTTATTAACTCTGTCTTTTATTAAGTTAAATGTCTTGACAAAATAAACAAGAATTTTTTTTCTTTTATTTTTAAAATACAAATAAAACGAAACAATTATGCTCAATACTGTTAAAATAAAAAAAATCAAATTAAGCCATCGATTTTCGTTAAACCACTGTGTAATATTTTCTTCCATCCTATTTTAAATATTTATTGATTAATGAAAACTTTTACTTTTCCAACTTCTTGTTTACTATATCACAAGCTCCAAATAATTCTCCGGATTAACCAACAAAAAAGACGAATTTGGATAATTTTCCGAAAAAGTGCGCATAAGTTTCGTTTTTCTGCTTACATTCCTCTTAAATTCGTAAATGTATAAATGTCCGTCCTTTTCTTCTATAAATTCTATCTTTTGTTATAGAGACGCGGCACGCCACGTCTCTACGAGGCAGCATCGCGTATTTCGTTGAAACAATCGTTATTCCAAAGCGTAACATTATTTTCGACATAATCTGCAATACGATTCATTTCGTCCTGATTGCGAATTATCCGGTCGTCAAAACGGGTTTGCCAAGCAAAATCAATCTTGTTTTCGTTGGCAAATTTTGTTATAGAGGATTTTATTCCGCCGATGACCACCGATAACCAACCTTGTAGGTTTGCAATATTTTGCATCTGTTCGCTTTTCGGTGCGCTTCCCTGTAGAGACGTGGCGTGCCGCGTCTCCTCCTTTATTTGCGTTTCTTTGTTAATTGTTTGTTCGGCAGTTTCCGTAAAGACGCGGCGCACCACGTCTCTACATTGGCGGTCGGCGATATTTTCAGGTTTTCTGCGTTGATACGGCGTTTTTTCGCCATCAATAAACATAATGGCGTGCCAATGATTGGGCATCACAACAAACAACGGAATTTCTGCGTATGAATAATGAATATTAATGTTTTGTAAATTATTTTGCAGGTGTTTTCCAATGGAAGAAAGTTGCATTACCGGTTCGTAATTTTGTTTTTCTACAATTTTCCCAAAATAATGTACACGATTTTTTGTACAGACAGAAATAAAATACGCACCACTACCGTAATTGTCCCACGTTGCACGTGTTGATGGTATTCGATATGTATTTTTGAATTTTTTGTCTAACATTTTTTGTTTCTATTGTTGTTATTGTCTGCCGTCTCTGCACTGAGCCACAGAAATAGTTTTGATTTTGGCTCAAAACTCTCCTAACTCCTTCTTAATCCAATCATACCCCTTCTCCTCCAATTCAAGCGCCAACTCCTTCCCTCCTGTTTTCACAATTCTGCCTTTGTAAAGCACGTGCACAAAATCGGGAACGATATAATCCAACAACCGTTGGTAATGCGTGATGACAATGCTTGCGTTGTCTTTGCTTTTCAGTTTATTGACACCGTTGGCAACAATGCGCAGGGCATCAATGTCAAGTCCGCTGTCGGTTTCGTCAAGAATAGAGAGTTTTGGTTCGAGCATCGCCATTTGGAAGATTTCGTTCCGTTTTTTCTCTCCGCCCGAAAAGCCTTCGTTGACGGAACGGTTGGCAAGTTTGTTGTCCAATTCCACATATTCTTTTTTCTCGCGCATCATTTTCAGGAAATCGGAGGCTGACATGGGTTCCAATCCTCGGTATTTGCGTTGTTCATTGACGGCAGTACGCATAAAATTAACCATACTGACACCTGGAATTTCGACGGGATATTGAAAACTAAGAAAAACACCCTCGCGCGCACGGTCTTCGGGTGAAAGCTCCAACAGATTTTTACCGTTAAACCACACTTCGCCCTCGGTCACAATAAATGCAGGGTGTCCTGCCAAGACGGCTGAAAGGGTGCTTTTTCCGGATCCGTTGGGTCCCATTACGGCGTGTACTTCGCCCGGATTGACGATGAGGTTGATTCCTTTTAATATCTCTTTGCCGTTGATGTTGGCGTGTAGGTTTTTGATTTCGAGTAACATATATTTTTTATTTTTCTTCTTCTTTTTTTCGCTTAAATCTATCTACTGTTCTCCACAAAGAGATCGTAAAAATAAACGCACAAGCGACAACGACTAAAAAAGCGATTTCGATTCGGACATTTCGGAGCAGTAAACCGATACTGATAAAAAACAGGTTTACCAATATAAGGACAAACGTAACTTCCCTGTGTTTTAATCCCGTACTCAACAACAAATGATGCACATGATTTCTGTCGGCAGTAAAAGGCGAAAGCCCTTTTTTAACCCGCGTTATCATCACCCGTAACGTGTCAATCAATGGAATGGACAATACACAAATAACAACAACCGGCGCTGCGCTCATCGCAAATCCGGAATTTATTATACCGGCAGCGTTAATTTCGCAGAAATTTACTACCAACAGATAGACAATATATCCCAATACCAATGCACCGGAGTCGCCCATAAATATTTTTGATTTCCCGCCAAAAACGTTATAAAAGAAAAATATCAGCAAGGCTCCCACCAAGGCAAAACTCATCATTGAGAGGGTAGTTTCATTTATCAATGAAAAATAGATGCCGAAAAACGTACAAATCACAACGCCCAATCCCGATGCCAATCCATCTACCCCGTCAATCAAATTCAATCCGTTGACCACCAACAAATAGACAAAAAACGAAAGCGGGTAACTTATCCAATCAGCAATTTCATATATGCCGAAAAATCCGTACAGGTTTGTCAAGCGAACACCGGCAACGACAATCAATATAAATCCGGCAATCAGTTCACCCCATAATTTCCGGAGTGCCGGCAATTCAATCATATCATCAAAGAACCCGACCAGTAAAATAAAAAACATTCCTGCGAGAATAATTTGATATTGAAAATCAATTGTTTCGGTCGAAAAAATGAGGAAGGATAAAATAAACGAAGTGTAGATATTGATACCACCGATATTAGGGATCCGCCCTTCGTGGGAGGTACGCTTGTTGGGCTTAACAACCAACTCCCTCTTCTGTGCCATCTGTATGATATACGGCATAAAAAAACGTCCAATAGCAAAAGAAATCAATCCTAACAAAAAAGGATAAGAGGTTAATATGGAATGAATACTATCTTTCATTGCAACTATTTACTTTGTAAATGATATTAGAATTTGTCTGCAAAGGTAATATTTTTCAATAAATAAACTATTTATTTTTATGAATAATCCTGTTACTTCAACTCCCTCTGTAAATTCTCCAGTACTATATAAGCCACCGGACAAGTATACGCATTTTTAACCGTCAAATGGTAGATTTGAAAAAATCTCCGGCGGTCGGTATGCGGGTATTCACGACAGGCTTTGGGGCGGTTTTCGTAGATAGAGCAGTAATTATCATTCATCAGAAAAGGGCAAGGCATTGACTGAAATACATAATCGCCATCTTCGTCTATTCGCAGGTAATTTTTGATTACTTTTGAGGTTTTTATGCGCAGGGCTTTGGCAATTTGATCAATGTCTTTATCTGTAATGCGCGGACCGAGCGTGCGACAACAATTGGCACATTGCAGGCAATCGGTTTTTTTGAAGGCTTGCTTGTGTAACTCCAACACCAATTCATCGGCATTTTCGAGCTTTTTCTTGTTTTTCTTGAAAAATTGCTTGAATGTCGATTCCGATTTTTGAGCCAATACGGGAAGGTTCGTTAGAGATAAATCTTTCCCAGCCATTTTTTTAGTTTTTCGGGGTCATTTTTTTTTCTCTGAGCGTAATCTTTCAGCTGGTCTTCGCCTATTTTTCCAATCATAAAATAAAAAGCCGCAGGATGCGAAAAATATAGACCACAAATAGATGAACAGGGAAACATCACCCCATTTTCGGTCAGTGTGATGCCGATTTCTTCGAGATGCAGCAACTTATTCAGATCAAAAATAATGGATTGATCGGGTAACGAGGGATAACCTACTGCCGGACGGATACCTTGATAAGGCACCTTCCGTAGCTCCTCTACCGTGAAATTTTCTTGCGGAGCGTATCCCCAATAGTGTTTGCGAACTTGCTCGTGCAACCATTCGGAGGTAGCCTCTGCCAAACGATCGGCGAGGCTTTTGACCAAAAGTGCATTATAGTCATCTCCTTGCGATTGAAATTGCGCGGAAATTTCTTCCGCTCCGTGTATGGCAACGGCAAATATGCCTATAAAATCGGACAAATTGGGCAAAAAATCGGACAAAGAATAACAAAAACCGGATATTTCATTTGGTTTTTGTTGTCTTAGCATCGGGATATAAAGTAAGGTTTCCTGCATTTGATTCGGAAGAAACAAAATTCCTTCATTTTCGGATTTCGCCTCCGAGAAGTAAAGAATTGCTTTTGCTTGCAATTTTTTGCCTGTAATCATCTCTTTGAGCATTGCTTGAGCATCTCTGAAAAGGGAGAGTGCTTCTCGTACTTTTTCCCGCTCTTTTTCGGGAAATTGTAGTAACCAAGTTTGACAAGAAATACAATCGCCAAGCGTCTCTATACCCGAATATTTTCCTGCAATTTTCCACGTATGGAAAAAGAAAGTCCAGTCAATGTATTTTACTATCAGATTCAAATCTATGGAATCCAATATTTTACGACCTAAAAAGGAGGGGTTGGTGGGTTGATAATTCATTTTCATTACAATTTTACAGATGTTTTACAAACTCCTCTATCCTTATTACATTGACCTTAGGAAAATCTATCTTTTTTAAAATATCGAAATGCGCATCTTGCGACACAATATAATCGGCATTTGATGCTATGGCACAATCTACAAATTTGTTATCATCAGGGTCATTTTTCATAAATCCAAAATGAAAATAGGAATTAACAAGAATTGTATTGTTGCTGTTCAATATAATGTAAACGATTTTTTCAGCAAATTGCGGGGAAACTTTTTGAGCAAGAATTTCCTCGTATTCGTTTATTATTTCGTTTGATACACATAATATAAATTCTTCGTTCAAAAAAGCTGTCCAAACAAGATGAAATTCACTTCTATTTGCAATACAAATAAGCAAACAATTTGTGTCTAATATTATATTTCTCATTTGTGCGAAGTCCGAAGGTGTTCATTTAATAATTCATATCCGATTTTGCCTTCATCCCAATATTTGTCCGCTTCTTCCTCAACTTGTTGTATATAAAAATCCAATAAGGTTTTCTTTAACTTTTGAAATGTTTCATCAGTTTTTATGAATGAAAACATTTTCAACAAATGAAGTTGCGCCGGATTTAAGCCCAAAGAATCGGTTTCGATAATTCTTCTTTTCTGATATGCCACAGCCGGTTCTTCAACTTGCGCCGGTGTTTCATTCGGATGTGAGTATGATTTCTTTGCCATAGTATTACAATTGTTAATTTATATGTGCAAATATACAGTATTAATATTTAATGCACAATTTAGCGCTGTGCCAAAATTTATTAAACGCAAAGAACACAAAGGTGTAAAACTTTTTCTTTATACCCTTGTGTTCTTCGCATTTAAAAGATAAACTATTCTTTCGCTTTCAACCTGCGTGCAGCTAATTCGGTGGTTATTTCATCCATTTTTTTCTGGTCTAACGGATAGAAAAGCATAAATCCGGCAGTAATGACCGCCACCACCGCAGGAATCCAACTCATCAACATCACGATACCTTCACGTGCACCTTGTATAGCAATGGAGTCGCCTCCTTTGTAACCATAATAAGCAAGAATTGCACCGATAATTGCACCGGCAACACCCCCTCCGAATTTCGTTGAGAACGAGCCGGCAGAGTAAATCAATCCTGTCGCACGACGGCCATTTACATATTCGGAATAATCGGCAGCATCTCCGAGCATCACAAAAAAGAGCGTCGGGAAGATGGCTGCTGCAAATTCGGAAACAATTCCGATTCCGAAAATCGCCGCTATATCCGTTGGACTACAAAAATAAAGCAGCGCATTGACCCCTCCGGAAAAGAGAAGTGCCCCGATGAAAAGGTTCTTTTTACCGAAACGAAGACTCAATTTTGCCGTAGCCATCGCTCCCCCAATCGAAGCCAACATCAAGCAAATCATATAGGAGCCTGCCAATATTTGGTTATGAATATAGTGCACAAAATACATGACTGTAATACCTTGCTTAATTGCGTTATAGATATTGAAAAGCAATCCGACAACTAAAATAATCAGCCAAGGTTTATTGCGTACCAAATCGACAAGATCGCGCCACAGATTTTCTTCTTGGTCTTTTGGCGGTTGCACTCGCTCTTTTGTGTAATAAAAAGTGATGAAAAGTGCGAGTACCATCACAATGGATAGCAAATAAATAGATTTACCGTAACCTTTCCGTTGGTCAATAACCGAAATCTGAGATTTTTCCAATCCGCTCTCATCTGTAACGATAAAAGAGTAAGGAATATTTGATTCCATCTTGAAACTCTTACTTGTAGTGGCGGTAGTGTCTAAATTTGATGCATCATTCCAACGGAAAAGAGCAGTACCATCTTGGAAAAGAGCAGAAATACCTCTAGCTTGAGTTTTGATATTTACATTTTCAATGCTTTGAGGAGCAGAGACTATTACTTCATATTTACCGGTTTCGATAGGATTTACGGATACTTCCGGCTTAATATCTCCAAACATTACGACAAGGTGAAGTAGTGCACCCTGCACCACCATTCCACCAACAAATGCGCCCGCCATACGGTATGAACCGATACTTGTACGCTCTTTATCATCGCCGGTCATTACTGCCATCAACGCTCCGTAAGGGATGTTGTTTGCCGTATAAACCAATGTGAAAATAATGTAGGTGGTATAAGCATAAATTATTTTTCCTGTCATCGACAAATCGGGCGCGGTAAATACCAACGAAAGAATGGCGCCGAGCGGGATTGCCGTCCAAAGAACCCAAGGTCGGAAATGCCCGTATTTGGATTTGGTTCGATCGCATATCATTCCCATAAAAATGTCGGTTGCGCCATCGAAAACACGCACAACAAGCAACAACAATCCCACGGCAGCCGGATTTAATCCGAACACATCCGTATAAAAAATAAACATAAATATCGCAATCCCTCTCCACGCAATATTTGCCGAGGCATCGCCAAGCGCGTATGCGACTTTCTCTTTTACTGAAATTTTTTCCATTTTATAAAGTGTGAATTTAAACACGAAGGCGCAAAGAACACGAAGGATGATTAAATAAAAATCTTTGTGAACTTTGTGTCTTTGTGTTTAAAAATTAATGTAAATAATTATTTATTCCGGAACACAAAGTAGTTCATTTTTGACCGATTTTGCCTTTTCTACAGCAGCCTCTACGCTCATTCCGGTATAGTCTTGTGCGTTAAACCAAGCTCCGCTTACGCCATTGTCGAGCAATGCAGGAACGACTGCGCCGGGGATTGAGCTTTCTACCGAATTTGGCGCATTCGGTCCACCAAGGTCGGTGCGCAACCATCCCGGATCAAGGAGGCTCATTGTAACGCCTGTTCCTTCCAATTTCGGAGCCACATCTTGCACATATTTGGTCAAAGCGGCTTTGCTTGCCGAGTAGGCTGCCAATTCCGGTTCTTGGCGGATACCGCTTGTGGTATTTACTAATCGACCAAAACCGTTGGCAATCATTTTCGGCGCAAAATATTGGCAAATCAATACAATGGCGATGACGTTGGTTTCAAAGCTCAACCGGTAATCTTCTGCGGGAACTGTCCAAAATTCGGGTGTGTATTTGGTCATTACTGCTGCGTTGTTGAAAACAATATCCACTTGCGGCACAAGGCTGTCTATCTTTTTTAGCATCGCTTGTACTTGCTCTGCTTTCGACAATTCGGCTTGCACGGCGAAAACTTTTATTCCTTTTTTCTCCAATTCGGCTTTCAATTCCATTGTATGTGAAAGGTCGCGGCTGTGTAAAATCAGATTACAACCTAAATCAGCCATACAGAAAGCAACTTGTTTACCTACTCCTCTACTTGCTCCGGTTATCAGAGCGTATTTTCCTTGAACGTTTACCATTTTTTATTTTTTTGTTTATTAAATTATTGTTTTGGTTTACTTTTACCTTAAAGTAAAACGAATTGGTATTGCGACATTTTTGTCTTTTACTTTTGCCGGAATAAAATTGGGCATCATTTTGCACAATGCAAAGAAACGCAAATTGTTTAAAAGATTGATAAAATATTCAATTTTTATATGAACATTTTTTTGAATAAAAATAACCCCTCAACGTAAATTGAAGGGTTATTTGTTTTTTATCTTTTTATCCTTTAATCCTCTTTATCCTTTTATCAACGACAGAAATGTTTCGTCACACACCAAGTGTAGCCAAGCATAATCTCGTGCGAACCGTAATTGTGACGATTAATAGCCGTCAACCCAAGTGCATAAGCATACGCCAAATGGAAACCTTTGTAACGAATACCACCCATCGGAGAAATAGATAAGGCTTGCGCATTCCCGCTATCCAAGCCTTGACGGTAACAGACTTGTAACCAATACGCGAAGTCTTCGTTATCAGGCATAGTTTGCATAAATTTCATATTTACGTCTAACTGACGGTTGCCCAATTCGGTCATTTTGAACATAACAGCAGGCTCCAATGTCATATTGTAATCCATTTCAAAATCATATCCGGTAAAGGCGAATACGGTCAACGGCGGAACCGGCTCGGCTACGCCAAATTCAGTCATCTTGGTTGGTATCAAGTTTGTTCCCGATGCTCCCAAAAAGAAATTATCCCACAAGAAATAGACGCCAAAATTGGCATTGAAGTAAACTCCTTTGCTTTTACCGCCATTGTCAATCACAATATCTCCCGCGTTTGCCGGATTGTCAAACAGCGCGCCGGAAAAGTTGAAGTGGTTTGCCTTAGCAGAGACCCCGAATGACAATTGGCGTTCAATGGAGCGTTCTCTCATAAAGAAACGTGAATTTTCGGTCAGCGGAATGTGGTAAGCGAAAGTTGCCTGTCCTCCCTGACGGTAAGAATAACCGTTACGGTCGTTGTAGAGATATGCTCCGAGACCTACGTTGTTCAGCACACGGGTACGGAAACTGAGCGTCTGCGTCATTGGCGCATCTTGCAACCCGACCCACTGGAATTTGCCGGTCAGCATCAAGTGTGAACAACGTTCCGCCCCTGCTACGGCAGGGTTTACCAAGTAATAATTGAAATAATACTGATCGTAAACAATCTCCTCTTGCGCTTTCACTTGTGTGAAAGAAAAAGCTAACAGAAAAAACAAAATCGCTTTGTATTTTATATTCATTTCGCCGTTTTTTTTAATTCGCTAAAACATTTTTATTCTCAAAAAATCCCCTATTATACACAATATACACACCCAAAATGAATAGTTATCTTTTACTTAACGGAAATAATTATTTTTTATTGTTTCTTATCATTCTTTATGTCTTGCTTTCAATTCGCGCGCCAAATCTTCGATTCGGATGCCTTTATAAGTCAACAACACAATCAAATGATAAATCAGATCGGAAGACTCGTAAATAAACTGGTCTTTTGTTCCGCCAACTGCTTCTATAATCGTTTCAACCGCCTCTTCTCCTACTTTTTGCGAGATTTTATTGATTCCTTTTTGAAATAACTTCGTTGTGTAGGAGCCTTCCGGCATTTCACGGTAACGTTTTTCTATAAAATCCTGCAACCGGGAGAGAAAAGCCAAATCTTCCAAATTTTTATCTCCCAAAAATGTATCTGCTCCCGTGGTTGAACCTTCCGGAATTGCTTTTATGACCACCGCATCACCCTCTTCGTTTGCAAGCATCGTATCCACAACAAGCGGACGATGATATTCACCGCCTACCACCGGTTGCATTTCACTTTTTTCTACATTCCACAAGGCAACTTGACGACTGCTTTCGACGTAATTAAAAGTTGACTCGTTCAAGTACCCGACTTTCAATATTTTATTTGTCCGTTTATCTTGTACAACAGCCTGTATCAGCCCATTAAATGTTGAAAAATTAACATCCATTTTTTCAATACCTTGTTTCTTCGTTATGAAAATTTATTTGGAGGAACAAATGTAATTAAAAAAATGGGAAAAACACGTTTTTCTATTAAGAAAAAATTAACGAAGTTATTTTTAGGGGGATTATTTTATACGCTTATCAGTAATTATTACCCTATGTTAACGTCAATGAATTTTACAAACACAAAGAACACGAAGTTGTATTTATTTTTTTGTGTTCTTCGTGTCTTTGTGTTTACTATTTCTCGCCAGGGGTAATATTGCTGATAAGCATTCCATGAATAAAATGAATCGTAAAATCAATAAGATTAGATGCGTTCCTGAATCTCACTTCCCCGTAATAATCCTCTTTACCTCATTCAATTTATTCAACGCCTCAATCGGGGTCAGGTTATTTACATCCAAATTCTTGATTTCATCGCGGATTTGAGAAAGAACTGGGTCGTCTAATTGGAAAAAGCTGAGCTGGAAACCTTCGCGGTTTTCGGCAATTTGTTTGACCGGCTTTGAGATACCCGATTTCCGGTTGTCGGTTTCGAGTTGGCGCAGGATTTCATTGGCGCGGTTTACGACGCTTTGGGGTAAGCCGGCTAATTTTGCAACATGAATCCCGAAACTGTGTTCACTTCCACCTTTGGATAACTTTCGCAGGAAGATAATTTTGTTGTCCACCTCTTTTACCGAAACGTTGAAATTCCTTACTCGTTTAAACGACTTTTCCATTTCATTGAGTTCGTGGTAGTGGGTAGCAAAAAGCGTTTTGGCGCGGGCATTTGGGTGTTCGTGTATGTGTTCCACGATTGCCCATGCAATGGAAATTCCGTCGTATGTGCTCGTTCCTCGTCCCAATTCGTCGAATAAAACCAAGCTACGCGGAGAAAGGTTGTTGATGATGCTTGCCGCCTCGTTCATCTCCACCATAAAGGTAGATTCGCCCATAGAGATATTGTCGGATGCGCCGACGCGGGTAAAAATCTTATCAACCACCCCGATATTTGCCTGTTCGGCGGGGACAAAACACCCGATTTGTGACATTAGCACAATCAGGGCTGTCTGACGCAGCAAGGCGGATTTACCAGCCATATTCGGACCTGTAATCATAATGACTTGCTGTGAATTATTGTCGAGCAAAAGATCGTTTGCAATGTATTGTTCTCCCGGTGGCAACTGTTTTTCGATAACCGGATGCCGTCCTTGGCGGATGTCAATTACATCGCTTTCATTAATTTGTGGACGCACATATTTATTTTCGGCGGATATTTTTGAGAAAGAGAGCAGGCAATCCAATTGTGCAATCAGGTTGGAATTTACTTGAATAGCAGGGATGTATTCCGCCAATTCCAAAACCAATTCGTTGTATAGTTTTGTCTCCAATGCAAGGATTTTTTCCTCTGCACCGAGAATTTTTTCTTCGTACTCTTTTAATTCCTGCGTGATGTAACGCTCGGCTCCGGTCAAGGTCTGTTTTCGAATCCAATCGGCAGGCACTTTGTCTTTGTGCGTATTCCTGACCTCAATGTAGTAACCGAAAACGTTGTTATAACTGATTTTTAGGCTTGGAATACCTGTATTGTCGCTTTCGCGTTGTTGAATTTTCATCAAGTAATCTTTGCCAGAATAGGCAATTTGGCGCAAATCGTCCAATTCATCGCTAATTCCCGATGCAATAACGCCTCCTTTGTTAAGCATATTGGGCGGGTCATTATTGATTTCACGGGCGATTTTTTCGCGGATGTTCGGACAAGGGTTTAATTGCTCTCCGATTCGGCGCAATCCGCCGTTTTCGCTGTTTAAGCAAGCCTCTTTAACCGGTAGAATAGATGACAATGCCACTTTCAGTTGAACCACCTCGCGCGGTGTTACCCGTCCTACGGCAACTTTGGATATAATCCGTTCCAAATCCCCGATGGTGGTCAGGTTTTCATTCAGCGTCCGCTTTAATTCCGGGTCTTTGTAAAAATTTTCGACAATGTCCAGCCGCTCATTGATTGGCTTCACATCTTTCAGTGGGAAAGCAATCCAACGTTTCAACAGGCGCGAACCCATCGGGGAAATGGTTTTGTCTAATATATCGGCAAGCGTTTTTCCTCCTTCGTGCATTGTGCCGTATAGTTCGAGATTGCGTATCGTAAAACGGTCTAACCAGACATAGCGGTCTTCTTCGATGCGGGAGAGGTGGGTAACGTGCCCTATCTGCAAATGTTGCGTCAAATCCATATAATGGAGAATCGCCCCGGAGGCAATGATTCCCATTTCCAAATTCTGAACCCCGAATCCTTTCAGGTTTTTTGTTTCAAAATGTTTCAGCAGGCGGTCGTTGGCGGCTTCAGGGGTGAAAACCCAATCTTCCAGTTCAAAGGTAAAATATTTGGCGCCGAAACGTTCTTCAAAAATGGCGCGTTTGCTGCGTTCAAACAATACTTCTTTGGGCGACATACTGTTCAACAGTTTGTCGATGTATTCAAAATTGCCTTCCGCTGTCAAAAACTCTCCTGTCGAGATGTCTAAAAAAGAAACTCCCGCCCCTTTCTTTGTCAGATGAACGGCTGCGAGAAAATTATTTTCCTTGTGATTGAGTATATTGTCGTTGATTGAAACTCCAGGGGTAACTAATTCGGTAATTCCCCTTTTGACCAACTTTTTTGTCAACTTCGGGTCTTCTAATTGGTCGCAAATAGCCACACGCTGTCCGGCTCTTACTAATTTAGGCAGATAAGTATCCAGTGCGTGGTGCGGAAATCCAGCTAACTCTACGGAACTTGCAGCGCCGTTTGCCCTTTTGGTCAATGTGATTCCAAGAATTTCGGATGCTTTTATGGCATCATCCGAAAACGTTTCATAAAAGTCGCCCACACGAAACAACAGGATAGCATCGGGGTGCTTTCCTTTGATTTCGAGGTATTGTTTCATTAAGGGGGTTTCTGCTATTTTTGCCATTTTAAAGGATTTGAATTTTGACAAAAATACATTTTTTTCTCCACCCACACAACGTTCCCTTGGAAATCTGCCTTCTCAACAGCTCCAAGAGGTAAATTCCAAATTGCCCCACTGTTTTTGGGTTAGTAAGTAACGTGTAAAAAAATAGAAGGTTCAAAAGTTCAAGGTTTAAAAGTTCAAGGTTACGATTTGAACCTTGAACCTTAAACTTTGAACATAAAATTAGAGCAACTTATTTTTTTACACATTACTAAAAAAGTTGTTTATAAAAATACGATTTTACAAAAGAAATCAAGATGTGGATAAATTATTATTATTACTTTTGTGTCAATATTATAGATTCCAACTAAAATGACCAAAAATTTAAGACACGAACTAAATCACCGCATTCTCGTCTTGGACGGTGCAATGGGGACGATGATTCAACAATATAAACTGACTGAGGCAGATTATCGCGGCGAGCACTTCCGCGATTCACAATTTCTTCAAAAAGGAAACAACGACCTGCTTTGTCTAACACAACCGCACATCATTCGCGAAATCCACGAAAAATACCTGCAAGCAGGAGCCGATTTAATCGAAACTTGCAGCTTTAACTCGCAACGTATTTCGATGGTCGATTACGGAATGGAGGGGTTGATTAAAGAACTGAATCAAGCTGCCGTGCGCATTGCCTGCTCTGTTGCTGATGAATATACGGCAAAAAATCCCGACAAGCCGCGTTTTGTAGTCGGCTCCGTTGGTCCAACGGGCAAAACTGCGTCCATCTCGCCCGATGTGAATAATCCCGCCTTGCGTGGAGTTACTTTCCGAGAATTGGCAGATGCTTATCAGGAACAAATGGAAACATTAATTGAGGGCGGCGTTGATGCGTTGTTGATTGAAACCATTTTTGATACGTTGAACGCCAAAGCCGCTATTTTTGCCGCTGAAGAGGCGATGAAAAAAACCGGAAAAAAGGTTGAAATAATGCTCTCCGCAACCATTGCCGACCATAGCGGACGGACGCTTTCGGGACAAACCATCGCTGCGTTTTTAGCATCTGTTGCACACACCGATTTACTTTCGGTGGGATTAAACTGCTCTTTCGGAACAAGAGACCTCAAACCTTTTTTGCGCGAAGTAAGCGACCTTGCCCCTTGGTTTGTCAGCGCGTACCCGAATGCAGGCTTGCCCAACCAATTCGGCGAATACGATGAAACACCTGAAATTATGGCATCCCAAGTGAAAGAATATATAGACGAACGTTTAGTAAACATCATCGGCGGATGTTGCGGAACAACTCCGGCACATATTGCCACTTATCAAGCGTTGATTGAAAACGCTACCATTCGTAAACCACACGAAAAAAGCCACAATTTGGTTCTTGCCGGATTAGATGCGTTAAATTTTTCTTCCAAAAAACAAGACGGAAAACCGTTATTTATCAATATTGGTGAAAGATGTAACGTAGCTGGTTCAAGAAATTTTTTACGGCTTATTAAAGAAAAAAATTACGAAGAGGCGTTGCAAATTGCCTATCACCAAGTAGAAGACGGCGCGCAAATAATTGACGTAAATATGGATGATGCGATGTTGGACGCGCAACAAGAAATGACCACTTTTTTAAATTTACTCGCATCTGAACCCGAAATCGCCAAGCGTCCGATTATGATTGACTCTTCCAAATGGGAAGTCATCGAAGCCGGATTGCAATGCGTGCAAGGGAAAAGTGTTGTCAATTCCATTTCTCTGAAAGAGGGCGAAAAAGCTTTTTTGGAAAAAGCGCGAAAAATACGCCAATACGGAGCCGCCATCGTGGTAATGGCATTCGATGAAAAAGGTCAGGCTGATAGTTTTGAACGGAAAATCGAAATTTGTGAACGGGCATACAATTTATTAACCCAAAAAATCAATTTTCCGCCCGAAGATATTATTTTCGACCCAAATGTGTTGGCAATTGCTACCGGAATCGAAGAACACAACAATTACGGAGTCGATTTTATCCGAGCTACGGAGTGGATTCATCAACATTTGCCATACGCCAAAGTGAGCGGCGGCATCAGCAATCTTTCTTTTTCTTTCCGCGGAAATGATACGGTCAGAGAGGCAATTCACGCAGTTTTCCTTTACCACGCCATTCGTGCGGGCTTGGATATGGGCATTGTCAATGCCGGCACGTTGCCGATTTACGAAGAAATTCCCCAAGATTTGCTCGAACACGCCGAAGATGTAGCACTCAACCGTCGTCCCGATGCGACCGAGCGAATGATCGAATTAGCCGAAAATATAAAAAGCCAAAAGACGGACGGTATACAAAAAAATCAACAAGATTGGCGAACACAATCGTTGGACGAACGCCTGCAATACGCACTGGTAAAAGGAATCGGCGATTTCTTGGAAGAAGATCTCGCCCAAGCCTGCAAGCAATATCCGAACGCAATGGAAATCATTGAAAAACCGTTGATGGGCGGAATGAATCGCGTGGGACAACTGTTTGGTGAAGGAAAAATGTTTCTACCACAAGTCGTAAAAACGGCCCGGACAATGAAAAAAGCAGTGTCCATTTTGCAACCATTTATCGAAGAACAAAAAGATAAAAACAACAGCAAAGCCGGAAAAGTCCTCATTGCCACCGTGAAAGGCGATGTACACGATATTGGAAAAAATATTGTGGCGGTCATTTTAGGCTGCAATAATTTTGAAGTGATTGATCTCGGCGTAATGGTTCCGGCGGAACAAATTATCCAAACCGCGATAAAGGAGCAGGTGGATATTGTTTGTCTAAGCGGATTGATTACCCCTTCGTTGGAAGAGATGTGCCACGTTGCGGAGGAGATGCAAAAGGCAAATTTGCAAATCCCAATCCTCATTGGTGGAGCCACGACATCGAAAATTCACACAGCAGTAAAAATCGCTCCACTTTACGCCGGTGCAGTCGTTCACGTCAAAGATGCCTCGTTGAATACTTACGCCACTATTCAACTGATGAATCCCGAAACAAAGAGTTCTTTTATCGAAAAAAACAGAGAAGAGCAAACAGAAATTCAATCGCAACAAAAACAAAAAACGGACGAAATTATTTCGTTGGAAGAGGCGCGAAAAAGGAAACCGGATTTGTTTTGAAGGATTGTCTGAACCAAGATTTTAATAAGATTAAAAGGATTAGCAGGATTGTTTTATCTTTGGTAATCTTTTAATCTTATTAAAATCTTGGTTCAGACAATTGTGGTTTCAGACATTTGTAAAAAAATATAAAAAAATTTCCATTATCCATTTTTTTGTTATACTTTTGTAAAATGAGTAGGAATGCATAGGGGTGTAAACAGTCATAATTAATTTACAATGCTGACTATAACTGCTTTATAAGAATAAATATAGGGTTTGAAAAACACAAAATGAACATAATTAATTTTTTACTAACAAATAATTTTAAAATCATGAAAAAAAGGTTATTATTACTTTTAATTTCAGCATTTGCTGTCTGTTGGCAGGTAAGTGCACAAGGTCCCGTGGGGTGCTACGGTAAACTCCAAGTCAATGCCTCAACGGGGAAAATCTATGGTTCTAAAACCGGAGCCGGAACACCGGTTCAAGTAAAAGGGGTAAGCTTTGGATGGAATATGTATCCGGAAAGTCATCCGTATTTTACCGCTCAAATGGTGGATAGAATGGTAGATGAGTGGAAGTGTGAGATTGTTCGCGCTCCGATGGCAACAAAGAGCGACCCTTGGAATCAAGCTTATGACAACGCGGGAGCTCGTAACACGTTGAACCAAAGAATGTTTAATGTGATAGATCGCGCCATTGCGAGAGGTGTCTATGTAATTATTGACTGGCACTCGCATCAAGCAGAGCAAGAAAAATCTTTGGCAATACAATACTTTGGCGAGATGGCTCAAAAATATGGAAAGAATGACCACGTAATTTTTGAGATTTACAACGAGCCGCTTGCACAAGATTGGAATACCATTAGATCGTATGCGGTAGATGTAATTGCAGAGATTCGCAAACACTCTACTAACTTGATCCTTGTGGGTACACAAGGTTATTCTCAAATGATCGGTGCGCCAGCTGATAACAAGATCAACGACAGTAACGTTGCCTATGTATTGCATATCTATGCTCAAAGCCACAGTATGGGTACATACACGGCACATGGTAACAGTACTTTCCAAGCGCAAATCACAAAAGCGCTAAACAACAGAATTCCGATATTCGTAACTGAGTGGGGAACCGTGCGTGCCGATGGTGCCGGAAGTCATGATGCAAATAGCAGTAATACATGGACCAAATGGATGGACGACAACGACATCTCTTGGTGTGCATGGCAGGTAAGCCACAAGGATGAAGCATCATGCTTCTTCCAAAACAAAGGGAATGTGGCTAATCAACCTGCGTCGTGGTTTAGCAATAGAAGTAATTTTAGTGCAAGCGGACAATACATATTTGATCATTTGAATGCTTGGTCGACAAATTCGAAAGCAAGATGGAGAACGAATTGCCCAGGTAGTTGTACAACTAAATACAACGTAACATTTAACACCGGTGTAACGGGGCTTACTGTTCCTACTCAAGAAATATGTGCCGGACAAAATGCTTTCGTGCCGGAAGCTCCTAAACGTACAGGATTCAGATTCCTTGGATGGTACACATCTCAAACAGGCGGAACTGTATTCAACTTTTCTTCTGCTATAAACAGTGCTACAACTCTTTACGCTCGTTGGGAACAAGGAGGAGGCCCGACTATGCTTGCTGACTGCGACAACGACATGACAAATATGTGTACTCCTTGGTGGAGTTTTGATGATGGATTAGGTTCGAAAGTAACTGCTGCAACGGATCTTGATGGTAATCTTAAAATTACTCCGACCGGTGGTCAAAAAGGCGGGCACATGACGGTAACTTATGCTACCGGAGCACAAGGATCGGGAACAGGCGCTAACTACGACATTTGGGGTTGCGGTATCGGATTTAACTTAAATTCCGCCTCTTCTGCAACCAAAGACGAGCCGGCTGACTTAACCGGTGCGATGTCTATTTCGTTCTATCACAAAGGAGATGCTGCCGAAATACAACTTAAAGTGCTTGGTAAACCTACCGGATATCCAAACTTTGTAGCTCCTATCCTTGCTCATACCAACTGGACACTTGTTGAAATAGATATGAGCACATTCGCAGTGCCTGATTGGCATACGGATGCCGGTACTAAATTGAGCGCTACCGATTTGAAAAATGTAGCATCTATTCAATTCCAATTCAGCGCGAAAGCTGCTGCTCAAACGGGTAGATCTTTCGGGGTAGACGAAATCCAACTGAATGGTATTGATTTACCGGCTTGTGATGGTTGTACCGAAGTTACCGTAACTTTCGCAAGTGCCGGCGGTAGCACAGTAGCTCCTGTAACAACTTGCGATGACAAACCGGTTGCAAAACCTGCTGACCCAACTCGCGCAGGATATGACTTTTTAGGTTGGTTTAACGGATCAACTAAGATTACATTCCCTTATTTGGCAACTGCCAATGTAACACTTACTGCTCAATGGGAACTAGTAACTTGTACACAATATACCGCAACATTCAATAGTGCCGGTGGAAGCGCTGTTGCTTCGGCGATGGCTTGTCAAGGCGGAAGCATTGCTGCTCCTGCCGAACCAACTCGTCCTGGGTATAAATTTTTAGGATGGTTTAACGGAGCATCTAAGGTTAATTTCCCTTACACCATGGGTACTGCTAACGTTACGTTTACTGCACAATGGGAAGAAGATAGAGATCCTAATAGTCCGACTCTTATAGCAGACTGCGAAGACGAAAACGTAACAAAATTGTTGACCTATTGGTATTCATATCAAGCAGGTTCATCAACAATCACGCCTCTTACTACTCCAACAAGTCCATTTACAATGACAGCTCCGGGCGCTAACGGAACAGGATATGCTGCTGTTGCAAGCGGAAACTTGGTAAATACTGCTGCTCCGGCTTATGAGTCTTGCGGTATCGGATTCCACTTCAATGACACAGAAACCGATTATGACTTGACAGGCGCTACCGGTATTTCGTTCTGGCATAAAGGCGCTGCGGTTAATTTCAGCGTAATGCTTTCGACTGTTACACCGGATGCCGGATTGGATTATAGCTTTATGGTTCCTGCTCACACCAATTGGACGTTGGTAACTGTTGCTTTCCCTGGTGCAGATATTACTTCTAATGGCATCTTGTCGCAACCGGACTGGGCTCCTGCCACCGAAGTAAAACCTTGGGATCCATCCAAAGTAACCAAATTGCAATGGCAAGTAAAAGATGGTGTTGCTCGCGCTTATGAGTTCGGTATTGATGAGGTAACCGTACTTGGTAAAGCGCTTACTTTGCCTAAAAAACCGGAAGGAGCAGACAAAACTGCATTGACGGCTGCCGTTGCAAGTGCAAACGCTTCGTATTCTGCTGCAATCGAAGGTAGCGGAGTGGGACAATATCAAACCGGTTCAAAAGCTACGTTCTTGACTGCTATCAATGCTGCTCAAGCTGTGGTTGATAATGCTGCGGCTACTCAAGCTGACGTAGACGCTGCTGCAGCTGCATTACAAACTGCCGTTCAAGCGTTTGAAAATGCAAAAGTAACAGATCCGGGTGTTAATAAAGCTGCATTGGCGGCTGCATTGGCTAACGCTAATTCTTTACATACAGCTGCGATAGAAGGTACCGCTGAAGGACATTATGAAGTAGGTTCAAAAGCGCCATTCTTGCAAGCAATAAACGCTGCTACCACAACACACAATGACGCTGCTGCGACACAAGCACATGTTGATGCTGCGGTTGCTGCTCTTCAATCAGCCGTTAGTACGTTCCAAAGCAAATTAATCCGAGACAATAGTCCTCACACATTAATCGCTGACTGCGAAGGCGAAAATGGAAATCAAACTAAATTGTTTACCTATTGGTATTCATACCAGGCTGGTGAATCAACAATCACGCCTCTTACTACTCCAACAAGTCCATTTGTAATGACTGCTCCGGGTGCTAACGGCACAGGATATGCTGCTGTTGCAAGCGGAAACTTGGTAAATACTGCCGCTCCGGCTTATGAGTCTTGCGGTATCGGATTCCACTTCAATGAAACAGAAACCGATTATGACTTGACAGACGCTACCGGTATTTCGTTCTGGCATAAAGGCGCTGCGGTTAATTTCAGCGTAATGCTTTCGACTGTTACACCGGATGCCGGATTGGATTATAGCTTTATGGTTCCTGCTCACGCTAATTGGACGTTGGTAACTGTTGCTTTCCCTGGTGCAGATATTACTTCTAATGGTATCTTGTCGCAACCGGACTGGGCTCCTGCTACCGAAGTAAAACCTTGGGATGCTTCCAAAGTAACCAAATTGCAATGGCAAGTAAAAGATGGTGTTGCTCGCGCTTTTGAGTTCGGTATTGACGAAGTTTCTGTACTTGACAAAAAACTTAGCTTGCCGGTTGGCGTAGCTGCTGTTGAAAGCGTAGCGTTTGGTATCTACCCTAACCCTACAAAAGGCGGTAACTTTAACGTATCGTTGGCAGGCAACAACTCAGCTCTTCTTTCTATCATTAACCTACAAGGTCAAGTAGTTTACAGTGCAGAAGTTAGCAACGGTGCTGCTATCAACACTAACCTTGGTGCAGGAGTATACGTAGTTTCTGTTCAAACAGCAAACGGTGTACAAACTCAAAAATTGATTGTGAAATAATAAGCAAATAACTAATCGGCAAGAAATTGCCGATGAATAAAAAATAAGGATACTGATTGCGGTATCCTTATTTTTTTGTTATAATATTATTTTTGCTATAATTATTCCAAAATTGCCCGTTGAATATTTTTCCCGTGAACACGGATTTTTCTTCGAGCGTAGATGAGTTGTGCTCTGAGAGCAACTTCAATATTGAAACTTCTACCTACCAATACTTTCAGTCCGGCAGGAACGACCCGTATGCGTATCTCCTTTCCTTTTTCCATTGGGTCGCCGTCCACATGAAATGAGCCTGCCTTTCTCCGGATAAGCGTTATCTCTTTCGTTCGTATCATAGAGATATGCTTGCTGCGATCAATCTCTTTTTGAAACAAGAGAAATGCCAGCCAAGGAATTACGAAAAAAGAAAAAGGTTTTAGGATACAAACATCCAACATCCCGTCCGATATGCTTGCACGAGGGGCGATAAAAGCATTATTGCCGTATTGCGAGGCATTGGCAAATGTAATCAGAAACGCCCGTTGCCGAATTTCAATTTCGTCATTTTTCAACACATACATATAAGGTTTGTAATGGTAGTACTCCCTGAAAATGGTCTTGAGATAGGTTAAAAAACCTCGCTTTCCCTTCATGGCAAATTCATGGCTGACGTGCGCATCGAATCCGGTTCCGCAAGTACAAAAAAACTTGGTATCATCTGCCAACCCGTAATCTATTTTTTTTACTACATGATTGTTTATTTGCTTCAAAGCCCTTTTGGGAAACATCGAAATTCCAAGATGCCGCGCCAAGCCATTCCCGGAACCATAAGGAATAATACCGAAAATCACATCGGTATGAACTAATTCCGAAGCCACTTCATTCATCGTGCCATCACCACCGCACGCAATGATGTATTTATATTTTTCTTCAACGAAACGAGCCGTCAACTCTTTCCCGTGACCGGCATACTGCGTAAAAACGACTGTTGTTTCAAAATGGTTCTTATCCAACGTTTTATCAATAAGAGCCGGCAAGTCCTCTTTTCTGCTGGTTCCCGAATTAGGGTTGACAATAAAGGCGATTTTTGATCTCTCCATCTTTTTTTGTTTTGCAAGACAAAAGTAACAAATATTTATGAGATTTACATTAATTAGGTTCTATGATATGCTAAATAAACAACTCTTGTATCGCCTTTGTCAACAAATCGGAAGAAAAAGAAAACGATTGATTTTGAGTATTTTTGGCGACAAAAAGAAGTCGAGAAAAGGTAAGTTCTTCTTGTTTTATACAAGAAAAAAGAGGATAGGAGGATAAATATTCCGCCAAATATTCCTGCTCCGGTTGACCAGGTGTGGGAATCAAAACGGCTCTTTGAGAAAGAGCAGCAAGTTCCATAACGCTTGTGTAACCCGAACGACAAACGACTACCTCAGAAGCTTCCAACAGCGATTTGAGTTCCTTTTCCGATGTTTGATTGATAATCGTTAACTCCCCTGCCCTTTCCGAGATTTGCTCATTTTTACAAGGTATTCCACGAACTAAAACAGCTTTTCGGGGCGAATTTTCTTGAAAAAGGGAAATGATTTTCTTTTCCAACATCGTCCGTTGAGGTTCAACGCCGGAGAGGATAAACAAAAAATCATACTGTTTTTCCGTTCTCATTGAAAATGTTTCTCGCTGAAAACGGGATAAAATTCCAATAAAACGCACATTTTTAGGCAAAGTTTGATTGTGGGAAAGATTTCCAGAGAGGTTGAAATCTCCAGGCTCATCCGGTATCCAACAATAAGTATAGTTGGAAATAACCATTTGATGCAGTTTACGAACAACCGGCGTTAAAAAACGAAAAACGGCAGGCAACGGAATAGTCAACTGATGAGTGATGTAAACCGAAATACAATTTTTATTGAAAAGTCCGAAACGATTATCTGAAATAACGATGTCAATATTCCGGTTTTTAATTAAATGTCGTAATTGACGATGTTCTTTCCAAGAAGCAGCGATCATTTTAGGAAGCGCTTTCAAAACAGAAATTACCTGCGAATTTCCGCCGGAATAACGCATTTCGAAAGGCGGTAAAACAAGATACTGCCAATCGGGAAATTCCCGGCGAAGAAACTCCAATGAAAATCCGTTTCCTGCAAGGATTATCTCAAATCCGCTTTCGGAAAGCGCTTTCAGAATCGGGATAGAACGGACAGCGTGACCTAAACCCCAATTCAAAGGAGCGAAAAGAATACAGCCTCTCCCCCCGTCCCCCTCTCCACAAGAGAGGGGGAGAGGAGCATCTTTCATTGTCTGTTCAATTTTCAGCATACTCATCTTGTTTAGTCACCCCCTTTCTTATGGAGAGGGGGACGGGGGGAGAGGCTAAACCACCAAAACATCAAATCCCTCACTTCTCGCCCTTTCTGCAATCCGTTCCAACTCCTCACGCTCTACTTTTTGCAACGTTTTAAGAGGAGTTTCTCTGTCGAGGGAATAAATCATAACCCGCTTAGGATTCGTCTCTTTTACCGCTTTTATCCAAGCCGTCAACTCTTCCTCTGTTGTATTATCTACCGGCGTACCGTTTACATTTCCGCGCAGGAACATTGTTTGAAGGATAAAATTCCCGTTAAATTTTTTCAGCGAAGAGACTATTTTTGCAACGGTAATGTTTTTATTCGGAGGATTATCTATCAGTTGCATAGTCTTTTCAATACCGGAGTCTAACTTTTGAATGTTATTATCTATTTTATTCAAAGCATTAAACACCACGGAATTATGAAGCATCGTAGCATTGGAAAGTACGGTTATCTTTGCTTTTGGGAAGAAAGAATTGCGCAAAACGATGGTATCGTCAATGATTTTGTCGAAATCGGGGTGCAAGGTAGGTTCGCCGTTCCCTGCAAAAGTAATCACATCCGGTTCGACCTCTTCCGATTTCATTTCCGAAAGCTTTTGATGCAAGGCGGCTTTTACCTCCTCGCGAGAAGGTAGTTTTCCGGTTTGCCCTTTGCTCAAAAGACCACATTCACAATAAATACAGTCAAAAGTGCAGAACTTTGCATTGACCGGCAACAAATTAACACCCAAGGAAATGCCTAATCTACGGCTTTTTATGGGACCAAAAACTATTTTGTTGAAAAGGATGGTTGACATTTATTTCAGATTTCAAATTCTATATTTCAGATTTTTAGACGGGATGCGTCCCGTCTCTGCATTCGCGGACAATCAAAAACGCCTCATCTTTAAGGCTTTCGGGCAATTCTATATTTCGCGTTTGGAGGCTTTTCAACCAACCGGCAACTTCATACTCCTTCAATGTGTAAAAAACATCGCAAAATTGACTTATTTCATTTTCGTTGTATGAATCTCCCGCACGTTCCACAAATAGATCCAACTCCTCATCATCGTAATATTCTATTTCCTGCTTGGTTGGCAGACCTTTTTCACAAACAGTGTGCACACCGCAACATTCAGTGGTTGCTTCGCATGATTTCTCTGTCGGAACGTGATTCTTCTTCCGCCAATAGTCAATTCCCCAAAAAACAACAACGAGAATCACAAATGTCAATGCTACATATATTCCGGTCATAATATTATATTTTTAGTAAACAAGTGATAAGTAAACGAGTAAACAAGACAAATGGTCATTATCCATTATCTTGTTTACTTGTCAACTTGTTTGCTCGTTTACTATTTTTCATAAAAAATCTACCACTTTCATTAAACGCATACTATTGGAGCCTTTAATCAGTATCATCGCATCCTGTATCGGGTGCTGTCGCAACCACTGCAAAAATTCGTCCACATCATTGTAAGTATGGAAAGAAGAGTTTGTCTGTTTAAAACAAGATCCTATCAAAAAGACATTTTCCAACGAAGATCCCGAAAGCAAATCCGCAATCGCTTGGTGCTCTTCTTCACTTTGTTCGCCTAACTCCTTCATATCTCCCAGTATGACCATTTTAGTTGGGAAAGACATTTGTAAGAAATTAGAAAGAGATGCTTTCATACTTGTGGGGTTGGCATTGTATGCGTCAATGATCAATTTATTTTTTCCGGTCTCTTTAAATTGCGAGCGATTATTTTGAGGCATATAGGCTTCCAATGCCTTCACGATTTTATCATCCGGAATCTCAAAATAAGTTCCAATGGCAATGGCTGCCAGAATGTTTTCAAAATTATACGCGCCTATCAGATGGGTATATATGGGGTGTCTATTCCATTCAATAGACAAGAATGGCTCCGAATGCAGAATTTTTCCTTTTATATATCCATCATTCGCACCGTAAGTAATTTTATCTAAACCAACTGATATAGAGTTTAATATCTCGTTATCTTGATTAATAAATACCTTTTTATGATGTTCTCGAAGAAAATCGTACAATTCTCCCTTTGCCTTTATCACTCCTTCAAAAGAGCCGAAACCTTCCAAGTGCGCCTTTCCTATATTGGTTATCAAACCGTAATCGGGCAAAGCGATATTTACCAATTCTTTTATCTCTCCTTGATGGTTTGCTCCCATTTCTATAACTGCCAACTCATCCTCCTTGGTCAACTTCAACAGTGTCAGCGGAACGCCTATGTGGTTATTCAAGTTACCTTGTGTATAAAGAACCCGGTACTTTTGTTGCAACACAGAAGCGATCAACTCTTTGGTGGTTGTCTTTCCATTTGAACCGGTAATACCGATTACGGGAATACCCAATGTTTCACGATGTTTCCGAGCAAGCTGTTGCAACATTTTCAACGAGTCAGGCACATAAAATATATTTTTACCGTCAGCAAACTTCTTTTCGTCTACAAAAGCATAGCTGCAACCTTTTTGAATTGCATCTTGAGCGAATAAATTTCCGTTAAACGAATCCCCTTTTAACGCAAAGAAAAGAGAGCCTTCGGGGCAATTACGGCTGTCTGTCGTAACGACCGGATGTTTTAGAAATAGGGGGTAAATATTATCAATGTTCATTCTAATTTGTGTAATGTTGTGCACGAAAGGTCGAAAGCACGAAAACAGGAAACAAATTCGTGCTTTCGTGCTTTCGCGCCTTCGTGCTATTTATCAAAAACATTATCTGTGACCATCTTCCGGACCTACTTGGCTCATCGCACAACGGAACCCAAGGTCGCTGCGAGATTCGGCTTGTTCCAAGAAACGTCTTTGTCCCGGATTCAACCAATAAGCACGGTCTTTCCACGAACCACCTTTGTAAACTCTGGTTGTATTAGAAACTTGAGAAGTTAAATAACCCTCTTTATCGGTATCCGGATTATATAGTTTCGCTGTTGCAATATCTGGGTCTACCACTTCCAACCACAGATTTCTGTTCAAATTACTTGCCGGGTCTCCATCCCTGAAATTACGAACATCCAATCTGACAAATTTCTCCAAATCTTCTTTTCTGTCTGCCGGAATAGCAAAGATAACGCGACCTAAACTGTCAATTTGCGGAACTCTTACATTTCTACCGTCTACCGTACTTTCCGTAAATACCGGAGAAACATATTCATTACCACGGAATGGATTATACTCTTGTACTTCATCGCTACTCAATACACGGAAAACATCCAACACCCACTCATTCACGTTTCCTGCCATATTGTACAATCCAAATTCATTTGGCCAATAAGCATCCACCGGAGCTGTAATGGTTGCGTGGTCATTCAAATTACCACCCATACCCATCATATCCCCTCGTCCGCGAACGAAGTTAGCCATCATCTGTCCTCTGTTCTTTCTATCCGAATTTCTCATCTGGTGTCCAAACCAAGGGAAAATTTTTCTTTCTTCGTAATTCTCTTCGTTTTTCACTGTTTGAGTGCCATAAGCTGCGTATTCCCATTCAGCTTCGGTCGGGAGACGATACTTAGGCAATAAATTACCGTCAGACATATTTGTTTTTCTTACGTTTCCGAAGGCATCTTTTACCGGTCTTCTACCGTTTTCCGGTTGGAAATCCACTTTACCTAAATATTTTTGGGTATTGAATATTTGATTTTGAGCAATATCATTCGCATCCGTATTTCCTCTCAACGATTGGAAGTCAGGCAATTTAATAATTCCTTTTTCTACCAATCTACCTTCATTCACACGGTCTGTACGCCAAATACAATAATCAAAAGCCTGTTCCCAACTAACTCCTACTACCGGATAGTGGTTATAAGCGACGTGTGTAAAATAAAAATCCAAATACGGCTCATTATATGCCAACTCTTCTCTCCATACCAATGTGTCCGGATAAGCTCTTTCGATAAATTCAGGGTTGTTATGGAATACGTTACCCATCCAATGCAAATATTCTCTCCAGTCAAGGTTTCTTACCGCGTATTGGTCCATATAGAAAGACGCAACGGTAACCCGTCTTGGGATATTGTTCCAATCGCCGATTACATCCTCAATTACACGTCCCATCGTGAACGTACCCCCTTCCACAAAGACCATCCCTACAGGAATATCTTGTCTATAATTTTTAGCAACTTGGAAACCTCCGTTTTTCTTGTCATTGTAGTTCCAACCCGTAGTGTTTGATTGTTTGGCATCTTTCAGTTTTTTGCCACCCCCGCACGATGCCAGCGATGCCGCGAGAATCATTAATAATATTGCCGGTTTAAAAAGCTTTAAGTGTCTCATAGTACTAATTCTGAATATAAAAGATGTTTATTATTTTTTAATTTTATTTACGTCAGATTAAAAGTATAACCTTTTTTTTGTCGTTTTATTGTGCTAATTCGTAAAAAACATAATTTTTTTCACACTATATTTTACAAAGCAGCGAACAAAGATATAATATTTTCTATTTTTGTAAAAACTTTTTCGCAATATTTTTTAGTTATTTTTAATAATGAATCAATTTAAAGAATGTTAATCAATTTAAATGGCTCTTTAATCGACCTTTCCACACCGATTGTAATGGGAATTCTTAACATTACTCCGGATTCTTTTTTTGAAGGTAGCAGGTGTCAAACTGCGGATAAAATCTGTTACAGAGCGGAAGAAATCACTCGACAGGGAGGAAAAATCATTGATGTCGGCGGATACTCTACCCGTCCGGGAGCAAAAGAGGTGACTGCGGACGAGGAACTTGACCGGGTTGTTTTCGCAATGAAGACTATTCGAGAAAAATTTCCCGAAGTTCCGGTTTCCATTGATACTTTCAGGGCAAACATTGCGCAAATCGCCGTTCGCGACTTTGGAGCAGCTATTGTTAATGATATTTCGGGAGGAACGTTGGATGAACAGATGTTTGAAACGGTTGCCGACCTGAAAGTACCTTATATTTTGATGCATATAAAAGGGAATCCGCAAACAATGCAACAAAATACAAATTATGTAGATTTTATACCGGAAATTTTTCTTTATTTTGCAGAGAAGGTAAACAAGTTAAAACAATTGGGGGTAAATGACATCATTTTAGACCCCGGTTTTGGTTTTGCAAAAACATTGGAGCTAAATTATGAGCTATTGGCAAAAATGAACCTGTTTTCGCAATTCGAATTGCCGGTTTTGGCAGGAGTATCGAGAAAAAGGATGATTTGGCAATTGCTTGATACTACGCCCGACGAAAGTTTAAACGGAACAACTGCTGTGAATATGTTGGCATTAGCACAAGGGGCTAATATATTGCGTGTTCACGATGTCAAAGAGGCAGTTGAGGTGGTTAGGATATTTGAAAAGTTTAAAGAGTTTAAGCGTTAAAAGTTAAGGATAAGGACAGGAGGGTTAAACTTTTACACATTTGAAAGCTTTTAACTTAGCGTTCTTTTATATTAATTTCGGATATGTATGAAAAATAGCATACTTTGTACAACACTACCTTATATGTTTTATAATATATTTTTAAATTTTGTCAAGCCGCAAAAAAGCGCTTCTTTTGTAAAAGTTTTGACCAAACAACCTTTTTAGCCTTAAAAAACATGCTAATACAAAAATTGAGAAAATAAGTACAAAGAAGAAGGAAACAAAAATCCTTCTTCTTTGTTTTTAGATTAAGTTTAGACATTAAAAATATATGACACTTCTGTTTATTTACTTTATTATTGCGCTATTAGTCTCTTCCCTCTGCTCCTTGATGGAAGCTGTTTTGCTTTCCTCTTCGGCTTCCTACATCGAAATATTGGCAACTAAAAGTAAAGGAGGAAAATTGTTGCAAAATTTAAAATCAAACATCGACCGACCCATTTCCGCCATTCTTACCTTAAATACGATTGTCAATACGGTTGGGGCAGCCGGGGTTGGAGCACAGGCGGTAGCTGTTTTCGGAAGCGCTTATTTCGGGGTAGTTACGGCGATTTTGACTATTTTGATGTTGATTTTTGCTGAAATTATCCCCAAATCAGTTGGTGCCAACTATTGGAAAAATTTAGTCATACCTACCGCGTGGATTATACAGGGAATGGTATACATTACCTATCCGTTGATTAGCATAACTAAATATCTTACCCGGATTTTCACAAAAAAGAATAAAGAAACCGTGAGCAGGGAAGAATTAGCCGCTCTTACAAACATTGGCGAAAAAGAAGGAACGCTTAAATCCAACGAAAGTAAGATTATCAACAATATGATTAAGTTGGAATCGCTTAAAATTCGCAGCATAATGACCCCGCGAACGGTTGTATTCGTTGCACAAGAGGATTTGACGCTGAAAGAATTTTTCAATAACAAAGACTTTCTTCGCCACTCCCGGATACCGATATACAAAGACTCCATTGACAATATAACCGGTTTTGTGCTGAAATCAGACATCCTGATACATTTGGTAAATAACAAGGAAAGCCTGAAATTGAAAGATGTTCGCCGCCCGCTCATTGTTTGTTATGAAAATACCAGTATCCCAAGGTTTTACGATTTGATGATGCAAAAAAAGGAACACATCGCCTTAGTGATTGACGAATATGGCGGAATGGAAGGCATTGTCACAATGGAGGATATTATTGAAACGATTTTAGGATTGGAAATTACCGATGAAAGCGATTTTCAGACCGATATGCAGCAATTCGCCAAGGAACGTTGGAAGACGAGATCGGCGCACTTGGAGTTGAATATTGATGAAGGATAACTCTATTACAAATAATCTCCAACGGACTTTTATTCTATTATTTCCGCTTCTGGATATTGTTTTAAAAATGGCTCAGCATCTTCAATATACATCCAATATGTTTGTCCTTTGTAACTAATCTTCAATTGTCCGCAAATATAATCCAATGTATTGCTAATTATTGTTTCCGGAGGAATATTCCGCCATTTAACATCATTTTTTTCGCTTTGATAACTATGTATTACTGAGCCGCTTTTATCATAAAAATCAGAATTTACTGCCGCATAAGAATTTGATTTGCAATTAAATATGTCTTTATCGACATCATATTGATAATTTTTCCATTTTTGTTTAATCTTTAAACATTCTTCATTCGATTTGTTTTGACAAAAAACGTCTGCATTCTCTTTTGCCTCTTTTTCCCGTCTTTTTTCATTAATCCAAGTTACTTTTCTATAACAAACAACATACTCATTTTCTCTTTTAATGGAGTTCAGGTCTATTTCATTTTTTTCTTCATCATCTTTGTAAACTACAAACCAATTTGCGCCAGCACTCTTTTTTACGGGTGGCGGCATATTCGATTTCCCACTCAAAATTACCAATTCATCGCCTTGCAATTGTACCACGCCCAGTTTTTGTATTGCCGATTGTCCAAGCAGTAAAGGCGCATCAATGTTGTTCACAATAACAGCATTTACGTTGTAAAGTTTCATTCCGCCAATTTCGATTTCACGCAAAATAATTTGTGTATTTTCTACCAAACTACCATCGGCAACTTTCGATTTACCTTTTCCGACAATGTCTTCTGCTCTCAAATATCCATTTTTCAGCATAAAAGTAGCCTCTGCTAACGAAATACAAACATTACTTGCACCTGTATCGAAAACAAAATGAAGTTTCAATCCATTGACTATACAAGGGATAGTATAAAGATTCCCTTTCTTTTGCATTTTTATTCTCGTTTGCGAGAATACTGCAAAAGATACACTTAATAACATTACGATAATGAATATCTTTTTTATAAATTTTCCATTCATTTTATAAATAATTTTAAGGTGGTGCATAATCAAAAGTCAAGAGAGGGTATTCCTTTTTTTTATTTTTGGAACACCCTCTTTTTATAATCTTATTCGATCAAATTACTTCGTAATTTTTTCTTTTTTCTTGCCGATTTTCATCAATAAATCATAAGAGATAGGAGCTGCCATAAATACGGAAGAATAGGTACCTACTACCACACCTACCGTCATAGCGAAGATAAATCCTCTAATTACCTCGCCTCCGAAAATGAAGATAACGATCAATACCAATAACGTACTGAACGAGGTACTGAAAGTACGACCCATTGTAGAGCAGATTGCGTCATTCATTACCGTATTCATCGGTCTGTTAGGATACAACCCAACGTATTCTCTGATACGGTCGAAGATTACCACTTTGTCGTTGATAGAGTATCCGACAGCGGTCAAGATGGCTGCAATAAACGCTTGGTCGATCTCTAACGAGAACGGCATAATCTTGTAGAGCAACGAGTAAAGACCGATGATAATGAGCGCATCGTGTGTTAATGCGATTACCGCACCGATACTGAATGATACATTGTAGAAACGAACCAAAATGTATGCCCCGATACCCAACAGAGCAATGATTACCGCCCAGATAGCCGACGTTTTAATGTCGTCAGCCATTGTCGGACCTACTTTTTGCGAACTTTGAATACCAAAACTTCCCTTTTCTTTGTCCGTTACCGGAGCTACTTGTCCGTCAACAATGCTGTAACCGGAAACAAATAACTCCTCGGTTACGTCTTTACTTAGTAACGATTGTAGTCCTCCAAACAGACGACCGATGATTTCCGAATCTACTGTTTCCGAATTATCGGCAATCATAAAGTTGGTTGAAATACGCAATTGATTGTTTGAACCGATGGTAACAACGTCTACGCTTTCGTCACCAAACACGCCTCTTAACAAGGTTTGGACTTCACCCGTTGTAACAGGTTGCTCAAAACGAACGATGTAGTTACGTCCACCGCTGAAATCAATACCCGGTTTCAATCCGAGAGTAGCCAAAGAGATAAACACAACAGCCAACGCAGCACCGGTCAACATGTAGAATTTTTTACGTTTTCCGATGAAGTCAAACTTAATGTTTTGCAAGAAGTTCTTGGTTAAGTTAGTGGTAAATGTCAATTGGTGGAATTTCTCATTTTTCAACAATTTATCAAAAATCATACGGGTAAGGAATATCGCCGTAAAGAACGAGCAGAACACCCCGATTAGCAACGTAGTGGCAAAACCGCGAATTGGTCCTGTTCCGAAAGCAAATAGAATAACCCCTACAATTACTGTCGTTACGTTGGCATCAATGATTGTACCCAAGGCATTTCTATACCCGTCGGCAACCGCTTTTTGAACTTGTTTACCGGCTCTTAACTCCTCACGCACACGCTCATAAATCAACACGTTCGCATCAATTGCCATTGCAAGCGTCAATACGATACCCGCAATACCCGGCAAGGTCAACACGGCTTGAAACGAGGCAAGCACACCGAATATAAAGAACACGTTGGCAACCAACGCCGCATCGGCAACCAATCCCGGAATAAGTCCGTAATAGCATATCATATAAAGAAGTACGATGATAAACGCTATAATGAAAGAGATAAGTCCGCTGTCGATAGCTTCTTGACCGAGTGAAGGACCAACTACCTCCGACTGTACGATTCTTGCCGGAGCCGGCATTTTTCCGGAGTTCAATATAGTAGCTAAGTCTTGTGCTTCCGCCGGTGTGAAGTTTCCGGTAATTTCGGAACGTCCACCCGGAATTTCGCTATTTACACGCGGGTAAGAAACCACATATCCGTCCAACACAATGGCAACACTTTTTCCGATATTCTCTTTGGTCAGTTGCGCCCATTTTCTTGCGCCTTCCTGATTCATCTGCATACTCACGTTGGCACGACCATGTGAATTTTGTCCAAAGTCTGCACGGGCATCCGTAATCACCGCTCCGGTAAGAGGGGCTCTTCCATCTCTTGGTGAATTGATCGCAATCAATTCATAAATTTTATCCGCCTTGTCTATTGCTTTTGCGCTCCATTTAGGAACAAACGATGTCGGAAGCAATCTTCTTTCTCTTGCAATTCTAAAGTATTGAGCTACTTTGGCTGTATCTTTTACGTGTACGGTTCCGATAAGCGGGCCAGGACCGGGTCTTCCGTGCATATCTACGTTGAGTTGCATAATGGCAAACAACGGATTGTTTTTCACAAATTCTTCGTGAGATTGATCAACTGCAGCTGCAGTATCTTGTTTGGTTAATTGAGCAAGAAAATCATCAACCTCTGTCGAAGTCTCAGGCGAGGCGGAAACGGTTTCGGTAGATACTACATTGTCAATACGTTGTTCTTCTTGTTTATTATGGAAACTTTCCATCTCTCTCATCATATCATTTACGGCAAGAATATTGCTGAAAATCTCTTGAAGATCTTTTGTTTCCCAAAATTCCAACTCGGCAGAACCTTGCAATAATTTTTTAATACGTTCCGGCTCTCTCACACCCGGCATCTCGATAAGGATACGTCCGGCTACTTCCAATTGTTGGATATTCGGCTGCACCACTCCGAAACGGTCGATACGAGCGCGAAGTACGTTGAAAGAGTTATCTACGGCTGTCTTAACTTCACCTTTCAATACTTTAATTACTTCCGCATTGGTAGAGTTAGGCGTAATTTTGTCTTTTAAGTCTAATGTCGAAAATATGGCTGCCAATCTTTCATTCGGATATAAATCGCGAAAAGCACCATCGAATAGGTCAACGAAATCTTTTTGACTGGTCAACTGTCTTCTTTTTGCTTCATTAATAGTGTTTACGAACATTTCATTCGTACGATTTTCGCCTGCAAGCGCTTGAAGGACATCCGGAACCGAAACTTCCATAATCACGTTCATACCGCCTTTCAGGTCGAGACCTAAATTGATTTCTTGCTCACGAGCCTCTTTGTAAGTATAGCCTGTGTGTAAAATTTGAAGCAGTTTGTTTGTGCCCTTATACTCTTCCATAAAGAAAGGTAATCCCCACACTTTTATGCCCGAAATAGAGTCCAAATACCGGGCTTGGTCTAACGGATTTCCCGTACTTGCAGCATATTTTTCTGCTTTAGCGTTTTGATAACGGACAACAAAACTGAACGAAAGGTAATATAAACATATTAAACCCAATGTGATGGCAAAAAATTTTACAAATCCCTTGTTTTGCATTTTTTAATAACTTTTTATTGAATAATAATTTTAAAATTGCGTTTTTTATTTTAATCCGCAAATATAGACTTTTTTTGCTTTACTTCACTATAATAAAGTTTGTTTTTTTGCTAAATTTATTCTTCATTGCCACTATTTTATAAAAACATACTTTTTTTACATCACCACCAATAATTGAAAATCAAAAAAACCTTATTTTTGAAAATAAGGTTTTTGAAAATTACATTATTGATTATCAGACGAATAAAAAATCAACCTGACGGCTATGTAGTATGCTACGTTTCTACAATAGGTGCGATTAATGTTTTTAGTTCTTACAAGGACACCAAGGTTTCAACTGTTTGAAAAAATCGCATCCTTTGTCATCCACAAGGATAAACGCAGGGAAATCTTCCACTTCAATTTTCCAAATCGCCTCCATTCCGAGTTCCGGATATTCTACACATTCAATGCTTTTGATGTTATTTTGAGCAAGAATGGCTGCCGGACCGCCGATTGAACCTAAATAGAATCCGCCGTATTTTTGGCAAGCATCCGTCACTTGTTGGGTACGATTGCCTTTTGCAAGCATAATCATACTTCCTCCGTGGCTTTGGAAAAGGTCGACATACGAGTCCATACGTCCTGCCGTAGTCGGTCCCATAGAGCCGCACGCCATTCCCTGAGGCGTTTTTGCGGGACCGGCGTAGTAAATCGGATGGTCTTTGATGTATTGCGGAAGTCCTTCACCTCTATCCAAACGCTCTTTCAATTTAGCGTGAGCGATGTCGCGACCAACGATGATGGTGCCGTTCAACGACAAGCGCGTGGCTACCGGATAGTTGGATAATTCTGCCAAAATATCTTTCATCGGACGGTTGAGGTTAATGCTCACCGCTTCGCCTTCGCCGGATTTGCGTAATTCTTCCGGAATAAAACGTCCCGGATTTTCTTCCAGCTTTTCAATCCAAACACCGTCTTTGTTGATTTTTGCTTTGATGTTACGATCTGCCGAACAAGAAACCGCCATACCTACCGGACAAGATGCTCCGTGTCTCGGCAAGCGGATGATGCGAATATCATGTGCATAATATTTGCCGCCGCATTGTGCGCCCAAGCCAATTT
>Ga0209737_10000101_pt1 | contig 76437 bp, 72 predicted proteins | sample TergutCu122P3_FD_187284 | JGI IMG/M metagenome (GOLD analysis project Ga0209737, IMG submission 187284) | Cubitermes ugandensis P3 segment gut microbial communities from Kakamega Forest, Kenya - Cu122 P3 (SPAdes) (version 2) | ecosystem: Host-associated > Arthropoda: Insects > Digestive system... | reverse complement strand
CCAATCAGCCCCCCCGCCCCCAAAAGCCGCCTGGCCACGGGCACCGGCATGTCCTCCTCGCCCAAATGCAGGCCCTGCGCCTGCGCCAGCAAGGCCATGTCCACTCTGTCATTCACCACCACCATGGCAGGGTGTTGCTTTGCAAATTGAATGGCCTGGGCCGTTTGCTCCAGGGCTTTGGCGTCCGGCGTTACCTTCAAACGCAGCTGTATACATTGCACGCCTGCGGCCAAAAGGGTTTCCACCTGCTCCATAAGGGGCAAGCGCGTGGGGAGTGTATCCCCGGCAAAAGCATAAATCCCCCGAGGAAGTGGGGGGGGCCTCTTGTCGTTCATCCAAAAGCTGTTATACCCGTTTCCAAAAAATTTTCCCGTGGAGAATCTCGTGTCAGAAAATCGTCTCTTGGACAAACGTTGTGCCAAACATTATATATCCACCGGCGTCCTATGCCCGGAAGTCTTCCAAAAGCACCTGGAGTCTCTGCCGGAGCTTTCTGAAAAAGCCTGCCCCATTGAGGCCAGGCTTGAAGGCGAGGAGCCCAAAGAAAGCTTGGAGCTTTCTGCTGAGTTGGCCTCTGCAGAAAATTCACAGCTCAGCTTGGTTGAAGAGAGCCCCTCGGAAATGCCATGAGTCCACAAGAAGGCGCAGGCTTCGTTTGGAATACGGCGGCAAGCCCCGAGGAGGCGGCCAGCTTCTCCACCTTCATTCTGGCTCTCGCCTCCACCATCCTCATCCACCTGGGGGAAATGGAGGAGCCGCAAACGCAACAAAAAAACATCCACCTGCCCCTCGCGCGGCAATGCTTGGACTTTCTTGGCATCCTCCACCTTAAAACCCAAGGCAACCTCACCACGGAAGAGTCCCGCTTGCTGCACCAAATATTGACGGACTTGCGCCTGGTTTATGTCCGCGTTCAGCAAAACCAACCCACACAAACGCCACCCCCACAGTGAGCTCTCCTCTGCCTCCACCGCTGCGCCTGCTCAGCATCAGCGCCATCGCCCTGGCTGTCTTGGTTGTCTTCGGCTCCTGGTTTGATCTGCTTGAGCTTTTTTCTGCCCTCGATGCCTCCAGCATGCGCCAAGCCGTGGAGCAGCAAGAGTCCCTCTTCTCCCGGGTTTATGGGGAAGAGGCCCTCGTCTTCTCGGCTGCCCTCACTTCCTCCCTCGAGGTGCGCCACTCTGCCCTCCAGGACATGCGTAGCTTGCGCATGCTCATCCTCTTTGGCTTGTCCATTTCTGCCACCTCTCTCTTCATGTCAGGCTGGCGCCTCCTCTATATGGAGCAACTCTCCAAGCCGCGCCTGGCACGCCTCCTCTCGAAAACCGCCCTGGCCTGCGCCATTTTCCGTACCTTGGATGGTGCCCAATCCGCCGCCCTGGCGCGCCGAGCAGGCGCAGCCTTTGACGCCTCCACCGCTTTCAAAGCCCACCTTCCGCAAAGCATGGAAACCACCTTAAGCTTCTTCTCCATGGCTTTAACTTTCTGCGTCGTCGCCCTCTTCTTCGGAGCCTGGCGCTATTTCCAAGCACCCAACACTCTGGCGCTTTTGGAAAAAATGCCGCCACTGCCACCGCCACCTTCTGCTTAAAGCTCCAGCCTCCTCCAGCCTCCAAAAATTCGCCCCCGGCTTGCGAAAACGAGAAGCGCTCTTAAATTGAAAGCATGCGCGTCGACAAATTTACACTCAAAGCCCAGGAAGCCCTCCAAAATGGACAAACTCTGGCCCGCCGCCAGGACAACCCCAACTATGAGCCGGAGCACCTGGCCGCCGCACTGCTTGAGCAGGTGGATGGAATTGCCCTCCCCCTCCTTCGGCGCATTGGCGTAGAGCTTAAACTCGTCCAGCAACGCGTCGACGAAGCCTTGCAACAACTCCCCAAAATCCACGGCGGCGCAGGCGCCACCTTGTCAGGACGCCTGCTGAAACTTTTGGACAAAGCCGAAGACGAAGCCCAAAGCATGCAAGATGAGTTTGTCAGCTCGGAGCATTTGCTTTTGGCCCTGGCACAAGACAAAGGCAACATGGGCGAGTTGCTCAAAAGCTCCGGCGTCACCCGAGAGCGGATTTTGACGGCACTCAAAGAGGTGCGCGGCTCCACACGCGTCGTCAGTCAGGACGCGGAAAGCAACTACCAGGCCTTGGAGAAATATGGGAAGGACTTGACGCAGGCGGCCAAAGCCGGAAAGTTGGACCCCGTCATCGGCAGAGATGAGGAAATCCGCCGCACCATTCAAGTCCTCTCCCGGCGTACCAAAAACAACCCCGTCCTCATCGGGGAGCCGGGGGTTGGAAAAACCGCCATTATTGAAGGCCTCGCCCGCAGAATGGTGGACGGAGACGTTCCCGAAAATTTGAAACAAAAACGCCTCCTCTCCCTGGACTTGGGGGCCATGGTGGCCGGAGCCAAATTCCGCGGGGAGTTTGAAGAGCGCCTCAAGGCCGTCCTCCAGGAAGTCTCCAAGGCCAGCGGCGAAATTATTCTCTTCATTGATGAGCTGCACACCCTTGTCGGCGCAGGCAAAGCCGAGGGCGCCATGGACGCAGGCAACATGCTAAAACCCGCCCTCGCCCGCGGCGAGTTGCATTGCATCGGCGCTACCACCTTGGATGAATATAGAAAACACATTGAGAAAGACGCCGCCCTCGAGCGCCGCTTCCAGCCTGTCCTCGTCAAGGAGCCTACCGTCCAGGACACCATCAGCATCCTCCGAGGACTTAAGGAGCGCTATGAAGTCCACCACGGCGTCCACATCCAGGACTCGGCCCTCATCGCCGCCGCTACCCTCTCCAACCGCTATATTGCTGACAGGTTCCTCCCTGACAAAGCCATTGACTTGGTGGACGAAGCCAGCGCCAGGCTGCGCATTGAAATTGACTCCATGCCCATGGAAATTGACGACGTGCGCCGCAAACTCATGCAGCTTGAAATTGAGCGCGAGGGCCTCAAAAAAGAGTCCGACGCCCACTCCCTTGAGCGTCTGGCAACCCTGGAAGCCGACATTTCAAACCTCAATGAAAAATTCTCCATCCTCAAAGCGCACTGGGAAACAGAAAAAGCCCTCATTGCCAGCATTCGGCAGGTGAAAGAAAACATTGAGCACATGCGAAATGAGCAAGCCCTCGCAGAGCGCCGTGGCGACTTAAACAAAGCAGCTGAGCTTAAATATGGGACGCTTCCGGGGTTGGAAAAAGAGTTGCACACCCAAACGGGGAAACTCAATGAGTTGCAAAAAAACCAGCGCTTCCTCAAAGAAGAGGTGGACTCTGAAGACATTGCGGCCGTCGTCGCCAAGTGGACGAACATTCCGGTTTCAAAACTCCTCGAGGGAGAAATTCAAAAACTGGTGCACATGGAGGAGCGCCTTTCAACGCGGGTTGTGGGGCAACGCGACGCGCTGGAGGCTGTCTCCCATGCGGTAAGGCGCGCCAGAAGTGGCTTAAATGACCCAGAGCGCCCCATCGGCTCCTTCATTTTCCTGGGCTCCACCGGCGTCGGAAAAACAGAAACCGCCGTCGCCCTCGCAGAGTTTCTGTTTGACGATGAAAAGGCCGTCATTCGCATGGACATGTCGGAGTATATGGAAAAACACGCCGTCTCCCGCCTCATTGGCGCCCCCCCGGGTTATGTGGGCTATGACGAAGGCGGGCAACTGACCGAAGTCGTCCGCCGCCGCCCCTATGCCGTCATCCTCTTTGACGAAATTGAAAAAGCCCACTCAGACGTTTTCAACCTGCTTTTGCAAATTTTGGATGTGGGCCGCCTCACCGACAGCCAGGGGAGGACGGTGGACTTTAAAAATACCGTCCTCATTATGACTTCCAACATTGGGGCCCACCTCATCCAAGAAGCCATTTCAGAAAAAACCCCCGCGTTGGATGCAAAAACACGCGCTGGCGTCCATGAAATGTTGAAGCTCCATTTCAAACCTGAATTCCTCAACCGCGTCGACGAAATTGTCCTCTTTGAGCCTCTCAAACCCGAGGACATTTCCAAAATTATTGACTTGCAGCTGGCGCGCACCGACAAACTTTTGTCTGACAAACGCTTGCGGCTTGTCCTCTCCAAAGCGGTACGCCCGTTTTTAACGCAACGCGGGTATGACGCCAACTATGGAGCTAGGCCCTTAAAACGCGCGCTCCAAAAATACCTGTTAAACCCCTTGGCCATTCAAATCCTCAATGGAGAATTCATCCCCGGAGACACCATTGAGGCGGATGTCCACCAAGAGGGGCTTTGCTTCAAAGCTCAGGCTCGCGCTTAGAGGCAGTCCCTAAATGGTCTTTTTGCCTCCTGGCGGCTGAAGCCTCGGTTTTGCTCGGGTCATGCACTTGAGTGCACTCCCTACCTCCACCCCTTCCGTCAGCAAGCTCCACCGGAGCTTGCTCCTCACAAAAGCCTCGCCTTCAACCACCAGAAGACAAAAATCCTCATTTAGGGACTGCCTCGAGACCGGTTTTATTTTGAGTCGGTTTTCGTTTCTGCTGTTTCAGCTTCGCCTGAAGGGACTTGCGCAGAAGCAGCCACCCATTGCGCATAACTGTGCTCGTTGGATTTTGCAATGGCTTGGGCATTCTCCTTGGCCTTGCGGAACCAATATTCTCCGCGCCGAGCAAAGCCCTTGGCCCAAAACAGCCCTGCTATAAACCACAACCCGCAGGACGCGGCATACCATGGAAACTCCAAAAACCTCTCCACCCCAAACAAAGCGGTATTAAAAAAAAACCAAAAGAGGAAGCCGGTGGCTCCGCCTACCCCAACAAATGAAGTTGTGTTGACGGGAAACACTCTGGCCACAACGAGGGCCATGGGGGCAAACACCAGCCACAACCACGCATTCCATGTCCAGCCGGCGAAGACATATGCCAGGAAGGGCGACTGGCTTGGCAAGGGCAGCCAAGCACTTACCCAACTTCCCATGACGGCAGCACCCATGCCAAGCCCGGCAGCGATAATGGCATGCCTTGCTTTCGTCTCCCATGAGGACCAGGTGGATGGTTTTGGCATTGTGAATTCCTCTTTATTCTTCTTCCAAAACAGTGTTGCCTCCTAAAGCCACATTGTCCAGCAACTTTATGGGCTCCCTCGGGCCAAAAACAATTCCCTCCAAAACCAAACCATGCGCAGGCGCCGTCGGGCCGGCTGCCAAACGGCTCTTCTGAGCAAGCACACTCCCTATCCACTCAGGCGGACGGCGTCCATGGCCCACTTCCACGAGGCTTCCCACCATGTTTCGAACCATGTGCTTCACAAAGGCTGTCCCCTGGAAAGTACATATGACTTCGTCTCCGCTTTTTCCTTCTATGCGGCATATGTCCAGCCTCCTCACCGCATGGCGCGCCTGGCAGTCTGAGGCGCGGAAAGAGGAAAAGTCATGCGTACCTAAAAAAAATTCTGCGCCCCTTTGCATGGCTTCCACATTCAACGGCTTAAAAATTTGCCAGTACGTTAAGCGTCGCAAAGGGGAGCGACAAGGGCGGTTGGAAATATAATAGGCATAGTGTTTGCTTTTGGACATGTGGCGAGGGTGGAAGCCCTCCGCAACAACGCAAGCCTCCACCACAGCAATGTCCGGGGGCAAACGCGCATTCACACCCTTCACAAAAGCCCGAAGCGGCAACTTTTTGGGCGAGTCAAAAACGGCCACTTGCCGCCGGGCATGCACACCCGCATCCGTTCTCCCGGCAACCCAAAGCGACACCGGCGCCCCCAACAACGCTTCCAGCGCAGCCTGGACACAAGCCTGAATGCTCAGCCCATTGGCCTGCCTCTGCCAACCGACATAGTTTGTCCCTTCATATTCCAGGTACAGTTGGATGCGCGCCATGCGTTAGCGGTATTTCGCCCAGTCCTCCACAATGCGTTTCACCAACTCTGCAACACCCATCCTATGTTGCTTGGAAACCCTCTCCAATTTTTCACGCACCTGTGCAGAGAGGGCAAGGCTCGCCAGGGGATCTTTTTCTTCCTCTGCTTCTTCCCATGTCTCCAATGTCCAGGACTCTATCTCCTCCATCGGTATGCCTGAGGCCTCCATGGCTTTGGGCACATTCAAAGGCACAGAAGGCGTCAGTTGAGTAGCCGTCGACTTGGCAGAGGGCGGCGAAGCAGAAGGCGAAGCCAAGGGGTGTGCTTTCAACTCATCACTAAACAACTGCTTGAGGAAGTTGGCCAAATGCGTGTTGGTGGGGTTAAATTCATGCTGCGACAAAAAATGGTTAATGGCGGACTGCATTTCCCAGGCGCTTTGGTAGCGGTTTTCGCGGTTCTTCTCCAGGGCCTTCATCAATATTTCTTCAACAATGGGAGAAATATCCGCCATAAAATAAGAGGGGGAATAAATTTTGCCGTCAATAATGGAGCGCACAACGGCTGCTTCGGACTCTCCGGTAAACAGCCGAAACCCCGTCAGGCATTCATAGAGCACCACGCCCAATGAAAAAATGTCATTGCGCCCATCCAAAGCATGGCCGCTGCATTGCTCTGGACTCATATAGCTGAGCTTGCCTTTCACCTCGCCCACATCGGTTTGAATAATTTGGTTGGAGGCTTTGGCAATTCCAAAATCCAAAATTTTCACGGTTCCATCAAAGGACACGAAAATGTTTTCCGGCGTAATGTCCCTGTGCACAATGTTCAAATGCACACCCTGCGCATCCGTTTTTTGGTGCGCATAATAAAGCCCTTCGCAAACGGAGCTCGCAATTTTCAGTGCGTATTCCATGGGGAAGCCAATGCCTTTGGCTTGGGCCTTCGCCATAATTTTCCGCATGTCGCGACCAAAAATATATTCCATCGCGATGAAATAGGAGTCGTTGATTTTGCCCAAGTCATAAATTTGGACAATGTTGGGGTGTGACAGCTGCGCTGCCAACATCGCCTCATTTAAAAACATGCGAACGAAATTTGGCTGCGACGAAAGGTGGGGGCGAATTCGCTTGATGACAATTGTCTTCTGAAAGCCTTCCACGCCCTCTTGGCGTGCAAGAAAAATTTCTGCCATCCCGCCTACGGCGAGCTTATCCAACAAGGTATATTTTCCAAACCCTACAGACATGTCGGCCAACCTGAGTCATTCATAAACAACGAGACGGAGGCAAACCTAGCAAGAATTTGCAACATGGTGAAGCAGACTTAAAAGTCGTTTTGTTCATCCGCAGACCAAACACAGCACAAATTTCTGTCACCATGGCTGTTGTTGACGCGAGACACCGGCGGCCAAAACTTCTTGCCCTCCACAAAAGCCAAGGGGAAAGCGGCGCGCCGTCGCGAGTAGGGGTGTGTCCACGGCTCCTTGGCAAGCGCCAGGGCTGTGTGCGGGGCGCCTTTGAGCAAATTGTCGTCTTTGGGCTGCTTGCCTGCTTCTATTTCTCGAATTTCCCGTCGAATCTCCACCATCGCCTCGCAAAACCTGTCCAACTCCTCCTTGGACTCGCTTTCGGTGGGCTCCACCATCAGCGTCCCCGCTACGGGGAAGGACACCGTCGGAGCATGAAAGCCATAGTCCATGAGGCGCTTGGCAACATCCTCCACTTCTATTCCTGCAGACCTGAAGCCTCGCAAATCCAAAATACACTCGTGCGCCACCCTCCCCTGCGTTCCGACGAAAACCACGGGGAAATGCTCCCCCAGACGCCTCGCCATATAGTTGGCATTCGCAATGGCCACCTTCGTCGCCTGCGTCAACCCTTCGGCCCCCATCAGCTTAATGTAGCTCCATGAAATGAGGAGAATGCTGGCACTCCCAAAGGGGGCGGAGGCCACAGGGCCCACGTCTGCCTCGCCTATCTCCTCCTGCAGGGGGTGCTTGGGCAAAAAGGGCTGAAGGTGGGGCGCTACACAAATGGGGCCCGCCCCGGGGCCTCCACCTCCGTGGGGGATGGCAAACGTCTTGTGCAAATTCAAATGACAAACATCCGCCCCCAACTCCGCGGGGCGGCACAGGCCAACGAGGGCATTCATGTTGGCCCCGTCCATATACACCTGTGCGCCGGCTTGGTGGACGCAGTTGCAGATGTCGAGAATATGGTCGTCAAAGAGGCCATAGGTGGAGGGGTAAGTCACCATCAACGCCCCCACGCGCTCTGCATACATCTCCAGCTTCTTCTTCAAGTCCCCCATGTCAATGTTGCCATTCTCGTCGCAGCGCACAGCGCATACCTGGAAGCCGGCCATTTTCGCAGAGGCCGGGTTGGTGCCATGCGCAGAGTCCGGAATGAGGCAAACATCCCTCTGCGCTTGCCCACGGCTGGCATGGTATTCGCGAATGGCCAAAAGGCCCGCATACTCGCCTTGCGCGCCTGAATTTGGCATGAAGGAGACGCCGGAAAACCCCGTTATGTTTTGGAGGGCTTTGGACAACTCCTCCACAAGCTGCGCATAGCCTTGCCACTGCTCCCTGGGCGCAAAGGGGTGGAGGTTTGAGAATGCGGGCCAGCTGAGCGGCTCCATTTGGCTGGTTGCCGTCAACTTCATGGTGCAAGAGCCCAGGGGGATCATAGAGTCTGCCAGGGACAAGTCCTTGGTTTCCAGAGAGCGGATATAGCGAAGCATCTGCGTTTCGCTGCGGCATTGGCCAAACACAGGCTGCGTCAAAAACGGCGTCTGCCGCTTGAGGGCTTCTGGCATATGCGTCGAGGGAGTTTGAAACCAAGCCTCGCTGTTGCTTGGCAAAGGGGCGCCCGCTGAGAAAATATTCAAAAGCTGCACAACCTCTTCATGCGTCGTCAACTCGTCCAGGGAAATGCCAATGCCTGTTGTCCCCAGGCGGCGGAAATTCATTTGGGCGGCATGCGCCCGCTGCACAATGGCCTTCGCCTGCTCGCCGCTGTCGCAACACACGTGCACAGTGTCGAAGAAGAAGCGGTGCTTGAGGCGAAAGCCCAAATGCTCAAGGCCCTTGGCCAATGCGGAGGCAAAGAGGTGGATGCGAAGCGCAATGGCCTTAAGGCCCTCGGGGCCGTGGTAGACGGCGTACATGCTGGCCAGCACCGCCAGCAGCACTTGCGAGGTGCATATGTTGCTGGTCGCCTTCTCACGGCGAATGTGTTGCTCCCTTGTCTGCAAAGTCATGCGCAACACCGGGTTGCCTTCGGCGTCCACGGAGCGGCCAATGAGGCGGCCAGGCAGGTGGCGTACATAGCTTTGGCGGGTGGCGAAGAAGGCGGCATGGGGCCCCCCAAAACCCATGGGAATGCCAAAGCGCTGGGAGGAGCCCACCACCACGTCGGCCCCCCACTCTCCCGGGGGGGCCAGCAGACACAGCGCCAGCAAGTCGGCCGCCACCACGAGGGCTGTCTCCTGCTTCTTCAACTCACCCGCAAAGGCGCGCATGTCCACCACCTCGCCATCCGTCGCGGGGTATTGCACCAGCACCCCAAAAAAGTCCTCCCCCGGGGGGGTGGAAAATTCGTCTCCTGCCACTACCTCCACGCCGAGGGGTTTTGCCCTCGTCTTCACCACGGCAAGGGTTTGAGGGTGACACCTCTGGCTGACAAAAAAACGCTTCCCTTGTTTTTTGGAGGCCGCAAGCAACATGGCCATCGCCTCGGCGGCTGCAGTGCCCTCGTCAAGCAAGGAGGCATTGGCCACCTCCATGCCTGTCAACTCCACCACCATCGTCTGGAAATTCATGAGGGCTTCGAGGCGCCCCTGGGCCAACTCCGCTTGGTAGGGGGTATAGTGGGTATACCAGCAGGGGTTTTCAAAAATGTTGCGCGCAATAACTCGGGGGCAGTGGACGCCGTAGTAGCCCATACCTATCAGCGAGCGCCACACCTGGTTTTTCGCGGCCATGCGCAACAGCTCCTTGTGCAACTGAGGCTCTGTCCTTGGTGCTTCCAGGCACAAGGGGCGCTGAAGGCGAAGCTTGGGGAGCACCACCTGCTCCATCAGCGAGTCTAAAGAGTCCACCTCCAACAGCTTCAACATGTCTTGGAGTTGTTGCGGCGAGGGGCCTATGTGACGCTCCGGGAAAAAACCTTGCATATCAACCCTTCATTTGGGGGGGAGTGGCTTCATGGCTGCTGAAGAAAGTTTTGGTAGGCCTTGGCATCCATCAATGCGTTCAGCTCGTCAGGTTGGCTCATCTCTATTTCCAGCATCCAACCTTGCTCATAGGGCTCGGTGTTCACCAGCTGCGGGTTGGAGGTGAGTGCTTCATTTACGCGCAGCACCTTGCCGCTTAAGGGCGCAAACAACTCGTTGACGGCCTTCGTTGACTCGACAACGCCAAAAGCTTTGCCTGCCAACAGCATGCTGCCAACTTTGGGCAACTCTACAAAAACAATGTCGCCCAAGGTGTCCTGTGCATGAAAAGAAATGCCGATGACGGCAAGCGTGCCTTCTTGGCGGATCCACTCGTGCTCTGCTGTGTATTTGAGGTTTTCGCGTATCTCCTGAGTCATCTCTCATGCACCTTTCTGCCAAAACGGCGTTTTGACAATTTGAGCTTTTGCTTTGCGCTCTCGAATTTCAATGTCCAACACAGTGCCTTCCTGGGCGCACAGGGGCTCGACATAGGCCATGCCAATAGCACGCTTGAGGCTGGGGCCAAAATTTCCGCTCGTCACCCTTCCCACGTGTCTGCCCTCGCTGAAAACCGCGTGGCCCTCCCGCGCAATGCCTGGCTCCAACATAGCAAAGCCCACCCACAGCCTCTCCGGGCCTTTCTCCTTCTGCTTCTCTAGGGCTGCCTTGCCGACGAAGGACTTCTTCTTCATCTTCACTATCCAATTCAATTTCGCCTCGAAGGGAGTGTGTTCCTCGTCTATGTCCTGCCCATAGAGGGGGTATTTCATCTCCAGACGCAGCGAGTCCCTCGCGCCCAGGCCGCACGGCACAATACCCCAGGGCTTGCCCGCTTCCAGCAAGGCCCACCAGAGGGCTTCCACCTTCTGGGAGGGGCAATAAAGCTCGAAACCGTCTTCTCCGGTATAGCCCGTCCTCGAGAGGGTGCAGGGGATGCCTGCGGCTTCGCCCTCTACAAAAAAATAGCGCTTCAGCTGCTCCACCGGCAGCTGGCACACCGCCTTCAGCACATGAACAGCCTGGGGCCCTTGCAAAGCCAACAGGCCCGTCTGCGCGCTCTGGTTTTCTGCCTCCACGCCGGGCATGCCAGAAAGGCGCTCTAACACCCACGCCCAGTCCTTGGCTATGTTGGCGGCATTTACACACAAAACGACGCGCTCCTCGCTGTGGCGGTAGACAACCAAGTCGTCCACAAAGCCGCCCGCTTCATTCAAAAGCCCGGCATAGAGGGCTTGGCCATTGACACAAAGCGACAAGTCATTGCAAACAAGGTGGTTGACGGCTTCAACGGCTTTTTTCCCTCTCACCTCAAACTCGCCCATATGCGACGCATCAAACAGCCCCACCGCCTCTCTCACCGCCGCGTGCTCCTTGAGTGCGGAAACATAGTGCACCGGCATCACCCACCCGGAATAGTCCACCAGCTTCGCTCCCATCTTCTGGTGTGCTTCAAACAGCGGCGTCTTTTCAGACATGCTTAGTCCTCTCAAAAGGAAGTCGAATATATCGCTGGCGCATAGAGGCGCAAGCAGAACTCGGAATTGTTTATGCAAGTCTCCAAACTCCTCCTGGCCAAAACCCCTGCTTTCTCTTTTGAGTTTTTCCCCCCCAAAACAGCCGCCGCGGAGCTGGACTTCTGGAAAGCCGTCGAAGACGTGGCCTCCTTGGAGCCTGCTTTTGTTTCCGTCACCTACGGGGCCGCGGGAAGCTCCCGCGAGTCCAGCCTCTCCTGCTTGGAAGCGCTTCGGAAAAAAACACGCCTGGAAATTGTCGCGCACCTGGCTTTGGCCAACCACACTCAAGCGGAGCTTCTGGAGTTGGTGGAGCGCATTAGCCAGCTTGGCATTGACAACATTTTGGCGCTGCGCGGGGATGGGGTGGAAGCCACCTATGATCGGCTTTGTTTTGCTGCGGACTTCATCCACCTCATTCGAAAGCACCATCCCCATATGTGCCTAGGGGCTGCCTGCTACCCGGAAGTGCACCCGGAGGCTGAAAATGCGAAGGCGGACTTACGCCATTTGAAGTACAAGGTGGAAGCAGGGGCGGACTTTCTGGTGTCGCAGTTGTTTTTTGACAACCGGGTTTTTTTTGAATTTATGCAAGGGGTGCGCGCCGAGGGAATTGAGGTGCCCGTGCTGCCTGGCATTTTGCCCATAACGCGCTTGGAGCAGGCGCAGCGGATTATAAAGTTGTGCGGGGCAAAGCCACACCCTCCTCTCTTCCACCGTTTGGAGGCGTTGAAAGAAAGCCCCGCAGAAATGGAGGCCCTGGGGGTTGCTTTCGCCACAGCTCAGTCCGTGGAGCTGCTGGCTTATGGCATGCCTGGAATTCATTTTTATACGCTCAACCGCTCTTCGGCCTCGCGCACTGCGGTGAAGGCCATTTGTGCGGCGCGGCACCTTGCGTTGGGGGGGTAAGTGAGGGGAGGTATCACTCATGGCTCCCTCTTCTTCTTATTGGACAGGGCATTTTTTTTGTTTTTTTCAAGCTGCTTTAGCAACCGATCGAAGTCGCTCTCGAACAGCCTGTCTTGCACAATGCGGTATTTTTCGAACTCGCTTTCTGCGTGTACCTTGGCGATTTCAGCAGTCACCTTGCCTGCGTCTTGCAATACGCCCCGGTCAGCCGCCTCAATGAAGCGGTTTAAGCGCGTTTCCCAATCCTGCATGCTCATGGGTATCCGCCGCAGTGCCATACTTTCGGCCACATCCAAATAGGCCGACACCAGTCGTTCCAACTGCATCATTTCACTTGCGGTCAGATAGTTTTTGGCGACGGCTACATCGAATTTCTGGATTTTTCCATGTGGAGCATCCGTCCAAGTGCTCAGGCCCATGTGCTCCTTATTCGCGTCGGCGCGGTGGTAGATGACTTCTGCCGCCGTCTGGCCGTGGATGGCCCAATGCAGCTTGTTTTGCACAGTGGCAAAGAAACGTTGAGTGGCCTGTGCCGTCACGTCATAGTCCATGGAGGTGGCATAAATATCTGTAATCTTCTGATAAAACTTGCGCTCTGAGAGGCGGATTTCCCGGACACGCTGGAGTTGTTCCTCGAAGTATTTTTCCGCCAGGACGGAGCCGCCGCTTTTCAGGCGCTCGTCGTCCATTGTGTAGCCTTTAATGGTAAATTCCTCGACGACAGTTGTTGCCCACTTGCGGAACTGTACCGCGCGTTCGGAATTGACTTTGTAGCCAACGGCGATGATAGCGGCGAGGTTGTAGTGCTTGGTGTTGTAGCTTTTGCCGTCGGAGGCAGTTATTCGAAAATTTCGAATAACTGCCGTTTCCTGCAGCTCGCTGTCAGAAAATACCTTTTTCAGGTGGTAGTTGATGGTGTGGGTTTCCACGTCATAGAGTTGCGCCATCATCTTCTGCGTCAGCCAGACGTTTTCCTCCGCGTATACCGCTTCCACGCCGCCTCTTCCACTGGCGGCCACAAAAGTGAGGTATTCCGCCGCCGATGAGCGGACGAGGGAAATGTCATGCTCCGCCATGAGTGCCTCCTTTGCCGCTAGGGTTGAAGGGAAATGCAGCAGATATTCCGTTGTGCAGGGCGCACAACAGCTGTCATCTGCCCTCCAGTTTTGGCTTTGTAGCGGCGCGGCTGGTTTCGTTGATCCAATTGGCGTGTTCGGTTGAAATGCACTCTTCAACCCTTTCGGAGAGGGTAGCCAGCTGGTCAGGCAAAATGAGATCGCTGTAGGGGCCCGCACTGGAGAGGAACAGGTATTTTTCCTGCTTGAGGCGTTCTGCCATGGTGCGATAGGTGACCCATAAAGTTGAATACTGGTTCAGCTGCTGGACGCCTTCGAGAATGGCAATGAGCGCACCGGCGATGGAAGTGGTCCATGGCACATGCTTTTCGGGCAACAGGCTCATAACTGGAATCAGCACCGCCAGCGAAACCTGCGTCACCTTCAGGCGTTTATACCAACGCTGACAGTGCAGGCTCTTCCTGTCGTACCAATGCATCTGATCGTTCAGACGAAACCAAGCCGGGTGTGCGCGGACTGCAGCAGCAACCTGAAGTTCGTTGAAAACGCGGCCTTGTTCGTCAGTCATTTGTCCTCCTGTCACTTAGGAAAGCCATAGCAGGTTTGTCGGCGAGGACAAAGGGGCCAAAGCCTTGGGGGGGGGTCGGTCTGAATTGCCGTCTGCTTTTGCTGTGTTGCTCCCCCCAACCCCTACCACAAGGGGGCGAGGCGCTTCGTAGTTGTTTGTCTTGCAAGGTTAGCGCTTTTTCCCGGCGAACACGGCCAACTCATAGCTTTTGCTGTGTTGCTCACCCCCCAGCCCCCTCGAGGGGGCGAGGCGCTTCGCGGTTGCTTGTCTTACCAGGCTAGCGCTTTTTCCCGGCGAACACGGCCAACTCATAGCTTTTGAAGAAGACGTCGACTTCGGCAAAGCCGATTTGACGCAGCCATTCGCACTGTGTTTCCAGAGAAAGGAGGATGTTGTCCTTTTTGTCTTCGCGCGCATAGTGTGCTTTGCTGATTTCTTCGCGCGTTTTGGGGTTTGGCCGCGTTGCTTCATGTTGGAGGAGGGAGTCGATGAAGGCTTCTTCGCTCAGCATTTCACCCCAGGCGGACTTGGAGGCGACATGCTCCATGTTGATGAAGAGGCCGTTGGCTGCCAGGAGGCGGTAGACTTCTTGATAGAGCTGATGCTTGCGGGGGTGAGGCAGGTGGTGGATGCAAAACCCCGAGACAACCGCGTCCATTGTGCCCTTGCTGTCAGATGGCAGTTGTTGCAGCCAGTCGGAGGTGCACAAATCCGCCTGGATAAGCTGAACCCTATCGGCGTAACCTTGGAGCCGACGGTGCGCGGCCTCCATCATCGGCTCTGAAAAATCCACGAGACAGGCGCTGGTGCCGGGGAATTGATCGAGGATCAGCTGACTCAAAATTCCATCTCCGGCCCCCAAGTCCAGGAAACGGTCGACAACCCTCTCGCTGTGCTTAAGAAGGTGAAGCATGACATTCAGTTGGTCCGCCGCATGGGGAATCGCCGCCCGGTTGCCATGGAGATAGGCTTCAACCAACAGCTTGTTCTTCCAGGCGGAGGTGTGGTGCATGGTTTTTCCTTGCCAAGGCAGACGAGTGCAAAAGTCATCCAGAGTTGTCCGGCAACTCCAAATGAATATGCCGAGCTATTTCCTGCGCCAGCTCCTTAAAATCCTCAAAAGCTTTCTGGGCGGCATGGGCATGGGAGCCACCGGCACCGTCAGCAACTGTCAGAGAAAAAATGGGTTTTCGCGCTTCCTGCCCCAAAGGCACCAGACTCTTGTAATTCTTCAGCATGGACAGGCAATAAGGATCTTCGTTGACGCTCGGCAGTTGACTGTTTTGCACCTTTTCATCGAGCACGCTTCTTCGGAACTCTCCAGGAATTTTATCAAGCCATCGGGTATAAGCCTGCACCGGGCGTGATAAGCGCACACCATGGCGCATGGCGATGTAACCGACGGGTTTCATGTCGCCCTGAGGCAATGCGAATCCGGGCTGTGCCCAGCTATTCCTTCGGGTGTCCCATCCCTGCCGCCATTCACGCAAGGTTGGGCCCAGGTTGCGCAAGCCTTGCAAGGAAAATAAATCAGCGCCCAAGGGAACGACGACATGGTTGCTGCCAAGCAACGCGGCACGGTTGATGGCGCCGAGATTGGGGCCCACATCAATCACTATCAGACTTGCCTCGAAACGCTTTGCCGCCTCCTGCGCGCTGCGCCAGAAGGCTGTGAGGATGCGAAAAGGACGCGGCTTGTTTTTCTCATCCAGGACATCGGTCCAAGTGGATGAAAGTTGGTCCTCAAAGCTGGACAATCCCAAATCTCCCGGAACCAGCGCCAGTCTAGGGTTGATGATTTGATAATTGACTTTGGCAAAGTCACCCACATCCAGCAGGGGTTTGATGCTGCGGAAAATGGTGGAAACGGATTGCTCATCCTCCCAAAGCATTTCCAGTTGCGCCTCATCCAGGAAGGCTGCCGTCAGATTGGCCTGCGGATCCAAATCCACGGCCAGCACGCGCACGCCAAGCTCGGCAAACATAGATGACAGGTGATAGACCAGCGAAGTTTTGCCGACGCCACCCTTGTTGTTGAAAAATGTAAGCACGGGAACAGTCATGTTCTCTTCCGGACGGTGACCAGCACAAACTGGGCGTTGGTGTTGAATTCTGGCGGCGGGTTGCCATTTTCGGCAAGCAGTCGACGTGCTGTGGCAATGCCAAGGCCGAAACGCTGCACATATCCAAGCACTTTCAAGGCTTCAGCCAAATGAGGATTGCGGTAGTCTGTGACGCCAGGCTGGCCGAAATTTTCGTTATTCACCATCCCATAAGGGCCGCCAGGGCTCAAAATTTCGATGCGGTTGTTCAGCCAGGTAATTCGGGTTGGTGTGTGAGTGGCTTCATATGTCCTGTGCATGACAGCGTTGCGCACCAACTGTTGCAGCGCAGCCAGAGGATAGTCCGCTGTGCGCTGTTCCGTGTTGGAAGTTGTGAAGTCAACACGCATCGAAATATGTGCTTTTAACTTGTCATCCAGCCGGCTGACAATTTCTCCGATGCGCCCGTCAATAACAGCCTCGTCAACGATCGGGGCATCCAACTCGTCTCCGTCGAAACGAAGAAATTGGACATAATTGCAAGGGATGAGGTCTCTGGGGCGGTTGCCGATAACCATGGCACCCAGGACTGTGGGAATGGCTGTTTCGGCAGCATCAATCAACCGACAGGCGCTCAAACGCTCTTCATAGCTTCGGTGGTTTGCCGCCAGCACATCCGCCGCATATGCGCCGGGGAGGTATTCGGATTCGAATGCCGGGCGATGGAGATCTGCCAATGTTGCAAAGGAAACAGGTTGCAGATCGAAAGGCAAGTCGCGGTAACGACGGCGCTCGTTGAGAACTCGTTCGTCTTGCGGGTTGGCGATGTCTCGCCGGGGGCCGGTGCGAATGTAGATGCGTCCTTTGTGTTTAACAGGAGGCGCATCGGCGGGAAGCACAGTGATGACAGCCAATTCCTTCCCTTGCAATGTGCGCTTTTCCACAGTCATGCTGGGAATAGGCAGGATGTTTCCATCCGAGCGAATATCCGCCAGAGCGAGCAGCAATTTGTCCGTCACTTCCAAGCCGACAAGCGAAGGCTCTGTGTCTCTTGCGCCAATGAGAATGACACCCGCTTTGCCGTGTCCCGGCAGATCATTCGCGAAGGCGCAAACGGCTTGGCGGATTTTGTCTGCCGCATCCCCTTTGAAACTTTCCTTGCGCTCAACCCTGTCGGACTCCATGTCGCTCAGCAAGGCAAGCAATTGCGCGTCTGTCAGTCTCATGCTCACTTCCCATTTTTGCACTCCCGAATAACCTATGCTTCTCCGCCTATTTTTTCAAAGGCCAAAGGCCCTCCTCTTGGAGTTTGCGGGCCCCTTCGGGGTTTTCAGAACAATAGGCCTTCAGGGACTCCTCCGTGACGACAACCTCCAAGTCCTCCTCGCCTAGCAAAGCCTGGCAGGCCAGACGCGAGGAGGGCTTGAGGCCAAAGGCATATTCAAGCTGATCCAACTCCGCCATGTCCGGGGGAGGAAGGCTGTCGGCCCCGCGGCGGACCCAAACATGGCAGGTGGAGCAGGCGCAAACGCCGCCGCACATATGCCCCAGGGGAATGTGAGCGGCCTTCCCAACCTCCAGAATGCTCTGCGTAGGCTTGCCGTGGGTTTCTTCGGTTTTCCAGGGGAGGATGAAGCGCAATTTGGGCATGTGGGGGCTCCAAAGAGAGGAGGGAACCGGTCAAAACTCCGACATGGAGTGGCCTTGCAACACAGACTGAATGGAATGGTTCATCACCCGCTCCACAAAGCCCTTGGCCTGGTTGTCCAATTCCAAAATGGCATGTCGAAGCGTTGTCGCGTCCTGCGCGGTTTCCAGCAGCGCTTCAAGTTGCGTGGAGGCCGCAGAAAGCGCGGAGGCTTCTTCGGCAGAAAGCAAGGGGGCATGCGCCTTCATTTGTTTGGAAAGCTCCGCCAGCACGCGCCTGGCTTCCACTTGCTGCTCGACAAGGAGCCTTGAAAAAATGTCTTCCTGCGCATGGGCAATGGAGGCCTTCAACATTTGCTCAATGGCTTCTTCGCTCAAACCGTGGGAGGGCTGCACCACAACGTGCTGCTCCACGCCTGTGGAAAGCTCTCTGGCCGCAACGGACAAAAGCCCGTTGGCATCCACAGAGAAACTCACCTCAACGCGGGCCAAACCCGCCGCCATGGGGGGAATCCCCTTCAGGTGAAATTTCGCCAGGGAGCGGCAGTCCCTGGCCATCTCCCGCTCCCCTTGGAGGACGTGAATGTCCATGGCGGACTGCCCATCCTGGAAGGTGGTGAAGGTTTGCGTAGCCCGGGAGGGAATAGGGCTGTTCCGAGGGAGAAGTTTCTCCACCATCCCCCCCATGGTTTCAAGCCCCAGGGAGAGGGGGAGGACGTCGAGCAGCAACACCTCCTCCTGGGCGTTTCCGCACAGCAGGTGGGCTTGAATGGCCGCCCCCAGGGCTACCACTTTCTCCGGGTCCACCTCCGAAAGGCCGGGCTTGCCGAAAATTTCCTCCACCCAGTGCTGCACAGCGGGCATGCGTGTGGAGCCGCCTACGAGAATAACCTCTTGAATGTCTTCTTTGGAAAGCCCCGCGTCTTTGAGGGCCCTCTGGCAGGCAAAGCGGATGCGCTTGAAAAAGGGCTCCACCCACTGCTTCAAGTCCTCGCGTGTTGCCATCGCCGTGTGCTCTTCAAAGCGAATTTCAACACGCTCTTCCTGGCTTAGCTGCTCCTTGAGTTGCCTTGCCGCACTGAGCAAAGCCTGCCGCTGCATGGGCGTAGGGGCCTCCACCTGCCATTTCTCCAGCAAAGCGCACGCAATGCTGAAGTCAAAGTCGTCACCGCCGAGGGCACAGTCGCCCGCGGTGGCTTTTACCTCAAAAACGCCCTCGGTGAGCTTGAGGATGGAAATGTCGAAGGTGCCGCCGCCCAAGTCAAATACGGCGAAGCAGCCTTGTTGCTTGCTTTGCAGGCCGTAGGCCAGGGCAGCGGCGGTGGGCTCGTTGAGCAGGCGCAACACCTCCAGCCCTGCCAGCCTCCCCGCGTCCTGGGTGGCTTGCCTCTGGGCATTGTCGAAATAGGCCGGCACGGTTACCACCGCCTTCACCACTTTGGAAGCAAGCGCCGCCTGCGCCCTCTGCTTCAGAGTGCGCAAAATTTCCGCGGAAACCTCCAGCGGCGTCACCGCTGGGCCCCCCGCTACTTGGAAAGCCAGCGGCCCCTCCCCCGGCGCGAGGCGGTAGGTAGAAAGCCGCCCGGCGTCGACGTCGCTGCGGCTTTTCCCCATGAAGCGTTTGACGGAAGAGAGGGTGTCCTCGGGGAATTGGGAGGCCAACTGCTTGGCGTACTTCCCGACGACGACGCTGCCGTTGGCGCTGTAGTGGACGACGGAGGGGAGCACCAAAGCCTCCCCCTCGTCGGCCACCAGGCAGGAGGGGCGCCCCCGGCTAACAGCAGCCACCAGGGAGTGGGTCGTCCCCAAGTCAATGCCAATGGCTTGCACGGGGGGCTTTTGGGGCTCAGAAATTTGCAGAAGTCCACTCACGAAAAAAGCTCCTCTTGAAAAAGTGCTGCGTCTGCCAGGAAGCGTTGCCAATAGCGCATGCAGGCAAGGTGCATGGCGGCTTGTGGAAGTGTCTCTGTATCGCCCTGAAGGCAGCTGCGCAGGTGCCGGCAAGCGGCTTCCAACTCTGCGCGGAGGGCTTCTTGGGCAAGGCTTTCCAGGCGGTGGAGTTGCTCGGCTTGCCGGGAGGCGGAGGCTTGCTGCAAGGTTTCCCGAAGCTCCAGGAGGCGGCCCAAAAAAGCCTGGGGAGGCTGGAAGCTTTGTGGAGAGGCCTCCAAGTCCACGCCGAGGGTTTTGAGGACATAGAGGGCGCGGCGCTCAGGCCTAGAGAGGGTTGCGTAGGCCTCATTGAGTTGGCTTGTTTTCTCCAGGAGGCGGCGGCGCGTCGGGGCGTCAGCCTCAGGGTGGCAGTCCGGGTGCACCTGGAGAGAGAGGCGGTGGAAGGCAGCTTCGAGGGAAGCCAAGTCCACATCCACCGAGGGCTCCATGTCAAACAGGCGGAAAAAAGCGTTGTCAGCAGCTGAAGCTTTCACCGCACCCACAGCTTGCTTTTACGTTGGGGTTATTGAGGCGAAAGCCCGAGGAGGTGAGGGTTTCTACATATACCAACTCGGAGCCGGCCAAATAGAGGAAGCTTTTGGGGTCCACAAAAACGCGGACGCCGGAGCGCTCAAACACCAAGTCCCCCTCGGGGAGGGTGTCCGCCCACTCCATGGCGTAGGAAAGGCCGGAGCAACCTCCTCCGCGCACGGAAATTTTCAAACCGGCCGAGGGTGTTTGCCGCTCTGCCAACAGTTTTTGCAGGCGCCCCAAGGCGCTGTCGGAAATGTGCACGGCTTTTTCGGGGGCAATGTCAGCCATGGCTTCTCTCCGGCGTTTGGGCGGCGTGGCGGGCCGCTTGTTTTTGTCGAAAGTCTTCAATGGCGGCCTTAATGGCGTCTTCGGCCAGCACGGAGCAGTGTATTTTCACCGGCGGCAAGGACAACTCCTGGGCGACGGCCTTGTTGCTGAGTTGGGCGGCCTGCTCCAGGGTTTTGCCCTTCACCCATTCTGAAACCAGGGAGCTGGACGCAATGGCGGAGCCGCAGCCGAAGGTTTTGAAGCGTGCGTCTTCAATAATGCCGGCGTCTGAAATTTTGAGTTGCAGGCGCATGACGTCCCCGCAGGCGGGGGCGCCGACAAGGCCCGTGCCCACGTTTGGGTCTGCACTGTCCAGGGTGCCGACGTTTCGCGGGTTGTTGAAATGCTCAAGTATTTTTTCGCTGTACTGCATGCTTTCCCCTTTTTGGTTTTTAGTGTGGTTGCCACTGAAAATGCTTCAAGTCCACCCCCTGCTTCGCCATTTCATACAAAACGCTTATCTCCCTTAGGCGCAGGACGGCCTTCACCACCCTGGCAATGGTTTTGTCCACCTCTTCCTCCGTGGTGAAGCGCCCAAGGCCAAACCTTAAGGAGCAGTGCGCCACCTCTTCTCCCAGCCCCAGGGCGGAGAGTACATAGGAGGGCTCCAGAGAGTCCGAGGCGCAGGCGGAGCCGGTGGAGACGGCAATCTCCTTCAGCTCCCTCATGAGGGCGTCCCCCTCGACGAAGGAGAAGGCGACGCTCAAATTCCCCGGCAGGCGGTGCTCCAGGGAGGCGTTGACGGAAACAAAATCCAACGAAGAAGAAAGGCCCTTCCACAGGCGCTCCCTCAGGGCCTTCAAACGCTGGGCCTCCTCGGCTTGCTCCGCCTTTGCAATTTCACATGCCTTTCCAAAGCCCACAATGCCCGGCACATTGAGGGTGCCTGAGCGCATGCCCCTCTCGTGCCCCCCGCCATGCAGAAGAGGGGAGAGGCGGATGCGAGGCCTTTTCCGGACATAGAGGGCACCCACCCCCTTGGGCCCATAGAGTTTATGGGAGGAGAGGGAGGCCAAGTCCACGCAAGCCTCTTCCACGTTGAAGGGGACTTTGCCCGCGCCCTGGACGGCGTCTACATGAAACAGCACACCGTGTTTGCGGCAGAGGGCGCCCATTTCATTCACCGGCTGCAGCGTGCCTATTTCACTGTTGGCCAAACTCACGCTGGCCAGCACCGTGGAAGGCTGCAAGGCCTGCTCAAAACGCGCCAAGTCCACGCGGCCGTCTTTTTGCACAGGCACATAGCTGACGCGCGCGCCGCTTTGCAGGGTTGAAGCCCACAGCTGCAACACCGCGTCTTGTTTCAGCGCATGCGCCTCGGAGAGGGCGGGAATGTCTTCTTCGGCGACGGCGCGCCCCAAAAGCTGCGCAAGGCGCAGCGCCTTCAGCTCCTCCAGGCGCCCCTCGCGTACGCGCTCCAGCCACTTGCAAGTTTCCAGCACCGCCGGGTGCTCCGTTTGGAGGGTAACAATATGGTTTCCCTTGGCTTTATAATATTCCAAGGCACCCTTGAGGGCGAGGTTGATGGACTCCGTAGCCCCGGAGGTGAAGACAATTTCCGAAGGCTCCGCCCCAATGAGTTCGGCCACCTGCTGCCTGGCCTTGTTGACGGCGGCTTCGGCCTCCCAGCCGAAGGCATGGCCGCCCGAGGAGGCATTGCCGAATTTCTCCTTCAAATAGGGAAGCATGGCTTCCAGCACACGTGGGTCCACGGGAGTGGAGGCGTGGTGATCAAGGTAAATTTGGGCCTGGGTGGGCATGCGAGCGTCATACCGGGAGAATATGGACTCGTCAAGTCCACTTGGGTGTGTTATGCGTTATTCATGAGGCGTTCTTTCTTTCTCGCGCCCCCCATGGACAGGGGTGAGGTGTCCACTTTGGGCAACAGCCATCACTTACCTGCATGTCTTTTGAAGTGCCCCCTGGGAGGGAAGTGTGCTAAAGGCCGCGTGAGACTCTTCGGTTTGGTTCTCAGGCACACATACAATGACAAGTTTTCACCTGCTCGGCCCCATCTATCTCGGCGAAGGCACGAATGCCTTTCTTGGCCTTGAAATTTCACGCAACTATCAAATTGAGCCCGTGGTTGTCGTCTGGTTCCCTGGAGATCCAAATGACAGCGCGCTGGAGTATATAAAGCAAGAAGCCCAAGCCGCCACGGCCTTGCAACACGCCAACATCCTCAAACTGCACGGGCTATATGAGTTGAATGGGCGCCTGGCGCGCGTCGTTGACTATGTGGATGGGGAGCCTTTGCAGCGCTTTCTTGAAACTGCCAAATCTCTGCCCATCCCCATTGCCGCACGCATCCTCTGTGACGCTGCAGAAGGTGTCCATTATGCGCATACGGCCACCACTCCCCCGTGGGTGCATGGTGCCTTGCGGCCAGAAACCCTGATGCTCTCCTTCTCGGGTATGGTGCGCGTCTCAGGTTATGGCGCCCAAGTCTTTGCCCCTCCAAAGCCTGAGGACCCGCACTTCAAAGGCCGTCGCAAACACATAGCTCCGGAGCAAATTGAGAATGAAAACGACACGGCCTCCCCACAAACGGACGTCTACCTCCTGGGTATATGCCTCTATGAGTGCATTACGGGAATGGTTCCCTTCATTGCCGAAACCCATTTTGACGAAGCTGTGCTGACACGGCCGCTTCCTCCCATGCCGCCGGAAACACCCAGCGCCCTGGAAGCCGTCATTGCCAAAGCCTGCGCCAAAAAACCTTCAGAGCGCTATGCCTCCGCCTGGGAGTTTCGCCAAGCCGTCATTTCCGCTGTCGGTGTCCTGCCTTCACATGAAGCGTTGGCTGAAACCCTCAATATGTGGATTCCGCCGACTGAAAAATCCCGCCACTACCGCCAACAACTCATAGATGAGGGCTTAAACCAGATTCTCGCCCAACACCAACCCTCCTTCAAACCCAAAACCCACCCTGAGGACTTGACGCTGCCGCCTGTCTCAGCGGAATACCTGCCGGGCCAACAAATGCCTGCGGAATCCCCCCTGGGAGAGCTGGAGGTTTCCCCGGACGCCATGACTTTGCCCCCTTTCAAAATGGGGCCTCCAGAAAACACGCCCCGCTCAGAAAACATGCCCCGGGCAGCCGCTCCCATTTTTGTCTCTCAAAAACCCTCTGCTTTCTCGTCGCCACCCTATGCCTACAACGATGAGGACTTTGGGTCCAAAACCTCCACCTCCGCCGTAACGTGGGCTGTCGGCGGCTTTCTTGCCGCTTCGGCCCTGGCTGTCATCGCCTACTTCACTTTTTTGCCTTCCGCGCCTTTGCCACCTCCCCCACCACCTGTAACAACAGTGGCGCCACTACCTAAACTTCCACCTGAGGCTCTTCTTCCTCCACCAACACCACCTCCCCAAACGGCAGCGAAAACCAAAACGCCTGCCTCTCCTTCTGCCAAAACCAAGGGCACTGCCGCTCCGGCTGCTTCTGTCACCCCGGCGCGCGTCAATATTAAGGCGGACATGCCTTTGGACATTTCTTTCAAAGGCAAGCACCTGGGCAGAACGCCGACACAAGTCTCTTTGCCACCTGGGAATGTGGCTTTGCTGCTTTCCAACAAAAGCACCGGCATCCGCACCCAGCGCACCTTAGAGTTGCGTCCGGGTCAAACCGTGGACTTGTATGTGCAACTGGGCAAGGGCATGCTCCACGTCAATGCACCGGCGGGGGCGCGCATTCTGGTGAATGGGGTACTGCGGGGGACAGCCCCCATGAGGGAAATAGAGCTTTGGGAGGGAAACCACCGCTTGCGCGTCGAGTATGGCGACAGCCCACCTCTGACAAAAAACTTCTCCCTGGCCCCTGGTGGCTATATGAATTATGACGTGACGTCTAACTGACAGGCAAACACTGAAGGCTTCCTTGCGCAGCTTGCATTGCATCCAACTGTGCACGCAAAAGCTCCAAGCATGTCCTCGCCATCTCCTTGGCTTCTTCCAAGGCCGCTTCCTCCAACGGCATGGTGCGTACAAAAGCGTCTGCAAACTCTGGAAACCGTGCAACGCACAGCCTGGCCTCCAGGCCCGCTATGCCCTCCGGAGCAAAGGGTTTGGCCACCACCTTCCCTTCCACAACAAAGTGCGCAAGCGCTGCGCAAAAAAACCGCTCAGCACGCAAAAGCTCAAGCTTTTCCCCAAAAGGCAACAAAGCCTTCTGTGGCTCGCCTTGGTGCAAAACAGCCATGACGCTCATTTGCCGCCTGGCTTTTTCAAGCTGCCCTTGCGCCAAAGCAATGTCTGCCAGCGTTTTAAACATGGTTTTCTGGCCTTCCTTCCACAGCCAGGGGCGCTTGGCGCCAAGGGCGGACAACATGGGCAACAAAGCATCCATCGTCCACCACGCGTTTTGCCATTGCGCATGAGGCTCTTTGCGCATGCGCTCCACGCTGCGCTTCAAATCCAACGTCAATGAGAGGCCTACTTGAAAAATTTTCCTCAGCCCAAATTGCTGCACCGCCTCGGCAAGCAAAGCGCGCTGGCCAGAAGTCACCTGCTGCAAACCCAAATTCAAATAGTCACGCGCCTGGCGGCTCAAGTCATAAATGGCTTCCAAGTCTCCCGGGGCTGCCCCTTCTGCTACCAAAAAGCCATTCACCAAATAGCGCGCCTGGGCTTCAAGCCCTATGCGCTGCTCCTCCCCAAGCGCTCGAAATCCTTCTTCGAGAAAGTCTTCGCACACCTCTACCAAAGAAGGTGCTTCGGGCACCAGGCGGTATTGCTTGGCATCCACCCAGGCCAGCAGAGAAACGGCATGCTCCCTGGGCGGAAAACCCAAGTCCTCCAACCGCGCATTGCGAAACCCCAAAGCCGTCTCCTCTAACTCTGAAGGCAAACTCCAACGCACAGCCTCCAAAAAACGCGAAAACGCCAGCGCGTCTTTTCCCATCCATATTTCGGCAATGCGGCGTACAACCTGTTGCCCTCCTCCTTTCACCAAAAACTCCAAACGCCAGCGGGCGTCCACCGTTTCCATGGACTCCAAAGAGGTGTCTTCTGCCTCCTCTTCCGCCTGCTTTATGTGGACTGCCCTTTGGAAAAGGAGCTCCAAAACCTCTATGTCCAAATGCTGCACCTTGGCAAAAAAGGCCTCCTCGTCTTCTCCTAGGGCCGCCTCCAGCCACTCCAGCAAGGAGCTTAGCTGCAAACCGTCGCCCCGCCAGGAAGCCAAATCCACCAGCGTACAAAATTGTGCGGGCGTTGTGCATTGTACAAGCTCTAACGCGTCTGCTAGGCCTACGTTGCCAATAAGCCCATACAACTCTTCTGCGGGAAAGCGCTGCAAGGCTGCCGGGTTTTCAAGCAAAGCCTCCACCTGCTTAGCCCGTGGCAACATTTGAATGCGGCGAAGTTCCAAAAGGGCGGTGCTCATTTTTTCTCCTCTCAACCTTTCAAACACCCTCTGTCAGAGGCGGCACTGGCTTGGAGAATGCTCTCCCATAGAGGTGAAAACCCCAACTTCTCTTTGGCGGACACCGCAAAAACAGCTTCCATGGGGAGGCTTAAGGCCTTTGCTATTCCCTCCAGCTGTAGCCTCCTTCGCGTCTTGGGCAGCTTGTCTGTCTTCGTCGCTACCAGCAAAAGGCGTGCTGGGCTTTCCTCAAGCACCTCCAAAATCTCCCAGTCGGCGGCTGTCACCCCCACCTTCGCGTCTACCAACCAAACAATCAACTTCAAACAAGGGCCACGCTGCAAATAACCATGCAGCATTTGACGAAAAAGCTTCATGTCGGCTTTGGAGGCCTTTGCATAGCCATAGCCGGGCAAATCCACCAAACGCAGGCTGTATTTCTTCAAGCCTCTGGAAATGCCCACTTCAAAAAAATTAATGAGGCGCGTCCGCCCCGGCGTACGCGAAACACGTGCCAATTTGGAGTTGCCTGTCAGCATATTCAGCAAGGAGGACTTGCCGACATTGGAGCGCCCAACAAAGGCCACTTCAGGCAACAGCGCCGGAGGGAAATGCTCCGCTTGCGTTGCTGACACCACAAACTCTGCTTTGGCTATTTTGAATGAAAATTTATCGACGCTCATGCAACCAATGCCTAATGGACTTTAGCTTCTTCTCGAAGTTGAATTCCTCAACAGAAGGCTCAAGCCCATCATGGCAGCTGCGACATGTCTTTTCGGATGGATCTACCAGCCCCACATGCCTTGAAAGCTCTGCATCCTTCATCACAAAACTCGTGGCATAGTGGCGGCCGGGGCCATGACATGACTCACAACCTACGCCAGGCTGAGCTTGGCTTGTCCACGCCGGCGCATGACATGAAAGACAACGTGGATCGCTGCGCTGCCCAGGCTTGAGTCCTTCCATCGCACGCGCGTGAGGAGAGGCTTTCCATTGCTCATAAGCTTGAGGGTGGCAAGTCTGACAGGTTTCCGGGCCTACAAAATCGCCCGAGAAAGTCGGTGAGGCAAAACACACAAACAACCCAAAAAACAAAGCCAAACGCATGGAATGCATCAGCTTGGGTTTAGCAATGACACAAAAAAACAGCAACCCGCAAATGCGCGTTGCTGTTTGAAAAGCCGGAATGGAAACCCCTCTACCTCAGCTCACTTTGGCATTGGACATAAATAGAAAAGTCTCTCAGGACAGGCATGGCTTGGCCATTTTCGGAAGACAAATAGAAGGTAAGGCCCATCCAGTGTCCCCCTTTATGCCCCAAAACAATGCTCCTCTCCCCGTCGGTGCCGGGCGCTGTATCTGGATAGTGGAGTAAAGCTGGTAACTCCTTATAGCGTGAACTCCCTTTGTTGTTTTTCGCATCCGCTTCTGTGTCGCTATAACGGACTTCCAGGCGAATGGAGGAGCCTGGCGGCGTGCTTCCCTCCCAAACCATGCCGCTCCAAACAGGTGTTTGATCTTCCTCACAAGCGTTGATGTAGAACTTGATATAGCCTGGAGGAACATAGGTGCGCAGTTGATGGCCCGTAAAGTCAGAATAGGTGTATAAACCGGATTGGGGCGTTTTGCCTGCAGCTTTTAATATGTCACTGGTATTGATGCCAAGCCTGACAACCCTCCCGGCGTGGTCAGGTTTAAACTGAATGGCTGTGCCTGTATGGTTCACCATCCAGACGTTCTTGTTGGTGTCGATGCCAACGCCAATGGCACCTTTTTCATTGTTGCCTGCATCATAGGTTTTGAACCTCTTGCCATTGACTTCAATATCAATGATAGGGTCTTTTCCGGCAACACCGATATCCTGAGAGTTAATCACCATGAACTGTGAACGTGTTGTCCTCCAATCTAAAGCCTCCAGAAGTTCTGTGGTGTCACCATTGCCTGAAATATAAACCCAACCCTCGGGATCCACAGCAATGCCGCGTGCTAAACCAAAGGACACCCCCGGTATATTGGTGGCAGTGTCTTCTGGTTGCAAAGTGACTCCCCAATGCCACCACGCCTTCTTGGGATCTTTCTGTGTTGGATCATATCGACAAATGGCAACCCCCTCGGTGAAGCGACCTGCCATCCAAATGCGTCCTTGACCATCTAAAGCGATGCCATAAGCACTGCACCAGTTCAGAGGATCTCCATCTGTAGGACGCAAAACCTCCGAAAGCCGTTGATCAGGCTGCCCTGCAGCAGGTGGGGTGCCCCGCGCATCCACTGCCCGCAAAGCAACGCCTCTTTCGCTGGCTTTATGAAAGGGGGTGCCATCATCCCTTCTATAAATAACCTCATCTTCTTTTTGCACAGCCCAAACGCGATCCTCGTTATCAGCAATGGCCCCATAAGGGCGAATATCCAGCTGAATGGGCATGCCCACACGAAGCCCCGTATCGCCATGCAAATGCCAAAACATTTTATCTGTCCAGCAACCTACCCAGGCATCACCGGAATCTGCATGGCCTCGAGCCACAGCCAAAGCTCGAACGCCGGCATTTTCACGAGGAAGGTCTGCCACCTTTGGAGTTCCAATGTCTCTGCAAACAGGTGTCGTAAACAGCACGCAGTCGTCATAATGAGCGAGGTTCTCCCAATTCCAAGGCTCATTCAGCTCAGGGTTGTTTGGATGAAACCATTCATTGGGATCGATCACACCGTTGCCGTTTTTGTCCCAGCTGGTCCTGACGATCCTATTTCCATTTTTGTCAAAGCGCTCACGACAACGCTCCATCGCCTCTGCCTCATTTTTCGCATGGGCAATTTTGGTCACCGACGCATATTTGGTGCCTGGTTCTGGTTTTGGCTCCTCCCATTCCTTGAGTGGTCGCGGGTTGAGCAACACAGCGCGGTTGCCCACCCAAGCATCGCCCCTATAGTCAATGGCTGTGCGGCTGGGCTGCAAGCCTCTGAGCCTTCCCATCGCATTCACGGCCTTGCCATCGCGATCCCAGAAGGGGCCCAAGGGGCCATCCGCTCTGAGCAGCTCATTGTCCTCCAGAGCACAATGCCTGCCTGTATAGGGATCGCGCTTGCACCGAGCAGGCAATATGGTGAGATAACGCGCAACCTCCCGCCCTGTGTTGGTGTCATATTTGGAAACATAGCCGCCGTCGGTGTTGGCCAACCACATATAATGCAAGTTTTCACCGGTTTTTAAGAGGCGAATGCTGCCATCATCACCTATCACCACGCCTTCTCTCTCTGCGTTTCCTTCCTCAATCAACTTCCCCCCGGAGATTGACTCTCCTGGAAACACAGGATCGGGCACCCTCTCCTCGGGAATTTCTCCTCCGGAGCAGCCTGGGCCTTTACAATCACAATCTGGACCTGCGCAGATGCAGCCTGCCTCTGTGCATTGGCAATCAGCGCCTATGCATCTGCAATCTGCCCTGCTGCATCCTTCCTGATGATTGAGGTTATCGCTACGACTGCACCCCCACAACAACAACGCCGCACTCACGAAAACCAACGAGCAAACACTTCGCATTGCATTCCACATGCGGCAATTTCATAACGTCTTAGTCCTCAATGTCAAAAATTCTTCGAAGATATCTCCTGGTGCCCAATACTCTTTCCAGTAGACAATTCTCTTATGAACCTACATGCGGAGGCTCCTTTTTATAAAGAAGGCTGAATGCCTCATTTTTGTCATAAAACCACCTTATGAAAAGGGTGGCTCACAAACCCATTTCACTTCATAACTGCGGAGTGCCGGGGAGTTTTCCGAAGAAGTCTCCAGGACAAATTCCAACTGCATCAACGTGCTCTGGGGGACAGCCTCACTGCGCAAGTCCACGGGAGAGTGGGTGAAAGGGCCATACCTCTGGGCTGAGGGTAATTCTTCACGCGTGTTGGCAACCTTTATAAAAACGTGAAGAGAGGTACCCTGGGGGACTGTGGCCTCCCAAGCAACAGACTTCCAGGAGGAATAGCTCGAACAGCCCTCTATTATCCGCCTGTAATACCCTTCTGGAGCTGTAAAATTCCTCAGTTGATAACCTGTGAAGTCCGAATAGGTATAATAGCTGGGGTTATAATTGGCTGTGCGTTCCGCGTACAGCAGCAACGGTGGATTGTCCGGCCCCACAGGCTTGCTCTCATCATGCGCCAAATGGACGCGAGCGGCCCGGCTGCCACCGTTGGCTCCACCGGCAGACGCCGCATGCTGCGCAACGCTCCAGGGATTTCCGGATGCATCCATGCCCACACCAATGAGGGTGCCGCCAACAAGGCCCAGGGGGATGCTGTCTTGTCCTGCAATGGGAACAACCTCACAAGAGCCGTTGGGGCCATCGGCGTCATTCCATTTGAAACGCATCAGGCGCCCATCCAAGTTGCTGGACATATACATGTTGCCATCCTTGTTGGAGGCAATGCCGCGAGCAGCGCGGAAATTGCCGGGACTCAGCTCGCATCGACGCCATCGGGGGCCGCCAACGGCATAATGATCATAGGCACAGGCAACCGCCGCGGAATTTTGCGAAACGCCTGCAAGCCAAATCCGGTTGTCTCTGTCCACAGCCAACCCATAAGCGCTGCAGGCACCGAGTGTTGCATACTCTGACTGTGAATAGATGGCCGGCGGCCCTATCAGCGCATGGGTGTCTGCATGGACGCCTTGAACACTGGCCGCAGGATAGCTGCTGAACCAGACAGCTCCACGGCCATCCCCAATGGCGCCATAAGGCTGTATCCCCAGCTTTATGGGGCCTGCCAACTGCTCCCCGGTTTTCGCATCAAACTTATAGGCGGCCCTCTCATGGAAACAGCCAACCCATATATGGCCTTTAGAGTCTACGGCCAGGGCGCGTGCACCTTGGTTTTCTCCATAACTCTCAGAGCCCACCGTGCAAACCGGCCTCGAAAACAACACGCAGTCGTCATTTTCCACCACCGTTATGTTGACGGTGCCATTGGCATTCTCCTCCCGCTGGCTTGTGTTGGCAGCATTGTTTCTGCAGTCTTCTTTTTCGGCCGCAATTTTTGTCAGCACACTCGGACGAGGAACAGAGCGTTGAAGCTGCGCTTCCCAACGAGCACCTCCACGGTTGGCTATCCATGCATTGCCTTCCAGATCGATCGCTGTGCGACTGGGAAAATAATTGCTCTCTGGAAATTCATGCTGCGTTCTTATGACACTGGGATAGCGCGCCAGCTCCTTCCCTGTACGCATCTCAAACTTTGAAACCCTGCCGTTGCCGGTGTCTGCCAACCACATATAGTCATTGACAACCCTCGTGCTTCGCCGAAGCTCCAAGCTCCCCTCGTCATTCAAACCCACACCTTCCACTTCTACACCTGAATGAACGGGGGTACCTGCGCCGTCCAGGCCCCAGTTTCCCGGGTTTTTTTCTGTTTGAGTCAACTCGCCAACGCCGGGACCGGGAACGGGGCCGGGCTCCTTTTCACCACCACTGCCACCGCTGCTAACTCCTGCGCCGCTACCCAGCTGGCTCATGGGACAAGCCAAAAGCCCCGCACACAAAAACAATGAAGTAAATATATATTTTATTGAATACATAGGTGGGCCCTCGCAAAAATTTGAATCTACTTTACGTAAGGTAGCAGACAGTGGGAGATGTGGATATATGGAGCACACCCCAAAAGCTTTCCTGGAACGCTTGTGCACAACTCTGCTATCCCCATGGGACAAGAGATGGGCACCACAGTTATTGGACTTACGGGAGGCATTGCGAGCGGCAAGACAACGGCTGCCCGCTATTTGCGCCATTTCGGGTTTGGTGTCATTGACGCGGATGTGTTGGCCAAACAAGTTTTTGAGGAGTGTTTTCCAGAAATTCAGCGTCTTTTCCCGGAAATAGTGGAGCCTCAGGTGGAGGCCTTCCGCGCGCGTTTGGCGTCAAGCATTTTTGCCAAGCCACAAGCGCGACACACACTCAATGCCCTCATGCACCCTGCCATTCGCCAGCGGATGCAAGCGCAAAAAAAGCAATTTGAAGCTGAAAAGGTTGCCGTCGTTTTTTATGACGCGCCCTTGCTTTTTGAGACAGGCGGCGATGCTCTCATGGAGGCCAGTTTGCTGATTTATGCGCCTTTTGAAATGCAGCTTCAGCGCCTTCAGCAGCGCAACGCCCTCTCTAAGGCGCATGCCATCCAACGCATCCGCTCCCAAATGGATATGGAAACCAAACGCCAACGCGCAACCTGGGTTGTCGAAAACTTAGGAAGCGAAGAAGCCTTGCACCGCAAACTGGACACCTGGGTGAAGGAGACGTTGAGCGCCTTTCTCCGCGCGCGGTTATAGGCCGGCCCAGGGAGAGAGCGGGGGGCGGCCCGAATCCACCGCAATAACACCGTCGTCCAGCAACTGGTTGAGAATGCGCGCCAGCTCCAACCGCGACATTCCCAGCAGAGAAAGCAACCTGTCCAAACTCACCTTCCCATCAATCTTTCCTAAAACAAAACGCGTCTTCTGATCGAGGTTTAACCAAAGAATTTCTTCCTCACGCAGCTGCACCACAGGCGCCGCTTCCAAATTTCCCAACCTGGACTCCAACATCGCCAGCAAAATGCTCTCACTGTGCACCTTCAGCTGCGAGGCCCTCGGGTGTCCTGGAATCAGCTGGGCTACTTTTGAAATTAACTCAATGGCACCACTGTGGTTGTCAAGCTCCACCATGCTGGACGCTTTTTCCAACAAAGCATTGGCTTCGCCCAGCAACTTGTCGCCCTCATGAAACGAAGGAAACCTATCGGTTCGCAATTCCTCCGCCTCACCGGCCACGGACATTGCCAACGTCAAATTGCAAAGCTCCTCTGTAACTTGCTTTTTGTTTTTCAAGCGCATGGCCATTCTTCAACGGGCAATTCTTCAACGGACTTTTTGGCATTCGTTTTTGCTACATGTTTCCTACATATCCCATGTTCGCATATTTGTCCTTCGCTTTCACAGGCTGTTTCCTCCCAGGTACACAACAGGGGAGCTGTGCTATAAAGTTATACAACATACAAAGTTGAATGGCAGTTTGGGCCAAGGGAGCGAAAAATGAAACCAGGGACGTGGCCAAGGCAAAGGCCGGGGGTGTTGTGCTTGTTGTTTTTGGGTGCGGCCCTGGGTGCCTGCGCTCCTTCGGGTGCGGGCAGCGGCACTGGAGCGCCCCGCGAAATGTACACCGTCGTGTTTGACAAGAATGGCGGCGACACCGAGGCGGCGCCCAACCGCATTGCCCTTGTGTCGCCTGCAAGCACCGTCGGCCATTTGCCCACGCCGCCCACGCGCGCGGGGTATACCTTCGGCGGGTGGAATACCGAGCGCGACGGGAGTGGAAGCCCCTTCACCGTGGACACGGTTGTCACTTCCAACATCCTCACCATCGTCTACGCGCAGTGGCGGCCCCCCTTGGGTTTTGAGCTTTCCCGGGACAGCCTCACCTTCTCCCCTGTGGAAAACGGTGCCTATAACGAGCGCTTCCCTGCCCTCGCCGTCACCGTTGGGGGGCTCAAAAACGAAGCCGATGCGGACAATGTACAGCTGGACATCCGCACGGAAAATGAAAGGCTGTGGTTTTCATGGCAGGTTGCAGACAGCGGCTTTTCAAAGGGCGGCAAAACCTTTGTCATCCACTTTTCCTACCACGGGGCCGCATTCACCGAAGCTCCGGTGACGCTCCGCCTCCAGCTGAAAAATATTCCGCCGGACTATGGAGATGCTGGAGAACCTCGCACCCTCCACCTCGCCGCCGCGAATGGCGAAAAAGGCGGCCGCCCCATTCCGGTGCGCCAGGACAACCTTCTGCACTTCAACCGCTATGCCACCACCACGCCTGGCCTTCGGCTGTACTACCAACTCGTTGAAGACGTTAAGCTGCCTGCAGAGCAGCCAAACAACTGGACGGCCATAGGCACAGAAGCGGCCCCCTTCACCGGCAGTTTTGACGGCGGCGGCCACAGCATTGTTGGCCTTCACATCCACCTTCCCAGCGCCAGCAACCAAGGCTTGTTCGGCTATATCAGCGGCGAAGGCGCACTCATTGAAAACCTCGGCCTGGAAGGCAGCACCGTCACTGGCCAACACAGAGTCGGCAGCCTGGTGGGAAGAAACGAGAGCGGCACCGTGAGAAACAGCCATGCCACAGGCAACGTCAGCGGCAGAAACGATCTCGGCGGCGTGGTGGGAGCCAACGGGGACGGCGGCAGAGTAGAAAACAGCCATGCCACAGGCAGCGTCAGCGGCGACGCCTATGTCGGCGGCGTGGTGGGGAGGAACTCGGGCACCGTGCACAACGGCTATGCCACGGGCAACGTCAGCGGCAACGCCTATGTCGGCGGCGTGGTGGGGTGGAATGTGGGCCCCAATGCCGGAGTGGAAGCCTGCCATGCCCAAGGCAACGTCACCGGCACCGGCACCAATATCGGCGGCGTGGTGGGAGAAAACGATCGAGGCAGAGTGGACAACAGCTATGCCACAGGCAACGTCAGCGGCGACACCTATGTCGGCGGCGTGGTGGGGAGGAGCTCAGGCACCGTGCACAACTGCTATGCCACAGGCAAAGCCCGCGGCAACGCCCATGTTGGCGGCGTGGCGGGTTTTAACAACACCACCCTTCAAAACTGCGTCGCCCTCAACCCACGCGTCACAGTGACAGGAGACAACTTCCTTGGGCGTCTCATGGGGAGCGACGCAGCCTACCTCAACAACAGCTATGCACGCGAGGACATGCTTGTCCTCTATAACACCAACCCTGACGGCAGCGGCGGCAGCTCCAAACCTGCCCTAGGGCCCGAGGACGGAATGGGGGTGTCTGCCGAAACATACAACCTCGAAGTCTTCTGGAGGGAAACCCTGCAATTTCCCGAAACTGTCTGGGAGTTGGGTGCCAACAAGCTGCCCATTTTGATGGACTTAGGAGGCCACCAAAACCCGGTGGTGCCGCCCATTGAATAAAAGCCCCTACAGGGGCGGGGGCTCCCTCGCCCCCGGCGACAAAAAAAACGCACCCCTCAAAGAAAAACCCTTCGCGCTTTTTCCGGACGCTATAAAAGGGCCTTGCTGTTTCCTGCCCATTCCCCGGAGTCCTCAATGACCAACCCCAACTCCTCCAGTTGTTTCTTCGCCCAGGCCATGGAAAGCTTTGAGCGGGCCGCCACCCTCATGCAACTTCACCCGCGCATTCGCCTGGAGTTGCAGGAGCCGGACTGTGAGCATGCCTTTTATCTCACCGTGGACATGGAAGACAGGCTTGTGCCCCTCTCCGAGGCCGAGGCCAAGCCCTATGCCGCCTTGCCTGTCTCCTCGTTCCCCTCCTTGCAAAACCTGGAAACCCTCGGCGACTTAAGCCTGGTGCTTCCTCCCCAGGCCCTCCGCCAGGCCAATGTTAGCATGAAAGACGGACACCTGCGCTTGAGTGACGGCAAGGTGTACCGCTGGCAGGCGGGGGCCCCCCGGAGGTTTCGCGCCTTTAGGGTACAGCATAACCAGGTGAGGGGCCCCTACAAGGGGGGCTTACGTTTCCACCCCGAGGCCAACCTCGATGTCTTCAAAGCCCTCGCGGCGGAAATGACGTGGAAAACCGCCATTGCGGATGTCCCCTTCGGCGGCGGCAAAGGCGGTGTGGAAGTGGACCCCTGCCTGCTCAGCCGCAAAGAGTTGGAAGCCCTCGCCCTGCGCTATGTTTATGTCGCCAAGCCCTTCCTCGGGCCCGAGTTTGACATTCCCGCCCCGGACGTGGGCACGGACGCCTCTATGATGGCCACCATGCTCCGCCAATACAGCGACGGGGAGCCCTTCCGCCACCTCCAGCGCGGGTTTATAACCGGCAAGGACACCCGCATTGGCGGCTCCGAAGGCCGCACGCAGGCCACGGGCCTGGGCGTCGTCTATTGCATTGAGGACTATTATGCCGAGAAAAACGACAGCATTCAGGGCAAAACCTTCATTGTCCAGGGCTTTGGCAATGTAGGCACCTATGCGGCCGAGTATATGCACCAGCGGGGCGGGCGCCTGTTGGCTGTGGGCGATGTGGGCGGCTATATTTTCCACCCCGAGGGCATTGACGTTCCAAAGCTGCTGGAGTTTATGAGGAAAAACCCCAAAGGGAAAATGGCCACGGTGGCGGACTTTAAGGAGGCCCGGCCCATTTCCAAGGAGGACTTTTGGAAGGTGAAGGCCGACATTCTGATAACGGCGGCATTGGGGGGAGAAATAACAACGGAGGTAGCCAGGGCCCTCAACATAAAGTTGATGGCGGAGGGCGCCAACGGCTCTTCCACACCGGAGGGGGACCGCATCCTTCTCGAGCGTGGCATTGAGGTGATTCCCGACATCATCGCCAACGCGGGCGGCGTTGTCACCAGCTATTATGAGTGGGTGCAAAACCGCAACATGGAGTTTTGGAGCGAAGCCGAGGTATTCCGCCGCCTGGCGGAAACCCTCAAACGCAACTACCGCATTATACGTGATATTGCGCGCAACACGCCGCAAAAGGGCGAAATGCACGACAGCCGCAAGTTTTGCATCGGACAAACCATGGACACGCGCTGCGCGGCCATGGTGCTGGCGTTGCGGCGCATTGAGGCGCACTATGTGTTGGAGGGGTTTAGCCAATAGGCTTCCCCCTAATTTACCCACACGCCTAGGGTTTGGCCACTTCGGCTGTCAAAAATGCGGATGGCCCTCCAGTTAACCCTGAGGCCTTCCAGTGGCTCCTGCCCCTTCCTCGCCACTTGCCATGTCCCCCGGGGGACAATAATAACCTCCGCTGCCAGGCGGCCTACCCGCTGCCAGCGGACAACCTCCTCCGCGGAAATGTCCGCCGGAAGCTGCCCCCGGAGGTATGTGTAGGAATAAATGGGCTGCCCCTCCTTGCTCCACTGCTTGGGCGGCTGCGCCGCCACGGCATAGCCAAAGGCACTGAAAAAAGGCAACCAGCCTATGTTGAGTTGCCCGTTAGCAGAGCGCACCTCAAAGGAAACCGCCTCGTCAAAGACGAAAAAAACATGGCTGCTTTGGTTGGCCTGCTGCCGAAAAACCGCGGACTGCTGACGACAGGTGGCCGCCTCCGGGCCCGGTTGACAATCCCCCATATACATTCGAAGAAAGCCGGTTAAATTCTCAATGGGCTTGGCCTGCGCACGCAAACCCGCAAACGCCTGCTCCTGGGCCTGGGCCGAAAAACTCAGGCCTACCAAACCCAGGCCTACACAGCCCAACAGGCTGAAAACTTTTTTCAAAAACCTTCCATTGAAAACCAGGGGGCCGCAGGGGCCGAAGCGTGTTTTGTCCATAGGGCGAAGTCCTGAGCGAAGAATTTGACTACATCAACATACAGTATAGGGTTAGGGAATGACCATCAGGTGTACACCGGCTGAGCGCAGGCAGAATCTCCGTTTTGACAAAGTATTCGTCGTGTTGCTGCAAACCGCGGAGGGCATTTTGCGCGGGACGGGCCGCAACATCAGCTCTCGCGGGCTTTATATTGAGTTGCAAGAGCCCTTGGCCCTGGGGCAGCAGGTGAAGGTAACCTTCTTCGGAGAAGAGGGCACGGAAATGACGTGCCTGTGTGAAGTCCGCTACCAGCTGGCGTTGAATTATGGGGAAACAGGAAGCCGAGGCGTCGGCCTGCGGATTGTGGCCTACGAGGTGGGAGAGGAGCAGCCCCTGCTGCTCATTGACAAAGCACGTATCCTTCATTGAGTCACATTCCAACACAACTCCAACACATTGGCTATCCACGCACGCAGGAAAATGCTGTGTTGTTTTCGAGTTGTCAGTTTTGGCGTGTCTAAAATGACTTGTCTCCCCTGGCAGCTGCCAGGGTTGCTTGCCTGGTTTTCAACTTAAGGGGCCTGCTTTTCAACCTGGTCTTCAACGGGCCTGGCCGGGGACTCTATGGAGTTGCTGCCACCAGCTGTTTCTTTTTTGTAAATTTATTCAGACAAAGCGAAAACCCTTCAAATGCCTTGGGGTTTATTGCGCCCACCTATTCACAACCATGTTTTGCCCACTGCAGTTACTTGTCTTCGTTTTTGCTTTCGCAGCGAACAACTTTTGCACCCTGGGTGAGAAAATGGGTTCAAGTGCATTTTGCGCTTCATACATAGGGAAGGATGGAAAACCATGAATATCAAGAGGATGGATAGTATGAATGTACAGTTGAATACCCAAGCGCTGAAAGTCAACGCTCAGCCTGCACCCGAGAAACAGAGCATTGCGAGTCTGCAGGCTGAAATGTCTGTCGTTAACAGGCCTCCCATTGGCTCAGAGCTTAAGGCCATGATGCTTGAGTTTCAAGCCAAGGCATACGATCAGCAAGCTCAATGCTACGAGATGCAAGCGAGGGTGTACAGCAGTGAAGCCACTCGGCTGGAGCTTGCAGCACAACAACTCGAGTGGAGAGCTAACCAGCCAGGCTTAAGCGCGAAAGACCGCCAAAACCTTCTGTCCCAGGCCAAGTCTCTCAGGGAACAAGCTGCCGGCCACAAGGCAAAAGCAGCAGACTGCAAGGCAAAGGCCGCAGAGTGCAAGGCAAAAGCCGCAGACTGCAGGGCACAGGCTCAGAGCATCCGAAACCGGGAAGTCAAAGCCAAAGAGCTTGAAACACAGGCCTCTTCCCTCGACAAACAAGCTGGTGAGCTCACCAAACAAGCCACGGAGCTCGAGTCCCAAGCCAGCAAGCTGGAAAATAACGCCAAGGGGTTCGACCAGCAAGCGGCGAAGGCCGAAGAGCATGCCAAATTCTATGAGGACTTGGCCAAAAAAACCTCTTGTCCAAAGCAGCGCCAAAGCTATTTGGACATTGCCAAGAAATGCAGGCAAGATGCGGCGAGTTTCAAAGCAAGCGCGGCCAAAAACAGGACGGACGCTGCAAAGTGCAGAAAAGAAGCCAAGGGGCTCAGGCAAGAGGCCACAAAGCTCAAGGATGAGGCCACCAAGCTTCGGCAACAGGCCAAGGACATTCGGGAGGGGAAGTTGACGGCTGTGGCAAACCCGCGCGACCTCTTCGGTAGATCCGCGGATGCCCTTTCAGGCACACCCACAGTCATCAAATCCGACGGCTTTGAAAAATAGACAACCTATTTCGCCCTTTGGGCCAGGGCAGCCAGGAGGGCTTCCAAGTCCGCCCCCGCTGCCCTGAGGGCTACCAGGAGGTGGTAGAGGACGTCTGCCGCCTCCTCCACCGCCTTGGGCTTGTCTCCTTGCACCAAAGCCATAACAAGCTCCACCATCTCCTCCCCCAGCTTCTTCAAACGCAGGTTTTCGTCCCCCAACAACTTCCGCGTATAACTGGAAGCCTGGGCCTCTTGCATACGCTGGGCCAAAACGTCGTCCAAGGCGAGGAGGCCAGGGGCGGAGCCAGGAAAGCAACTGCGCGTCAGCTGATGGCAAGCCGGGCCCCGAGGCAGCACCCGCACCAGGAGGGCGTCCCCGTCACAGTCCGCGGCCACAGAGACGACTTCCTGAAAGTTTCCCGAGGTTTCGCCCTTATTCCACAGCTTTTGGCGGCTTCGGCTGAAAAACCAGGTGCGGCCCGTGGCGAGGGTTTGGCGGAGGCTTTGGGCATTCATGTAGGCAAGGGTAAGCACCTCACCCGTGAGGGCGTGCTGCACAATGGCGGGGGCGAGGCCGTCCTCGCCAAAGCGGACGGCGGCGGTGTTCAACTCCAAGCGGGAGGGAGAGGCGGCAGCGGCGGCACTCATGGCTTGGTATTCTTCCGCTGCACTTTAAACCCCGCCTTCTCGCAGGCTGCCTTCACCCCGTCAATGCTGAGGGTGCGGAAGTGGAACAGCGAAGCGGCCAGCGCACTTTGGGCCCCCGCCCGGAAGGCTTCGACGAAATGCTCCACCTTGCCTGCCCCGCCGCTGGCGATGACGGGCAGGGCCGTCGCCTGGCATACGCGCTCCAAAAGGGGAATGTCAAAACCCGCCTGCGTACCGTCCTTCTCTATGCTGGTGAGCAAAATTTCCCCGGCCCCCAGCCTTGCCGCCTCCTGGCACCAGGCCACCACCTCCAGGGCTGTCGCCTTCTTCCCCGCGTGCGTAACAACCCGAGCGGTGCCCTCCTCGTCATAGCCGGCGTCTACCGCCAGCACAATGCGCTCGCTGCCATGCTGCTTGGCCAGCACCTCCAAAAGCTTCGGGTTGTCCACCGCGGAAGAGCTCAGCGAAACCTGGCTTGCCCCCGCCGAAAGCAAAGCGCGCGCGTCCTCCTCGTTGCGGATGCCGCCGCCTACCACAATGGGAATGCTTATTTTTTTGCTAACTTGGGAAACCAGCTGCACAAAGGGGGCGCGGTTTTCGAGGGTAGCCGTAATGTCCAAGAGGCACAGGGCGTCGGCCCCCCACATTTCGTAGGTTTGGGCCTGGGCAATGGGGTCTCCCGCGTCGCGAAAGTCCTCGAAGCGGATGCCTTTGACGACGCGTCCGTCATTAATGTCGAGGCAGGGAATAATTCGTCGAGGTTTCATAGGAGGGCCTTTCTGGCTTGAGGGAAGGTGAAGGCCCCCGAGTAGAGGGCCTTGCCTACAACGGCACTTTCAATGCCGTCAATTTGAGACAGTTGGAGCAAGTCGTCAAGTTTGGAAATACCGCCGGAGGCAATGGTGGGAATGCCCACCTGAGCTATGTTACGCAAGGTGGCCACGTCCGGCCCCTGCAGGGTGCCGTCCTTCTCCACCGTGGTGCAGAGAATTCGGCGCACCCCCAGCCCCCGCAACGCCTCGGCAAAGGGCCGAGGCTCCAAGGCCGAGGCTTCCTGCCAGGCTTTAATGGCCACTTTGCCGCCTTTTATATCAACGGCCACCACCAAGTCCTCCACGCCCAGAGAGGGCAAGCCCTGCAGGTTGCTGGTGGCCAGGGTACCCACAATGGTCCACCGGCTGCCGGCATTGCGGTAGGCCTGTACGTCCTCGGGGGTGCGGACGCCGCCGCCCACCTGGAGGGGGAGGATTTTGGCCAGCTGCTCCACCAGCTTGAGGTGGAAGGGCTTTTCGGCGAAGGCGCCACTCAAGTCCACCACATGCAAAAGCTCAGCCCCCTCGTCGGCGAAGCGCTTGGCCAACTCGAGGGGGACGCCGACGACTTCCACTTTCTCACGTTGGCCCTGGAAGAGGCGGACGGCCTTGTTTTCCAGCAAGTCAATGGCGGGAATAATTTTCATGGGGCGCTTTTATGTTGAGTTGGGGTGTTGCGCTACATATTTTGAGGCCCGGTGGTGCAGTCTCAGGCCCGTTGCTTTGAAGGCCCCCTATGAAAAAGACAAGAATCTATTTGGACACTTCTGTCATCAGCCATTTGGACGCCAACGACACTCCAGAGAAAATGGGGGACACTCTGCGACTATGGGAGAAGATTAAAAGTGTGGAGGGACCCGACAATGAGTGACCTACCCAAGCCAGACATCAGCCCGGACTTCACACTTGAGGACATCCGCAAAATTAGAGACTGGCACTACGAGAGACGCAAGGGCATGACACCTCAGGAGATTTGCGAGGACACTCACAGGGGAGCGGAGCGTTTTTTTGCTCGACTTGAGGCTATTCGCGAAAAGCGCAAAAAGCCAAGCTGAAGAAGAAGCTTAACCCAACACCCCCTTGGTGGAGGGCAGGCTTTGGGTGCCATCCAGCTTGGCCGCCTCCCGCAGCGCTCGCCCCAGGGCTTTGAAGACGGCCTATGAAAAAGACCAAAATCTACCTCGACACTTCTGTCATCAGCCACCTGGACGCCCCGGAGACGCCGGAGAAGATGGAAGACACGCTGCGTTTGTGGGAGAAAATTCAGGCGGGCGCCTATGACGTGGTGCTGTCCGAGGTCGTGTTCGACGAGATAGAAAGCTGCTCGGAGCCCAAAAGGAGCTATCTCAAGGCTTCCCTCCAGGAAATTCAATATCAGCAAGCACAGTCCAGCAACGATACAGTTGCGCTCGCAAGCAAGTTTGTTGACTTCGGAATTTTAAGGCAGAAAAGCTTCGACGATTGCCGCCACATAGCAGCTGCGCTGCTGTCGGGCTGTGACATCATCGTCTCTTGGAATTTCAAGCATATTGTGAACGCCAGGACCATAAAAGGCGCAAGAGCTATTGCGACGCTGGGGGGTTATAAGGATATAATCCTTTTATCGCCGACCATGCTCGTGGAGGAATCCGACAATGAGTGACATCCCCAAGCCTGAAATCAGCCCAGCCTTCACACTTGAGGACATCCGCAAAATCCGCGACTGGAACTACGAGAGGCGCAAGGGGATGACGTCGCAAGAAATTTGCGAGGACACACGAAGGGGCGCAGAGCGCTTCTTAGCTCGCCTGGCGCAGCCCTCGGACCCAGCTATAGTAGCTGAGGTCCGGCGCAGACTCGAGGCCGTCCGCAAAAAGTACAAAAAGCCAAGCTGAAGAAGAAGCTTAACCCAACACCCCCTTGGTGGAGGGCAGGCTTTGGGTGCCGTCCAGCTTGGCCGCCTCCCGCAGCGCTCGCCCCAGGGCTTTGAAGGCCCCCTATGAAAAAGACCAAAATCTACCTCGACACTTCTGTCATCAGCCACCTGGACGCCCCGGAGACGCCGGAGAAGATGGAAGACACTCTTCTGCTGTGGGGGAAACTCAAAGATGGAAAGTATGAGGTGGTATTGTCTGAGGTTGTGTTCGCCGAGCTGGCCAAGTGTTCAGAGCCCAAAAAGAGCAAGCTTGACAATTTCTTGCGTCAAATTCAATACGAACGAGTGGAGTCCAGCGACGAGGTAGTTGCGCTTGCGAGCAAATTTGTTGACTTCGGAATTTTAAAGCAAAAGAGCTTCAACGACTGCCGTCACATAGCGGCTGCGCTGCTGTCGGGATGCGAGATTGTTGTCTCCTGGAATTTCAAGCACATGGTATGCGCCAAAACGGTCAGAGGTGTCAGGGAGATTGCGGCCAAGGGGGGTTATAATGATATAATGATCTTCACGCCGAGCACGCTTATAGAGGAGCCCGAAGATGAGTAACATACCTGAACCCGAAATCAGCCCGGCCTTCACGCTTGAGGACATCCGCAAAATACGTGACTGGGACGCTGAGCGATACAAAGGGATGACGCCGAAAGAGATTTGCGAGGATACCCGCAAGAGAGCAGAACAGTACTTTGCCTCCGTGAAGCCTGCGTCCCCAGAAATGCTGGCAGAGGCGCAGCGCAGAATTGACGAGGCTCGCGAAAGGCGTGCGAACCGCGAAAAGCACAAAAAGGCAAGTTAAAAAGCTGAACGCGTGAGTGACATGCCCTGAACCGGCAAACAACCGGCCTTTACGCTTGAGGACATCTGCAAACCGCGCTAACCCAACACCCCCTTGGTGGAGGGCAAGCTTTGGGTGCCGTCCAGCTTGGCCGCCTCCCGCAGCGCTCGCCCCAGGGCTTTGAAGGCGGCCTCCACCACATGGTGGTAGTCCTGCCCTCTGATAACGTCCACGTGAATGTTGGCTTTGGCCGCCCCTGCCAGGGCCCACAAAAAGCCCTTCAACACGGACAACTCCAGGGTGGGCTTGTATACGCCCTCAATGTCGCCGCTCCAGACGACGAAGGCCCGGCCCCCTAAGTCCACCACCACGCGCACCAAGGCCTCGTCCATGGGGACATGGGCCTGCCCCATCCTCTCTATGCCTCGGCGCTCCCCCAGGGCCTCTCCCAGGGCCTGGCCCAACACTATGCCTGCATCTTCCACCGTATGGTGCGCGTCCACCTCCAAGTCCCCTTTGCCCGAAAGCTGAAGGCCCATGCGGCCGTGTTTGGCCATGGCGTGCAAAAGGTGCTCAAAGAAGGGCAGGCCCAGCTGGAGGCAAATGTCCCCGCCGTCGAGGGCCACGGTGGCGGCGAGGGAAGTCTCTTGGGTGGTGCGTTGGGCAGTGCCGGTACGTTTCATAGCTTTGGAAGAAGGTGAAGGAGTGGAAGCAGCAAAGCCTCAAGGCCCAGGCAAGCCCCCTGGCCGCCGCGCTCAAGCCTTGGGTGTACTTCGGCGGCGCAGGCTTGGGCCGGAAGGCACCAGAAGAAGTGGAGTTGTGCAGAGGTGAGGGGCTGGGCATTGCGGGCCGTGAGGCAGTCATCCCAGGAGTCGCCGACGAAGAGGGCGGCTTTGCTTCCTTCCAACAGCGGAAGCAGGGCCTGAGGGTTTGGCTTTTTAACCGTTTCACAGCTGACAAAAGCGTGGGGGGAGACGCCGAAGGCTTGAAAGGCCGCGAGGGTTTGCTCGCGGGTGCGCCCGGTGCAGGCATACACGGGAAGGCGCCCAGCCACTTCCTGGAGCAGGCGGGGCTCCACGAGGAGGACTTCCTCGTGGGCAATGCGCGCATAGAGGCGCTCGCACTCGGCGCTTAAGTCGCCCGGGTCCTCCTCTCCGACAAGCCGGAGCACCCCGGGCAAGCCCGCGTCGGGCACAAGCAGCTCCCCCAGGGGGCGCCCTTCTCCTGTCCTCTTTCGCCAGCGCCATAGGCCCAAGGCCGCCCTCGCCAACTCCCAGTCGTCGTTAAAGCCCCCGGCCCATTTGAAGGCCGCAATGTCCTCCTCGGGAAGGCTCGCCCCCTCGCGGGCCAACAGCTGCCTGCCTACGGCATAATAGGAGGAGGACGGGTCCACCAACACCCCATCCACGTCGAGAATGAGGCGATCCACCTGGCTGGGGAGTTGGCCGAAAAGTTTGTCCATGTGCATGTGCATGGCCATGGCCCCCTCAGCGCTTCCCCGGCTGCCGAGCATAGGCGCGCATGGCCCGAAGGAAAGCCTCGTTGTCCGCCTCGTTGCCAATGGACACCCTCAGCGAGGAGGGCCAGGAGGCACTCATGTCGCGCAGCAAAACCCCCTGCCCCACAAAATGCCGCATGGCCTCCTGGGTGTCCTTGACTTGGAGGAGAAGGAAGTTGGCCTGCGAGGGCACAAAGGGCACCCCCTCCTCTTGCAGGGCCTTGGAGAGGCGGGCCCTCTCCTTGCGCACGAGGGCGACGCGCTCGCGCATCAACTCCGGTTGCCCAAGGAGGGCGGAGGCCGCCGCCAGCGTGAGGGTGGAAACATTATAAGGCAGGGCGAGTTTGCGCATGTGGCTGCAAAAAGCGGCAGGCCCCAGGAGGTAGCCAAAGCGCAGCCCGGCGGCGGCGAAGCTTTTGGAGAAGGTGCGCAGGAGAATGAGAGGCACATTTTCCCCGAGGCAGTCGGCGAAGTTGTCATCAGCAAACTCGGCGTAGGCTTCATCGGCGACAATGAGGGCGCCGGTTTTGAGGAGGGCCAGGAGGGTGTGCCTGCCAAGGACAGCGCCGGTGGGGTTGTTGGGGGAAGTCAGCAGCACCATGCGCGCGCCCTTTGCGGCCTCAAGGAGGGAGGCCTCGTCAAAGGAGGCGTCCTTGAGGGCGGGCACGCGGCAGAGGGTGGCCCCCGCGGCCTCGAGGTGGGGGGCATAGAGGGCAAAGCAAGGCGTAGGCAACACCACCTTGTCCCCGGGGCGCACCACCGTTTGAATGAGGAGGGCCAAAAGCTCGTTGGAGCCATTGGCCAGCATAACGCCGTCGGCCTTCCAGCGGGCATATTCCGCGAGGCTTTGCCTCAGGGCCTTCGCGTCATAGGGCGGGTAGCGGTGCCAGGCGAGGGAGGCAAAATGTTGGCAGAGGGTATTTTTGAGGCCCTGGGGAATGTCCTCGGGGCTTTCATTCTGGTTTAGCTTTGCAGGGGTAGCGGCTGTGGAGTCCTCCAGGGAGTACAGCGGCAGGCGGCGAATACCTTCGCGGACAAAGTCAGCAACAGGGGTGGTGGCGGCAGCCTCCTTGGCTTCCTCTCTTTCCTCGGTGGCAGAAAGAGGCTCATAGCCGGCCTCCAGGGCGCGCAAGGAGAGGAGTTGGAGGAAGGGGGCCACTTCAGCGCGGGCCAGCCAGAAGGAGGCGCGGTTAACAATAACGCGGGCGGAAATGGGGCCCACCTCCTCCAGCACCACCAGGCCGTTTTCCTCGAGGGTACGCCCTGTCTCCATTAAGTCCACAATGGCCGTGGCCATGCCCGTCAGCAAAGCCACCTCAATGGTGCCAGAAAGCGGAATTACCTCCCCCATAAGGCCGCGGGCTTTGAGTGCGCGCAACGTGGTGCGTGGAAATTTCGTCGCCACACGCAGTTGCCCTTCGGCATGCAATTGCTGCAGCGAGGTGCCGGGCTTGCCACAAAACACCATTTTGCAAAGGCCAAAGCCCAAGTCCAAAGGCTCCAACACGTCAGCCTTGCTTTCGTTTAATACGTCGGAGCCGACAATGCCCATGTCAGCCCCGCCGCGCTCCACATATACAGGAATGTCCGCGTCTTTTAATGGCAAAAACTCCAAGGCGCCGTGTTGGAAAAGCAGCTTGCGGGAAGCGAGGGCTTCTTGCGTGGGCCCTTGGGCGCCCAAAAGCTTTAAGGCTGTTTTTTTGAGGCGCCCTTTGGGCAGCGCTATGCGGAGCATGGGTTACCTCCTAGGCCGCACAGGGCCTCCAAGTCAAAACTGACCCCCACCGCCGTGCGCTCTGCGCCAAAGCGCCGAGTTAAAGCATCATAGCGGCCACCGCCGGCGACGGGTTTGCAGGCCCCTGCTACAAATACCTCAAACACCACCTCCGTATAATAGGAGGGGGGCCTCACCAAAGCTAAGTCCACCCCCACCTGCCCCGGGGGGAGGCGCTCCACCAGCCGCTGGAGGGAAGCGAGGGCGGCTTTGCACTCCGGGGGAAGCACCTGGGCGGCGCGGGGGAAAACCTCACAGCCCCCAGCGAGGGAGAGAAGGGCCTTGAGGGCGAGTGCGGAAGCCTCGGGGAGGTTGTGCAGGCGGCATTGCGCTTCCAGCTGGCGGGGGCTTTTGCGGAAGAGGGCATGGCGCAAGGCCTCGGTAGCATGGGGGAGGAGGGCATGGAGGAGGGCATTGCTGCCAACCACCACCCAGGGGGCCAGGCCGAGGGCTTTGAGGGCGCGCAAGGTAAGTTGGACAATGGCCAAGGCCCCCTCCTCGGGGGGGGCGTCAAACAACTCGACGCCCGCCTGGTAAAACTCCCTAAAGCCGTTGCGGTAGCGGAACACCGGCCCCACATAAGAGAGTTTGAGGGGGGCTTCCTGTTTGCCATAGCGGGAGGCGGCCATGCGCACAATGGGCCCCGTAAAGTCCGCGCGCAGGGCCAAAATTTGTCCGTCAGGCCCAACCATTTTGGGCAACTCCTCGCCGGCGAAGGCGAAGGCGTCCGCCGCGTCCACGAGGGGCGGGTGGACTTCTTCAAAGCCTTCGGCTTCAAAGGAGGCGAGGAGTTGTCGCTCCATACGGCGGAGGGCAGCGGTGGCAAAACCAAGCCTGTCGCCACTGCCTGAAGGCGGAAAGGGGAAGGTTTTCATATAAACCCTTGGCCAGCTAGCATATATATTCCTCTCCCGCAAGCGGGGGGTGCGCGGCCTCCTGCCCTGCCCTGCCCTGCCCTCCCTCAAGGTACCAACGCAATGTCCACCACAACCTCCGCCGCGTTGTTGCCTTTGGGGTGGGCCTCCATATGCAGCCGCTGTAGGCTATAAATAAGGTTCCTCAGCGGGGCATTAAACCTCAACAGCCGCAGTTGCCTGGGGTTTAAGCCCATGGCAAGGCTAAAAAAACTCTCCCCCTGCAACACGGCCTCCAGTGTTTGGGGGAATGCCCAACCCACCAAAGGCGGCGCCGCCTCGGGCTTGGCTTTTTCAAGTTGCTCCACCTGGGCAAGGGCCTGCTCCGGGCGGGTGGCGGCAAAGGCCCAGCTGCCTTTTCGTCCAAATACCAGGGGGCCTCGTTGGGTGGGCAACACAGCAGCCTCCGTGGCGCCCTCCTCCTTGGGCATTTGGGAAAGCCACACGTCAAAGGCGGCCTCGCTGTCGGCTTTGAGTTTGGCCACCAGCAAGAGGCGCTCCGTGTTGCGCCCGTCGGGAAAGTCCCACTGGGCGAGAAACTCTTCGGCCAACAGCGACTCCAGGCGAGCAAACCACGTGCGCTTTTGCGCAAGGAGTGCGTCCCCCTTGGGGCTTAAAGCGGCCATAAAGTCCATAGGCCTCAAAACCTCCGAGGCGGGGGTGCCATGCAGCTTTAACAAGGCGCCCGCCTCGGCAGAAACAGCGTGCAACACGGTTTTTCCTCCCGGGGTTGCCTTCAGCCTCCAAGGAGTGCTGGCCGCCTGGAGGCGAAGCTTCAGCTGCCTGGCAGAGGCAGGCTCCATGTACAGTTGAAACTCCCTGCCCAGGGAAAGCAGAGGGGCGCTTTGTTTGGCAGCCGTTTGGAAGAGGGCGCTTGAGTCCACCAGCGTTTTTTCCAACTCCTTGGGGAGGGCAGCCACCGCCTGAGGCGTACGGTGGGGGCGAGTACACAGCGTTTGGGCATTCCAAAAGAGAATAAAGCGGTGCTCCGGGCCGGCAGGCACCACCCGGTAATGCAAGGCGCCCTTTTGTGTCGTCTTCTCCTCCCCCGGCAACGCTTCAACGGTGGCAGCCAAAACCTTGTTGTCCGCCACCCCCATGCAGGCCAACGCATGAGGCTGCATGTGCACAACCAGCGGCTTGTCCGGCGCAAGCCCCCTTTGCACCCAGGTAGCCTGGGTGGCCGGCAACAGCAGCCCATGCAGCCCCGCCCTCTGCACCCTCTGCGTTAACTCGGCGGAGCCGAGGGCCCTCTCCAGGCTGTCAAAAAAAGCATACAGCGGCTCCACCTGCGCAAGCCTGGGCGCCACAAATTGGAGCGCCTGCCCCTGCAGCGTGGCCTGGGGCGTGGCCGGAGACTTGGCGGGTAACTTGGCGGGAGACTTGGCCGGGGGCGTGGCTGGTAACTTAGCCGGAGACTTGGCTGGGGGCGTGGCCGGAGACTCAGCCTGGGGCTCGGCCACAGCGGACAGGCTCAGCAGCCAAGCAAGCAGGCAGGGCAAAAACCGAAGGTTGTGCATAGGGGCTTGCGTAGCACAGGAGGCCTGCATAGGCGCAACAAATAGCGGCCCGCCATGCCGCTTGTATTTTGGGGCATTGTCGAATACGCAAGCAGGCAACGGCACGAGTGGCGAAACAGGTAGACGCAGCGGACTTAAAATCCGCAGGCCTTTAGGCCATATGGGTTCGACTCCCATCTCGTGCATAACTTCCGCGTGTGCCCCATGAAAACCACTCAACAAGGCCTCACCCTTTGGAGCCAGGAGTTTTGGGGGCTGTTTCGCATGGCAACACCCCTGGCCTTGGCGCAGGCGGGGTTGGCCCTCATGGGCCTGGTGGACATGGTGGTGGTAGCCCGCGTCTCGGACTTGGCCCAAGCCGCGGTGGGGCTGGGCAATGCGCTGTTTTTCGTCTTCGCCGTCTTCGGCATGGCCACCATGGCGGCGGTGGATCCTCTGGTTTCCCAGGCCACTGGCGCGAAGGAGCCGGCCACAGCGCGTACCTATTTTTGGCAAGGCATTGCCGTCAGCTTTGTGCTGGGCATTGTGCTGTGCCTGCCGGTGCTGGCCTCCAGCTTTGTGTTGGAGCGCTTTGGCGTAGAGCCTCACGTGGCCCAGCTTGCACGCGCCTATATTGTGGCCCGGCTGTGGAGTTTGCCGGCCATGCTGTTGTTTTCCAGCTGCCGCTCCTACTTCCAAGGCATCAACCAAGTGGGCCGCATTTTTTATGCTGTCCTCATAAGCAACCTGCTGAATGCGGCTGTGGTTATGGCTTTGGTACACGGCTTTGGCCCCATTCCCCCCCTGGGGGCCGTGGGGGCGGGCCTGGCCACCGCCCTGTGTACCTGGGCAGGCGTAGGGGTATTGCTGTGGGGCATGGCCCCCCGCCCGGAAGGGACGCGGCGGCGCCCCTCCTGGCACGCCATACAGCGCATTCTCCAACTGGGGGTGCCCATTGGCCTTTACGTCGTCTCCGAGTCCCTCGTCTTCACCCTCGTGGGGGTATTCGCCGCCACCTTAAGCCCCGCGGCCTCGGCGGCCCACTATGCCGCCCTCTCATGGATGGGGTTTTCCTTCTGCTTCGGCCTGGGCCTTTCCAATGCAGCCTCTGTACGCATAGGGTGGGCCATAGGCCGAGGGGACTTTGCCTCCTTGCGCCGCATTGGCACGGTGGCCATGCTGTCTGCCATTCTCCTCATGGTGCCGTGGACGGTGCTGTATTCCGCCTTCCCCCTCCTGCCGGCGAAGCTGACGACGGACTCGCCCCAGGCCTTGGCCCTGGCCCTGCCCCTCTTTGTTATTGGCGGCTTCTTCCAACTCATGGACGGCCTGGGCGCCGTCTCCGCTGGGCTTTTGCGCGGTACGGGTGACACCAAGTCCGCCCTCTATGTTACCTTGTTTGGCTATTATGGAGTTGCCGCTCCGCTGGGCATTTATTTGGCCACAGCCCAAGGCCTGGGAGTGCGCGGCCTGTGGTGGGGCCTGGCCGCGGGCGTTATGGTGCTGGGCCCTGCCCTGGCGGCCCGCTTCCATAGGCGCATTGCCAAACCTCTGGGGCGCCTTTAGAAAAAAAGGCGCACCTGGTTTTGCCAGGTGCGCCCTACCTTCTGCTTTCCCTCGCGCAGTCCTTCGTTTCCGCCCCCGGCTTTCCCCTCAAATGCCCCTGCTTTGTCGCCCAGACTGCTCTCCACCACGCCTCAACGCCCTGCCTCGCCCAACCCCACCCTCTCAACTTCAACAACTACCTGCTTTTAAAAAACCCCATACGCACACGTATGTGCCTCTGGCGCCCAACCCGGCACTTCCCTTGACACCAGGCGCCCTCCTCCTCCACCTGCAATACCGCCTGGTGCCCACCCCGTGCGTACCCGGCACCCACCCCGGCACTGCTCCCTTATGCCACCCACCTCTGCCTTCGCCGCCTGCTCGGACTTGACACCAGCCCCAACGCCGCCACAGCACCCGCCCCAGTGCTGCTTTCCCTCCTGCTCCAATTTGCCCACCACCTACCTCGCCGCCAAAAATGCTACACCACCCCTTTGTCGCCCCTGTGCTTCACCCGCTTGCTTCCTCGCCTCACTGCAATACTGCTTCCGCCACCCACCACGCCCCGTGCTGCCCCTCAACGCCCTTGTTGCTCCCGCCGCCCACCACGCCCTGTGTTGCCCCCGTGCTGCCCCTGCTTCTGCCCTCACCCTGTCACTTCCCACTCGAAAAACACTTGAAAAATAAACTACATGCACCCACACGCCCGAGAGTTTCTTTTCAAATTTCTTGCTCTCTACAGGCCTAAGGCGACGTAAAAATGAGAATGTTACACCGTGTGAAAAATTTTTTTTAAGGCAGGAAGTGCGCCTTGGAATTTCAACAGCTTAGAGGTGTTCCAAGGTGGAAGGCCCCAGGGCAAGTTGGTCGATGCCCACCATGTGCTACAAAAAAAAGAGCTGCTCAGCTTTGAGCAGCTCTTCGGAGAAAGCTTGGGAGAAGGTTTAGGCCCCCAATGTTTGCAGGGCTCGGTTGTAGTATTTCTGGCGATCGGCCAATCCATTGGTGCCGCCGTTAATTCGCTTGGTAATGGTCAAAAAGTCGCCTTTGTCCGCGAAATTGTTCAGCCCTTTTTGAGTCCAAAACCAGGCTGCCGTGCGAAAACCAACGTCGGGGTCCGCCGCCCGCTTCGGGTTGTTGACCAAGTCAATGCCCAGGGCCTTGCCGGCGGCCTCATAATTGGCCCGCCCGGTCAGTTGGATGGGGCCTCGCCCTTTAAAGCGTACACCGTCGCCAGGTTGTGTGTTGCCGAGATCTTTCCTCCCCTCATAGGCCGCCCCGGAGGCAAGCTCCTCCATCCACCGAAACTCCCCGGACTCATGCGCAAGCTGCGCCAAAAATGCCGCCTGGCGTTGGGGCGTATTGATATTGGCCTCCGCCATCGCCGCGTTGAGGTGGGGAAGATAGGCCTCCGCCTTCTCCTTGCTCAAATTCGGCATAATCGCCCGAAGTTGCTCGACACTCACGCCGCCGGCAGCAGGCGTGCCCTGCGTGGCGTTGACAGCTGTCGTCGCTGTCGTTCCTGTCTTGGGCGGCTGAGCAGAGGCAGAAGCTGTCGAAGCATTGGCCGAGGCGGCGGTGGGGAGGTTCGCTTTCCCGCCGGAGAAGGTAACCATTTGGTTGGTGCTGGTATATTTCTTGTTGGCGCTGTTGCCGACGAGTTTTCCATTTTGGAGCGACATCGTCATGGAGGCGCCCGTCGCCGGATCGTTCGCATAATAGGTATTGCCATTGCGTCCTGTGAGGGTGATGTAGTGGTCCGTCTTCCCATCCCCCGTATGGTCCACCGCCAGCACCACAGGGCGCCCCGCATCCAACTGCTGGTTGAGGGTGTTGAAATTCATTCCACCTGAAGTGGCGCTCAGTCCGGCCATGTTGGCGGCCTTGCCCCAATAGAGGTTATTGCCATCATAACCCTTGTTCGCATCCAAGTAGGCATCCAACTGCCCCGGATCGATCACCTGTCCAGAAATTTTGCTCATGGCCATGGCGGAGGCCGTCACCGCACACCCATGGCTGGAGAGGGTTTTGCTAACCCCGAGGGTACGGCTGCCCCATTGGGCATCCCCCTGTTTGAACAAGGGGGTCCCATCCGCGGAGGTAGGAAAATTCCTCCCATTGGAGGCGGTCACTGGCCCCCCGGTGGAGGCCCCCTGGGTATAGCTGTTCCATGCCGTCGAAGCACTGGGGGTTGTCCCAAAGCTGTCGGGAATGCGAAGGGTTTGGCCAGCGACAATGCGGTTGGGGTTTTGGATGTTGTTGGCTTTCACCAAAGCATCCACCGTGGTGTTGTGGGCTTTGGCAATTTTCGCCAGGGTATCGCCTGACTTTATTTGAACGGTTTTCATGGGAGGACTCTTTCTAGCAATGTAAAGGCGTGAATTTTCTAAGAGTATCTTTTACAAATAAAATTATCGCACATAGTGGTTGAAAGTTGCGTGCCGTGCGCCTCTTTTTGACGCCTATCACCCCACCTTCCCAGGGGGGGCGAGGCGCTTCGCGGTTGACGGAACCCCCACCACCTGAGAGAAGACGGTGTATGCGCTCGCTGTACCACTCCCCCCCACCCCCCCAAGGGGCGAGGCGCTTCGCGGTTGACGGAACCTCTACCACCTGAGAGAAGACGGTGTATGCGCTCAAAAAAGAAGAAGTTTATTTTCGTCACCGGGGGTGTGGCTTCTTCCCTCGGCAAGGGAATTGTTTGTGCAAGCATTGGCAGCCTCCTTGAAAACCGCGGGCTGTCCGTTACTTTGCTGAAGATGGACCCCTATATTAATGTGGACCCGGAGACGATGAGCCCCTTCCAGCACGGGGAAATTTACGTCACCCACGACGGCGGCCAGGGGGACTTGGACTTGGGCCACTATGAGCGGTTTACGCGGGCCCAAATTAACCGGGGCAACAACTTCACCTCGGGGAAAATTTATGACGCCGTCATTCAAAAAGAAAGGCGCGGGGAATTCCACGGGCAGACGGTGCAAGTCATTCCCCACATAACGGAGGAAACCAAGTTGCACATTTGGGCGGCCGTGGAGGGCTGTGAGTTGGCCGTCGTCGAAATTGGCGGCACCGTGGGGGACATTGAGTCCCTGCCGTTTTTGGAGGCCATTCGCCAGCTGCGTTTTGACGTGGGCATGGGCAATTGCTGCCATGTACACCTCACCTTGCTGCCCTATATTTCAGCAGCCGGTGAGTTGAAAACCAAACCCACGCAACACTCTGTTATGAAGCTGCGCGAAATAGGCATTCAACCCGACATTCTCATTTGCCGCTCAGATCGCCTCATTGAGGAAAGCATCCGCGACAAGCTGGCACTGTTTTGTAACATAGAAAAGCGCAGCGTTTTTGTGTCCCCCGAGGTGGACTCCGTCTACGAGTTGCCCATGGAGTTGCACCGCCAGGGCCTGGACGAGCGGCTGACGGACATTCTCAACATTTGGGCGGCCAAAGCGCGCCTCCAGGAGTGGGAAGGGGTTGTCGCCAAATTGAAGTACCCCTCGCGCGGCCAGCTGAATGTGGCGGTGGTGGGCAAATACGTTGAATTTAAAGAAAGCTACCGCTCGCTGACGGAGGCCCTGGTGCATGGCGGCATTGACAATGGCTGCCGCATGCAGGCTGTGTTTGTCGACGCGCAGGAGGTGGAGCAGCAAGGCACCCAAGTGCTGCTGGGCTATGACGGCATTGTGGTGCCCGGCGGCTCCGGTGTGGGCGGCAATGAAGGCAAACAAATGGCGGCAGGCTTTGCACGCAAAAACAAAGTCCCCTATTTGGGCATTGGCCTGGGTATGCACATGGCCGTGGTGGAGTTTGCCCGCAACGTGGCCGGCTGGGTGGGCGCCAACTCCCTCGAGTTTGACGCCAAAACCCCTCACCCGGTGGTGGTGCCTTTTGCTTCCGGGCAAGCCTTGCGCCTGGGCTCCTTCGAGTGCCGCCTCCACCCTGGGAGTTTGGCCGCCTCCCTCTATAAAGCCAAGGTGGCCAAGGAGCGCCACCGCCACCGCTATGAGGTGAACCTTGACTTCCTCGAAAAACTCCAGGCCTTGGGCCTGCATTTTTCCGGCATTGAAACCACCCAGGGCTACGCGGACATTTGCGAGTTGAAGGAGCACCCCTTCTTCCTGGGGTGCCAATTCCACCCTGAGTTCCAAAGCAAACCCTTTGCCGCCCACCCCCTCGTTTCAGGGTTTGTCCACGCCGCCATGCAACACAGAGACGAGCGCCAACAACGAAAGGAGCGCGAGGAATGAAACTGTGCGGGCACGCCGTTGGGCCCAAGCAACGCCTTTTGCTGTTTGCAGGCCCTGACGTCATTGAGTCCGAGGACATGGTGCTCAGGCATGCGCAGCGCCTGAAGCAATTGTGCACAAAACTTGGGCTGCCCTTTGTTTTTAAATGCAGCTTTGACAAAGCCAACCGCACCTCCGCCGAGGCCTTCCGCGGGCCGGGCCTCGAAGAGGGCCTGCGCATTTTGAAGAAGGTGAAGGAGGAGGTCGGCGTCCCCCTGCTGACGGACGTGCATGAGGTGTGGCAAGTCCCCCATGTAGCGAAGGTGGCCGACGTGCTGCAGGTGCCGGCTTTTTTGTGCCGCCAGACGGACTTAATTGTGGCGGTGGCCAAAACAGGCAAGGTTGTCAACTTGAAGAAGGGCCAGTTTGTTTCGCCCAAGGACATGTGGCAGGCCGCGCAAAAAGCCGTGCAGGCGGGCAATGCGCAGGTGGTAGTAACAGAGCGCGGCGCAAGCTTCGGCTATGGCAACCTGGTGGTGGACATGCGCAGCCTGGCCATTTTGAGAAACCTCGGGCTGCTAACCTGTTTTGATGCGACGCACTCGGTGCAGCTGCCTTCGGCCGAGGGCGGCAAAAGCGGCGGGGAGCGCGCCTTTGTGCCGGTGCTTGCGCGGGCGGCAGCGGCAGCGGGCATAGACGCTTTGTTTGCCGAAGTCCACGAAAACCCCGAAGCGGCCCTGTGTGATGGCCCCTGCTCCCTGACGTTTGAAATGTTAGAAAGCTTGCTTGCGGAAGTGCTCGCCATTCGAAAGGCCCTGGGACATGAAAGAGACTAAAAATTTGGTTGCCAAGGTGCAGGCGGTGCGCCTGTTTGTTTTTGACGTGGACGGCGTGCTGACAGACGGCCACATTGTGTTTGACGCACAAGGCGAGGCGTTGAAGCTTTTTAATGCCAAGGACGGTTTGGTGCTCAATGCCCTGGCAGCACTCAAAATTCCCACGGCCGCCATAACGGGGCGCACTTCGCCCATGGTAGCCAAGCGCTGCGAGGAGTTGGGCTTTTTGGTGGTTATGCAAGGGGAGAAGAAGAAGGCCAAGGCCTTGGAGCGCCTATGCCAGAAGGCAGGGGTGGAGCCTTCCGCCTGTGCCTTTATGGGGGATGACTTGAATGACTTGCCGGCCCTGCGTATGGCGGGGTTGAGTGCCTGCCCTGGGGATGCAGTCCCGGACGTCAAAGAGGTGGCGGACTATGTGGCCGCCCTCAAAGGTGGAGAAGGCGCCGTGCGCGAGTTTGTAGAGTGGGTGCTCCGAGGGCAAGGCCTCTGGGGAAAGGTGCTGGGGCTGTTTGAGGAATAGCCACCTACTTGCCCCCATTCATAAAAATTTCCCCGAAGGCCTTGTCAAAAAGCATATAGGCATTGTAGGCGCCGACAAGGCCAACAACGTGGGTGCACATTTTGTTGAGCTCCTCGTCACCGGCCGCCGCGCGCCAACTCTTCGCAATAAACGCACTGTCCGCCTGGTGGGCCGGGCGCATCTCTATGAGGCCTTTGGCCACAGCCACCGACAAAATCTGCCTCAAAATGTTGGCCGCCTCCCCATGCAACTCTCTGTCCTTGGACACAAACTCCATGAAGCGGCCCACTGCCGTGTGGATGCATTCAGCCGTCAAGGCTTCCTTGGCACGCCTGCGGTTTTTGGACTTGGGCATCCAGGCAAACTGATCCTCCGACTGTACGCGGGAAGCCGTAATCATCCTCCCGCGCAAAGCCGCCATTTCAGCTTTGAGGGGCCAGCGGTTTTTGTCTGACAAGCCCTCCAGCTTCTCAAACCACTGGAGGGACCTCGAGAAAAAAGACAGCTCCTTGTTTTTATAGAGCTCTACAAGTGAAGCCCCCTCGGACAAGAGGCTGTCCAACTCCATAATCACCGTATGTAAGATCAATGGAATCCCCTCAGCAATTATTCTATGACCAGATGGCGCTCTTCCTCAATGCCGCTGTCATCCTCGCTCTCACCGAAGCTCCATTGATAGTCTTGCTCGCGCATGGTGACTTTAATCAGCGTCATATATTTGTGCTCACCCATACTCATTAAATCCGAAGTCCCACCTTTAATCTCCAGAAACTTGGTATTCTCATCCTCTTTCATCAAATGCGAAATGCTGCTCAAAAACAGCTCCCGCACCAAACGCAAAATCTGCTTCAGTGTGTCCTGATCCTCTTCCGAAAGCACTCTGTGCCTTCGGCGACCTTCTTCCCGGGGAGCGGACGCCTCTGCCTCCTCTGAGAGCGCCTCTTTCTTCTTCTTCACCCTGAAATAACTCAAATAGTTCGGTCTGCTTGCCTTTTCGGCTCCCTCAGGCTTGTCGGAGGTGTCTGCTGTGTCGGACTTGTCGCCTCTTTCACCCCTTTCGCCTCTTTCTCCCCTGCCTCTGCCTCTGACAAGCTCCCTCGACAGCATAAACTCCAAGTCATCGGCCAACTCCGTCAGGCGGATGGGCGCATCGTCTGAAGTGACTTTGAAGACGTCGGCGGTTATTTTCTCGCAGGACTCCTTCAGCTGCCCCAACAGCACCGCCTCTTCTTCTGTATTTTTCGGATTCGGCAAGGAGCGAAGTGTCCATTGCTCAATGACGGACTTGTCCTCTTCTTCTTTGAGTGCCATCAACAGCTTTGCCAGCGTCTTGGACAAGTCATTGCGGATGCGCGCCCTCATGTTGAGAAGCAGCGTGCTGTTTTTCACTTTGCTTGCATTCAACTGCATGACAGCCACAGGCATCTCAATGGAGACCTCCGGCACTTTGAAGTGCGGGATCGACAAATGCTTGAGGTATGGGTCTCTATAATAAGCCTCCGCAATCCGTATCGACTCCATGTCAGCAAACATTCTCGCCCTGGCTGTCTCTTGTACAAGAGCACCTAAAAATTCAGCGAGACTCGGATATTTAATGGGCAAACTTGGATATTCATCCGTTTTTTCTGAAGCCAAAGAAAGTCCCCTTCTTTTAAAAGTCTTTGCGACAATAAGGGGTTTGCCGAAAAACAGCAAACCCCTTTGGTGAAAATAACAAATAATTTTATATCATGTCACTCTGGGGGCAGGCGCAGAAGTCGGTTGGGACTTGATGGCGTCTTCCAAAATGCCCAGAATTTTCTCCATGCCGCCTGGCATCTCATCCTGAACGGCTCTCACCTTCACACCCAGCGAATAGGTTCTCTCCACCTTGCCTGTGGTCTTGTTGGTGCTCTGTGAGGAAGTCGTGCACTTAAAGTTGGCGGAAACACCCCACTTCAAGAAGCCGACTTTGAAGGATCCAGAGGTTTCCGTGTTCACACCGCGTGTAGTGGTATTCTCTGACTGATACATCGAATTGATTTTGACGTTGAAATCAATCTCCACTTCCTCTACCCGGAGGTAGGGGATCGGCACAATGCAGAGCAAGGGCACTTCCAGCTTCATTTCCTGGAAAACGGCGGCTCTTTCAGGCGTGTCCTCCGTCGCCGGCTCATAGGGGCTGATTTCTTTTGGATATTTGAAAGACACATAAATCGGCTCCCCTGTCTCCGGCAAATCCTCTGGGTCTCCCTGCTGACGCTCTGCCTTTTTAAAACCTACCTCCCGAATAAAATTCACCGTGGTTATCGCCGACTTCGCCTGCGCGTCGACAACAGCGACGAGTGGACCACCAATGATACTTGCAAAATCAATACTGGATATTTCCTTCGCGTGTGACATCTGTTGTTTCCCCTTCCGTTAAAACCCCTTAAATGTTTGCTGCATTCTTTGCTTCTTTGTTTCTTTGCTGCTTTTTTGCTTCTCTTTGCTGCTTTGTTGCTTTGCTGCTTCTCTTGACTGCTTTGCTGCTCTGTTGCTTCTTTGCGAATTGCTTCATCGCTTCATCCGTATAAATCAGAACCTACAGACCGCCCTCACAAGTACGGATGAATTCATCTTATAGACAACTGGGGATTTCAATAAAAAATCCGCGGGCTTGCAACCTCGCCTTCTGCGACAATCCGTGTCTATCAACCGCCGCTGTTCCCTCTGGGGCTCCCAAAACAAATGCGACATATAGTGTTGTAGGCGCGCATCCGCCACCTGGCTTTGCATCAACCCACCTATGAATTATTTGTATGTTTGTTGCCCCAATGCAAAGCCTCCGTACGCCTGTGTATGCCCCTATGCCTGCCAAAGCCACCCAGGGGCGCCCGAAAAAAACTCGTCAAGGCAGCTTCTTTTGAATAAAGGCAAGCCATGCCCAACAAGTCCATCTTTCTTTCCGCCGTCCTGCCTATCGCTTTGTTTTTGGTTGTCCTTCTCGTTTATGCCTCTGCCTCTGTCGTCCAGCCAGGCAACCGAGGGGTGCAAATTACATTTGGGAAAGTCAACCCTAACACCCTGGAGGAGGGTTTGCACTTCATCAACCCCTTCTCCATCGTCAAACAAATTTCCATCCGCCAGGCCACCGCTGAGCTTCGGCAAACCAACGCCCTAAGCTCTGACTTGCAAAACATCCGCATTGACGTCAAAATTCTGCACCGAATTCCCGAGGCTTCCGTCGTTGAAATTTTCACCCGGTTTGCGGGAGATCCTTTTGTGAGCCTCATCTCCCCGCGCGTACAAGAGGCCGTCAAGGAAGCCGCCTCCATGCTTTCAGCAGAGCAAATTGCAAAGTCGCGCGAAGAGGTGAAGCAAAGGGCGATGGAATTGGCAAAAGCAAAAATCGGCTCGCTGCTCTTCCTGGAGGATCTCGTTATTGAGGACATCAAACTCAGCGCTGAGCTGGAGAGGGCCATTGAGGCCAAAATGGTCCAGGAGCAGGAGGCCGCGCGCGCTCAATTCGTGCAACGCCAGGCAGAGACAGAAGCCCAAACGGCTGTCATCCGCGCCAAGGGCGAAGCGGATGCTTTGAAAATCCGCGGCGACGCACTCAAGCAAAACCCTCAAGTGCTGCAAATGAATCTCATCGAAAAATGGAATGGCGTTTCACCTCTGGTGGTCGGCGGTGGAGCTCAAGGGCCAGCCTTTATTTTGCCGCTGGAAAGGCATTAGCTATTCCTCAGCTATTCCTCGAGGGGGTTTACCGCCACCAAATCAAAATCCGGAATTTCAGAGCGCATATATTTGCGGATTTTCTCAATCAGCTGAGCTTCAATTTGCCGCGCGCGCTCGCGGCTAATTGAAAAATGTGTGCCTATGGCTTGCAACGTCATCGGCTCATCCGCAACCAGCCGCTTCTCAAAAACATATTGCTCCTTGTCGCGCAGCGTCTTCGCAAATTCCGCAAGCTTCTCCTTAAAAATGCTCGACAGCTGCTCCTGCCCCAAAAGCTCATCCGACAAGGCATGGGGCGAAGCCAATACCGCACTTGCACGCATACGGCCATCCTCGCTCTCCTTCGCCGGCACATCCAAGGACACCTCGTCCTGCCCCAAACGCTGATCCATCTCCTCGACTTCTTCCTCCGTCACATTCAAACGCTCGGCCAGCAACTTGGGCGAAAGCTCAAAACCCTGCGCCGAAAGCTTCTCCTGCTCCTGGCGAAGTTTGAAAAACAACTTCCGCTGCGCTTCCGTCGTCCCTATCTTCACCAGCTTCCAGCTGTCCATAATGTAGCGCAGAATATAGGCCCGTATCCACCAGGCCGAGTAGGAAGACAGCCTCACCCCTCGCTCCGGGTCGAACTTCTTCACCGCCTGAATGAGGCCCATATTCCCCTCTTGAATGATGTCCAAAAGCACCAGCGGGGAGCGGTGGTACTCATAGGCCAGCTTCACCACAAGGCGCAAATTGGCCGCCACCAGCTTCCAGGCCAAACGCGGCTCCCCCGTCTTCTGAAACTCCCTGGCCAATGCCAACTCCTCCTCCCGCTCCAACAGGGAGTGGCGCATTACCTCCCGCATATAGGCCGTCATCGGGTCCGCCGGGGCCAGCTGGGTTGACTTCTCCCTCGGGGCCAGCGCGGACAGGGCCCCGGAGCTTTCAAAAGGCAGCTCTGCCGCTTGCGCCCCTGGGGCACCTTCGAGCATCTCCTCCGGCAAAAGGAGGGGGGCTTCCTCTTTTAAGTCGTCCATGGGGCCTCCTATTAACGCAAAGTTGCCTTTGTCGCTTCAAATCATTGCTTTGTCCCCTCGGAGGAGGGTAGATGCTGGGTGTGAATTTTGAAAACCAAATGACAACCACCGCCGACGATCACATTTTGCCCTCCTCCGAAGCTGAAACGGCCTCTGAATATATGGCCGATGTAAGCTTTGAGTCCCTCGGGCTTTCGCAAGAAACGCTTCGCGCCCTCGCCGAGCGCGGCTACCACCAACCCACCCCTGTACAAGCCCAGGCCTTTCAACCAGCCTTTCAAGGCAAAGACTTGATTGTACGCTCCAAGACAGGCACCGGCAAAACAGCCGCCTTCGGCCTTCCCCTGCTTGAGCGCATTCCCAAGGGCACCCAGGCCACAGAAGCCCTCATTTTGTGCCCAACACGCGAGCTGGCTGCGCAAGTGGCTGCGGAGCTTGCAGAGCTTGCCAAATACCGCGACATTCATATTGCGGCCATTTATGGCGGCGCCGCCATGAGGCCTCAGGAAACTGCCCTCGAAAAAGGCGCCGCCATTGTTGTCGGCACTCCAGGGCGCATTGCAGACCATATGCGCCGAGGCAATTTGAAGCTGAATGCCTGCCACCACATTGTCCTGGATGAGGCGGATGAAATGTTGAACCAAGGCTTCTACGAGGCCGTCACCAACATTATTGAAGCCCTCCCCCCCGAGCGGCAAGTGCTGATGTTTTCGGCCACCGTCTCGGATGACATCCGCCGGCTAATAACGCGCTATACGCATGAGCCGCAAACCATTTTGCTCTCCAAGGACGTCTTCACCGTCGAGCACATCCACCATATCCGCTATGACGTGGATGACGCCTTCCCCAAGCCGCGCAACCTCCTCTATGTGCTGGAAATGGAGCACCCGGAGAATGCCATTATTTTCTGCAATACGCGCGACGACACGGAGCTGGTGGTGGCGGTGCTCAACCGCAACGGCCTGGATGCGGAATTGCTCAACGGGGACTTGCCGCAAAAAGAGCGCGAGCGCGTCATGGCCAAAGTTAAAAGCGGGGAGCTTGCCTTCATGGTGGCCACGGACTTGGCTGCACGCGGCATTGACATTTCGGACTTGGGGCACGTCATTAACTACTCGCTTCCGGAGGACCCGGCCGTCTATTTGCACCGCGTGGGGCGCACCGGAAGAATTGGCAAAAAAGGCACCGCCATTAACCTGGTTTCCGGCAGGGAGCTTTCTTCTTATTCAGCGCTAGAAAAAAAATATGGCATTCAATTTGAAAAGCGCCAAATGCCCTCGCCACAAGCCGCCCTGGAAATGTGGACAGAGCGCCATGTCCGCGAAATAAAAGAAGCCGCCTCCACCACCGTGTTTGAGGGCTTTTTAGGGCTTGCCGCAGGACTTAAACAGCGAAACGACGCCGACGAGTTGGTGGCCTTCCTCATGCGCTACTTCTTCTGGCACCGGCGAAAAACCAAAGCCCAGGAAACCCAAGAAGAGCAACAACCTCAAACCTCCAGACGCTCCTCAAGGGAGTCTTCCAGAGAAAGAGAAAACACCAGAGAAAGAAGCCGAGAAAGAAGCAGAGAAAACAACAGAGACAGCAGCAGAGAAAGAAACCGCGACAACAGCAGAGACAGCAGAGAAGGCAGAGACAGCAGGGAAAACAGAGAAAGCCGAGAAAACAAAGAAGGCAAAGAAGGCAGAGAGGGCAAAGAAACCCGAAGCCAGGAGCGCCGCCCCCCCAGGGACAGGGACAGCAGGGGCAAACCCCCTCGCCACTTTGAGGCACCCTCTTCTCCTCGGGCCGCTTTGGAGGAAACCTCCCCAGAGGCCCTGGCCGAAAATGAAAGCCTCCTCCAAAACCCGGAGAAGCTGCCTGACGCCCCCTCGGAGGCCTTGGCGCCAACAGAAAAAACCGCCGCCCCCAAAACCGTACGCCACTTGTCCGACAGAGAGCTTTTTGAAGCCCTGCAGTCCGGCCAACCACTCCCATGGATAGAGGACCCAACTTCCGGCCCCAGAGAGCGGCGAGCGGAACGACATGACGAAGCCGAAGAAGCCCACGCAGAGCGCCACAGCAGACGCCCCCAAAAAAAGCGACGCTCCGCGGAGCCGGCACCCGAGGGAATGGTCCGCCTGTGGATAAATTTGGGCTCCCAGGAATATGCCTCCCAGGAGGCCCTGCGTGAAGGGCTCTGCTCGCTCAACGCCTCCGCCCAGGCCCTCACCTCCATTGACGTGCGCCCAAGTTTCTCCTTCGCTTTGGCCCCGGAGGAAAAAGCAAAGGACTTAGAAGCCCTCACGGGCACAATGCTGGGCACAAAGTCCCTCAAAATAGAGAAGGCGAAATAGCTTTCCCTTTCCCCTGTTCAGCCAAAGGGGGCCAAGCCCCCAAACCCAACTTTGGAACATGAAAATTTTAGAGCGCCCAGCACAAAGCCTCTGCCTCTCTTCGTGCCTCTTCTGCCTGCCTCTGCTTGCCTCCTTGAGTGGGTGTGCGCCCCTCCACTCAGGGCCTGTTACTGAGCACTTTGACGGCCGCCGCTTCTCCAACCAGCCGGGTGTCCCCCCGCGCCCAAGCTTTTGGGAGGCCCTCAAATGGAATTTCAGCCGAGGCAGCCGGCCTGTGTGGCCGGAGTTGGTGGACGCTCCCCCGGGGCCGCCACCACCGGAGCGCGTTGAAGACTTGCGCGTTAGCTTCGTCGGCCATGCCACCGTGCTGGTGCAACAAGACGGCCTTAACCTCTTGACGGACCCTGTCTGGTCCTCCCGCATCGGCCCCATCTCCTGGCTGGGGGCCAAACGCCACCGCCCCCCGGGGCTGCGCTTTGAGGACTTGCCCCCCATTGACGTCGTCCTCCTAAGCCACGACCATTACGATCATCTCGACTTGCCCACCCTGCGACGGCTTGAGGCCTCCTTTCCCAACCTCACCCTGATAGCGGGCCTGGGCATCGGCACCTTCCTGAAGTCCAATGGCATTTCCTCCAAAGTCATCGAGCTGGACTGGTGGCAGTCCACAACCGTCGGCAACCTCGAAATTACGGCGACGCCCGCAGCGCACTGGTCCATGCGAAACCCCTTGGCTCCGGCACGTACCCTCTGGGTGGGGTTTGTGCTGAGGGGCCCGGCGGGGCTAAGCTATTATGCGGGGGACACCGGCTGGGGGCCGCACTTTGGGCAAATTCGAGAGCGCTTTGGCCCTATGCGCCTTGCGCTGTTGCCCATCGGCGCCTATAAGCCCGAGTGGTTTATGAGCCCACAACACATAGGGCCCAAGGAGGCCTTCGAGGCCGCGCGCCTGCTGGAGGCCTCCACAAGCATTGGCGTGCACTTTGGCACTTTCAACCTCGCCGACGACGGCCCTCGCGAGGGGCCCATGGCCATTGCACACCTACAGGCCGCTAACCCCAGCGTGGTTTTTGAAGTCCTCATGGAGGGGCGGGGGTGGAATATTCCTCCCACTTTCCAACCCCGAAGGCCATGACCTCTGGGTGGTGGGAGAGTTAAACTGCACCGGCGCCTCCTGCCAATGCAGTTGGACACCCCTCAATACCTTCATGCCTCGCGAAAGTGGCACTTCGGGCCCCTGAGGGCTTTGCTGGGCGCGGAAACAGAAGGCGGCGGGCAAACCAAACCCGCACAGCAAAACTGCCATGCCGCCTTCAACAACCGTTGCATGAAACCTGTGTATCTCGCGACCATCCACTCAACTTAGAAACAGTCTAGACCGGTTTAGGGTTGACCTGATCCTTCATGAATGATCTACGGTATGGAGGGGAACCTTATCTGAAGATTTGCGTCGTAGAGTTGTAGAAGCCTATGAAAAGGGGCTGACGTCGACGTACGACAAGACAGCAGAGATGTTCAGCGTTGGCCGCGCAACAGTCAACCGTTTGCTGCGCCGCAAGCGGGAAACGGGCGACGTTATTTGTAAGCCTCGTGGCGGAAATAATCCGCGCAAGGTAGAGCTCGAATGGCTCAAAAAACACGCTCTGGAAAACCCGGACGCCCGTCTCATCGACAGAATCTCCGCCTGGGAGCAGCATATCGGAAAAAGAGTCAGACCTTATGCCATGTGGGATGCTCTCCATGCGCTCGGTTTTTCGCATAAAAAAAGACGCCGGTAGCCCTCGAGCGCGACAGGCACGATCTCCAGAAAAAGCGTGCCGCCTTTACACAATTGCAGCCGCAACTTGAGCTGCGCCGCCTCGTTTTCATTGATGAGAGCGGTTTTCGTCTGGGCTCGCCACCTCACTACGGCTGGGCGCCTTTAGGGCAAAAGTCCTACGGCAAAACCGTTCAAGGAAAATGGGAAAACATGACGATGATTGGCGCACTCGCACTCGACGGTTTTCGCGGCTTTATGACTATCAACTCAGGCACCAGCAGCGACGTATTCCACGCCTTCATCAAACACCAGCTCGCCCCCAATCTCCGCCGCGGCGACCTCGTCATCCTCGACAACTTACGCGCCCATAAAAACAAAAATTCCCTCCGCCTCATCCGCAAAAGGGGCGCTAAAGTCCTCTTCCTTCCTCCCTATTCTCCGGAATACAATCCCATTGAGCAGGCCTGGGCCAAAATAAAACAAATGCTACGCAGACTCACAACCCTCTCTCGCGACACCTTCGAAAAGGCCCTCAATCTTGCCATCAACGCCATCTCTCCTCATGACTTCCTCTCCTGGGCCCTCTTTGCTGGCTATACAATATAGGCTCACTTCAACCCAAATCCGGTTTAGACTGTTTCAAAGTTGACCTGAGCTGCTCTCACCGGCGCAGGAAGATTCTGAACCAGGATTCTAATAAGATTTACAAGATTGGCAGGATTTTTGGCAGTGCATTGTTTTCAAGCAGTGCTCAATCTTGCCCATCTTGCAAATCTTGCTGCAGATCGTGGTTCAAGAAACGAAGAGGTTATGTCAAAGTGGAACCGGGCTAGGGAGATGAAGACAAGTGCCCAGGCATGGCAACGGTTTGGCCAAAGAGGCCAGGGAGGCTCCCCGGCTGGTATGTCCATGGGCTAGCCATAAACCCACTGGGGAAACCGCTGGCCGTTTGAAGCTGGCTGGCGCTGATGTTGGTGCCGTTGTTGTCAGTGTTTGACCAAAAGGTGCCACCACTGCTGTTGAGCATGCCGTCAAACGCAAAGTTGTTTTCGAGCATGCCACTGTAGCTTGCTCCCGCCACGCGTCCGACGTTGGAAAAGCCACTCACCTGTGGGTTGAGTGCCACGTTGTTTCGCACTGTGCTATAGTTAGAGATATAGCTTACATAGCCTACCAGGCCGCCGACATACCAGGTGCCCATAACGCTACCTGTGGCATAGCCGTTGTGCACTTGGCCATAGCTCATCCCCACCAGGCCGCCGACATACCAGCTGGTGCCCTTGACGCTGCCTGTGGCATAGCCGTTGTGCACTTGGCCATCGTTTAACCCCAACAGGCCACCGACAACGCCCTCGCCTTCGACACTGCCTGTGGCATAGCTGTTGTGCACTTGGCCAAACTCATTATTCGATCCCACCAGGCCGCCGACATACCAGCTGGCGCCCTTGACGCTGCCTGTGGCATAGCTGTTGTGCACTTGGCCATAGCTAACCCCCACCAGGCCGCCGACATACCAGGTGCCCATAACGCTGCCTGTGGCATAGCTGTTGCGCACTTCGCCATCGTTCGCCCCCACCAGGCCGCCGACATACCAGCTGGTGCCCGTGACGCTGGCTGTGGCGTAGCTGCTGTGCGTTTCACCCTCGTTCATCCCCACCAGGCCGCCGGCAACGCTCTCGCCTTCGACGTTGCCTATAACATAGCTGTTGTGCACCTGGCCACCGCGTCTATTCCACCCCACCAGGCCGCCGACGCTCCCGCCGACGCCCGTGACACTGCCTGCGGCATAGCTGTTGTGCACTTTGCCCTCATTATGCCCCACCAGGCCGCCGACATGGATCCTGCCGGTAACGCTAAGGCCTGTCAATCCAAGGTTTTTTATTTGGGCGCCTGGGCCTGTTGCGCCAAACATCCCTTGAAAATCAGCCTCAGGGGCATCCATGACAAGGCCAGCAAGGGTGTGGCCGTCACCGTCAAAGCTGCCGGTAAATGGGCGGCTGTGGTCCTCACCAATCGGCGTCCAGTTGCTGAGCTCGGGCGGCGTGGGCGCAGGCAGCGTGACATTTTCCGTCAGTTGATAGTGTCGGCTGCGGCCTGCAGCTGAGGCCTCTGCGTAGGCATTGAAGGCTTGAAGGTTGGCCTGGTTCACCCAAATGACACGCTCCGGCGTTTTCGCCTGTCCATCCCGAATGTGGAGGGTGACGTTTCCGGAGGCATCGAGGGCATAACCCTCCGGTATCCCCGTCAGCTCAAAGGGGACCACGGCCAAGCCTGTGGGAAACGCTGTCACACCGTCATAGCGAACGAGCACTGTGAAACTTCGGCTGCTCACCTCGGTGCTGCTGACCACAGTGAAAGCAAGTCCATTCACCGCACCCGTACTCAAACCCACCCCGCTCGCCTCACCGTTGATGAAGCCGGAAACCATGACGGAGAAGGTGGCAAAAGCATCAATGGGCGAGAGGGGGGTGTTGGGGACCGCCATACTCACAGAAAGCTCGCCCGGCTGCAGCTGACAGGTGCCGTCCCGGCAAACTCGGCCAGCATCCACGCAATAAGTGCCACTACCTACGCCGCAAGGAACATTCCCTGGGGGTGTGCACGCGTTATGGTAGCAAATACCACCGTTGCATGGCGTGCCGTCCACAGCCCCTTCGCACCCCGCCGGCGTCACAGGCAAACAAAGGCCATTCCAACAGCTGCCGCTGCCTTTGTTGCATGGCGTGCCGTCCGCAGCCCCTTCGCACTCGGGCGGCGTCACCTTGGACTCGCATGACCCGCAGTTGTTGCTCGTCGTTACGACAACCTCCACGTCGCTACACGCCATCCCCAACGCACAAAGCAGCCCTATTCCCCACTGTCTCCACATATTCATTTTCATTTTTACCTTTCTCCACCAAATGTCACTCTCATAGCTCTTAAGTTCGCCATATATAGTATTCCGTTATGCTGCCACAAGGGAATTAAACCTACAGTGCACGTATTTTCGAGCCCACCTCAACAAAACAGTGTTAAACCTCTCCCTATGGTTTCCGGCATGTTTTTGGCACTCAGTGCGGTATTTTCGCAGACACCTTTTGTTGAGAGGTTGGTGCATTTTGAGATAAGTGGCGTTGCTTTTTCGGCACCCTCTGAATGGGTAGCCCAAACCCGAGAAGGGGCAGCGCGTTTTGATACGCCGGAGGGGGATGCTTTTATCGATCTCGAAATACAGGAGCTCACCCCCTTCCAAGGCCCTACTGCCTGCGTCGATCAGATGATGACAACCATTGTGAAAGAAGGCTGGGAGCGCATTTCCGTCGACAAACACCCTGCGGTGCGCTGGATGGGGACAGAGCCCGGCAACAAAGAAGAAATTCCTTCAGCGGAAGAAGCCGAGCGCCTTGCCCTGGGCCAAAGCATTGACACCCGCGTCACAGCCATTTGGATAATGGGTTGCAATGGCGCCCGCAGGTGGCTTTTGAAAATGTCAGCCAAAACCAGGGACGCTGGCAAATATGGCCCCACCTTCCGGAGGGTGAGGGAGTCCTTCAAATACAAAGTGCATGCGAATTTGGGGGCAAAATCTCCACCGGCCAAAAACCGGTAGGGGGCAAACTCTCAGACCGGTTTCAATTTGACATGAGATCGAGGCGGGCAACGAGCTCGCGAGGGGAGTGCACTCCAGTGCATGACCTGAGCGAAACCGGAGCCCAACGAAGAGATCATGTCAAAGTGGAAGCGGTCAATAGCCTCGCAGGCGCACAATCAACGTGTTGGCCACATTCTCCGGCAAAGCCGCATAATGCTCAAACCGCATGGAGAAAGAGGCGCGCCCTTGCGTCTTGGAGCGCAAGTCCGTCGCATAGCCAAACAACTGCGCCAAGGGCACCACCGCATCAATGGCCTGCACCCCATGCCGAGGGTTAATGGCCACAATTTTGCCGCGCCGCGCGTTTAAGTCACCAAGGACGTCGCCCATAAACACGTCCGGCGTTAACACCTCACACTTCATCACCGGCTCAAGCAACACCGGTACCGCCTTGTTGCAGGCCTCGCGAAACGCCATGGCAGACGCAATTTTGAAAGAAACTTCATCCGAGTCCTTCTCGTCAAAGCTTCCGCCCAGCAAAGTCACTCTCAAGTCCACCAGCGGGTAGCCTGCCAATATGCCGGAGCTTGTCGCCTCCACAACGCCGCGCTCAATGGCGGGAACAAACACCGCCGGAATTTCCTCCTCCAAAGCCTCACTCGCAAAGCCAAGCCCCTCGCCGGTTGCCCCCGGCTCCACGCGCAGCCGCACGTGGCCATAAAGTCCCTTGTTGCCGGACTGGCGCACATATTTGCTTTCGCCCTGGGCCACTTGTGTCACCGTCTCCCTATAGGCAACTTGCGGCTCCCCAACGTTGGCCTGCACCTTGTATTCCTTCAGCAAGCGATCCACCACTATCTCCAAGTGCAACTCTCCCATCCCCGCTATAATGGTTTGCCCTGTCTCCTCGTCGATGCGCACCCGGAAGGAAGGATCCTCCAAGGACAGCTTCTGCAATGCCAAACTCAGCTTCTCCTGGTCCTCCTGGCTTTTCGGCTCCAATGCCAAGTCAATGACAGGCTCCGGAAAATCTATCTTCTCCAGCAAAATGGGCTGGCCTTCAACGCAAAGCGTATCCCCCGTGTTGACATTTTTAAGGCCGACAATGGCGCAAATGTCGCCTGCCAGGCACATGTCCAGCTCCTCGCGCTTGTCCGCACGCATTTGCGCAAGGCGCCCGGCGCGCTCACGCTTGGCTTTGGAGGCGTTATACACCATGGAGCCGGCTTTCAACGTGCCGGAATAGACGCGTACAAAAGCCAGGGGGCCAAAATTGTCGGACATAATTTTGAAAACCAAGGCCGAAAAGGGGGCCTCGTCGCAGGTTTTCCTCTCTGCTTCCGCGTTGGTTTTGGGGACTTTCCCCTTCACCGGGGGAATGTCCACAGGCGAGGGCAAATAGTCGACAATGGCGTCAATGAGGGGTTGCACCCCCCGGTGCTTGAGGGAGGAGCCACACAGCACCGGAAACAACTTCAACGCTATGCACCCCTTTCGCAAGGCCGCGCCTATTTCTTCCTCGCTAATGTCGCTGCCATCTCCCTCGAGAAACTTCAGCATGAGGGTGTCGTCCACCTCGGCCACTTGCTCCAACAGCTGAAGGCGCGCCACCGCCGCCGCCTGGGCATACTCCGGGGGAATCTCCAACACCTTCACGTTGGAGGTTTCTTCGCCCTCTTCAAAAAAGAGTGCCTTCATGCGCACCAAGTCAATGGCACCTGCATATTTGTCCTCACTCCCCATGGGCAACTGCACAGCGCAGGCATTGCCACCCAGGCGCTCGTGGATGGAGCGAATGGAGGCCTCAAAATCCGCGCCCACTCTGTCCATTTTGTTAATGAAGCAAATGCGCGGCACGCCGTGCTTGTCAGCTTGGCGCCACACCGTTTCAGACTGCGGCTCCACACCGTGGACGGCATCAAAAACCGCCACCGCTCCGTCCAAAACACGCAGGCAACGCTCTACCTCCAAGGTGAAGTCCACATGCCCGGGGGTGTCGATGATGTTGATCCGGTATTTTTGGCCCCCTCGCTCCCAAAAAGCACTAATAGCGGCGGAGGTGATGGTGATGCCCCGCTTGCGCTCCTGCTCCATGAAGTCCGTGGTGGTGTTGCCGGAGTCCACATCCCCCATTTTGTGGATGGCACCTGTATAATAGAGGATGCGCTCTGTCGTCGTCGTCTTTCCCGCATCAATGTGGGCCATGACGCCAATGTTTCGATAGCGCTCGATGGGGCTTTCGCGCGCCATGCGCATTCTCCAAGGGGCTGCGAGGGAAAAGCTTGCCGAGGTTGGCTACCAGCGGTAATGGGCAAACGCTCTGTTGGCTTCCGCCATTTTGTGCGTGTCTTCGCGCTTCTTCACCGAAGCCCCACGGTTGTTGGCCGCATCCATAATTTCAGCGGCCAGCCGCTCTGTCATGGTTTTCTCGCCGCGCGCTTTGGCATATTGAATCATCCACCGCATGCCCAGCGCAACGCGCCTGTCTTGCCGCACCTCCACGGGGACTTGGTAGTTGGCTCCACCCACGCGGCGGCTCTTCACCTCCAGCACAGGCTTCACATTCTCCAGGGCCTTCTTGAAAGTCTTCAGCGGATCTTCCTTGGAGCGCTCTTCCACCAATGCAAAAGAGTCATAACAAAGACGCTCGGCAATGGACTTGCGCCCACCTGACATTAAGTCATTGACAAACTTGGTGATCAGCCTGTCTTGGTATTTTGGATCTGCCAGAATTTTTCTCTTATTCGGGACGCGACGGCGCGGCATTTCTCACTTCCTTATGCAGTTTCAACAATGTCTCTTCAATTTCTCTTCGTCTCTTCTTCCATGGGCGCACAAGCAGCTTTTAGCTTGGCTTCTTCGCACCATATTTGGAGCGTGACTGCTTGCGGTTTTGCACGCCGACAGAGTCCAAACGGCCTCGGACAATGTGGTAGCGGACACCCGGCAAGTCCTTCACGCGGCCACCGCGAATAATGACGACGGAGTGCTCCTGGAGGTTGTGGCCTACGCCTGGAATATAGGAGGTCACTTCAATCCCATTCACCAAGCGAATGCGGGCGACTTTGCGGATGGCGGAGTTGGGCTTTTTGGGCGTCGTCGTGTAAACGCGTGTGCAAACGCCGCGCTTCTGAGGGCATTCTTTGAGGGCGGGGCTTTTGCCTTTGATGGCCAGCTTTTGGCGCCCCTTGCGGATCAACTGATTGATGGTTGGCATAACGTTTCTTGGAGCAAATACACGTTTTTTTGAAGCAAATATACGTTTTCTTAAAGCAAATACGAAAAGGAGGGCTTAACTATACATTCTGCCTTCGTCTGTCAAGTCCCTTCCACCAACCGCCTACAATAAACAATCCATCAGCACCGCGTCTTCCCCGTCTCTATAATAGGCTTTGCGGGCCCCCACCTGGAAAAAACCGGTTTGTACATAAAGCCTCCGGGCCGCCACGTTGCTTTCCCTCACCTCCAGGCTCAGCTTCCGGGCCCCCTCCTGTTTGGCGGCCTCCTTCGCCTCTTCCAACAAGCTGCGGGCAATGCCCCTGCGGCGGTGCTGCGGAAGCACACAAAGCGTCATCACCTGCCACTCGTCCAAAACCTTATAAAACAAGCCAAAACCCAACAACAGGCCGCCTTCTTCAATGCCCAGGCCCCAGGTGCCTTCCAAAACCAGGGCCTCTTTCAGCATGCCAAACCCCCAGGGGCTTGGGGAGCATATGGCCTCCATTGCGGCCATCGGAGGCAAGTCTGCCATGGAAACCAGGCGCAACCTCATCTCGGGTGGCCCATGCGAGCAAAATTTAACAAAATCCGCACCTCCGCTTTCTTCCTTTGCGCCTCCAGCTCCTGCTTGGACAACAGTTTGAATTTTTCTTCAAACAGCTTCGCCCTCAACTGCTCCTCCGGCAAACCCGGTGAAGCTTCTCGCGCTTTTTGCATCTCCTGCTCGTTGGGCTGAGCACGCAGGCGTACCCGGGTTTGCAAGTTGCTTTCTGCCCGCACAATGCGCTCGAGAATGGCCTGTATGTCGGCAGAGTCCATCTCATACTTCTGCAAAAACTGCTGGTAGTCGGCCTCCACGCCAAAAGCCGTCTTCAATTGCTCCGCCATCAACGCAACAGCGCCCAGCTGCTCTATGTTGAGTTCCATCCTCTCGCTGCTTGCAGCCCAAAGGCGGTGCGCAATCACCATATCCAACAAGGCCGGCCAACTCTCTGGGGGAATTTGGTCCAAAGCCTGCACAGGCAGGCCTGTGCGCAGCAAATTCAAGCGCGCTTCAAACCTCAACTGAGAAAGCAAAATAACTTCGCCATTCACAACGGCCGCAATGCGGTCTTCCAACCTTGCGCGCTTCACATCCGCGAAGGCACTTGGGGACACAAGAAGGCCAAAGCCAAAGCTTAAGCAAAGCCATGCCAGCGGTTTGACATGCCGCCAAATTTGTTGGCAATGAAGTTGCGTTGGGCCCAATTGCAGCATAGAGCGTTCTCCATGTCGGACAGCTATTATGACATTCTCGGCATACCACCAAAAGCCTCGGAGGCCGAAATAAAGAAGGCCTACCGACGGCTCGCCAAAAAATACCATCCCGACGTCAACCCGGATGACAAAAATGCCGAAGAGAAATTCAAAGAGTTGAATAAGGTTTTTGAAGTTTTAAGCGACAAAAAAAAACGCGCACTCTATGACGAGTTTGGCCAGGAGGCGGAGGCTTTCGGTTTTGACGAGAAAAAGGCCAGTGCCTACCGCGCCTATAAAAGCGCCGCTTCCCATTCCAACCATGAGGGCTTTGGCCACAGCGCCTACTCCTATGAGGCCAAGGGCCCTCCGGGGTTTGACTTCGAGTCTCTCTTTGGACAAATGTTTGGCCGTCGCCCCCCAGCCCCAGCCAAGGGCGTTGACTTTCACATGCGTATGACGCTTAACCTCTCGGAAGCGGTGCGCGGGGTGGAGCGCAAAGTCCAAATTAACGGCAAAAGCCTGAGTGTCAAAATCCCCGCCGGGGTGGACAAAGGCTCTCAAGTGCGCCTGGCGGGGCAAGGAAGCCCAGGAGAGCGCAAAGGGCCTCCGGGGGACCTTTTCATTGAAATTGACGTCCTGCCTCACCCTCTCGTCAAGAGGGAGGGGAACGATCTCTTCATGGAGCTCCCCCTCACCGTGAGGGAGGCCGCCCTGGGGGCCGAAGTCCAAGTCCCCACCTTTACGGGGGACGTCACCGTCTCTGTCCAACCGGGGACTCAGTCAGGCACCCGCCTTCGCCTCAAGCAACGCGGGGCACCCTCCCTCAAAAAAGGCGGCGCGGCGGGCCACCTCTTCCTTATTGTACACATTCAAGTGCCTCCCATTGAAAGCCCCACCCATGTCCATGCCATAGAGCACTTGGAAACCGCTTATAAAACGAATGTGCGCGAGCGCCTTAAACTCTAATGCTTGTTATGCCCCGGAGGAATTGTTTTGGGATTTTTTGATATTTTTCACCGCTCCCCTGCTCAAAAAGCAGAGAAACTCAAAGCCAAGCTTTCTCAAAAATATGGTGACCCTAGCATTCGTCAGTCCGCCATTGTCGCTTTGGGGGAGTTGTATGTGCCGGAGGCCATTGAAGCCCTCATGACGCGCTTCACCTTTGCTGTGGAGCCTCAGTCGCGCGACACTGAAGAGAAAGAAGAAGTTTTCGTCATTTTGTGCGAGCGCGGCGAGGCTGTTGTCGAGCATACCCAGGCCTTTTTAAAGCGCTATGAGGTTGGCACCAGCTGGGCTTTGCGCCTTTTGGAGCATGTGCTTCCCGAAGAAGAAAGCCTCGCCTTTGCGTGTGACTTTTTGGAAAAACTCTCGCGCACCTACACCCGCTCTCCGGAGAAAAAACTGGTTTTCCTCCAATACGTCGCCGACAAACAACACCCGGCCATTGCCGCGGCCACCCTCCCCTACCTCGAGGACATGGCCGATGACGTTAAAATTAATGCCCTCATAGTCCTTGGCAAACACCCTTCCGAGGAAGCCCGCGTCCCCATCCTCGAGTTGCTGCTGGCCCCCTCCACGGCCAAGCGCGTCCAAACGCATGCCCTCGAGGCCCTCCACGCTTCCGGCCTCCATGTGCAAGGCTACCGAGAGAAGGTGGAAGCCCTCCTTTTGCCCCCTTGGTACCTCAACCGCGCCGGTGTCCTGCGCCGCTTGGACGAAGAGGCCCCCAAAGAGGCCTCCTCCAAAGAAACCTAGTACCTGCCCCCCGCCGCTTCATGACGCTCTCTGTCCTTCAAAACTATAGACACCAATTTGCCAAGGCCCTCGCCTACGCCCTCTCTGAGTCCCTCCAGGCTGAGTCTCTCCAAGAAGTGGACAAACTCTTAAAGCCCGCCGAAGAAGTCCACGGGGACTTTGCCTTGCCCATGTTCGCCTGGGCCAAAAGCGCCAAAAAGTCCCCCGTGCTGCTGGCTGCCGAGTTGGCCCCCCGCATTGCCGTTGAGGGCCTCGAAGTCAAAGCTGCAGGCCCTTATGTCAACGCGCGCATTTTGCCCATGCCCTTTGCCGCCCAAGTGCTCAAGGCCACACAACAGCAGGGCGAGCGCTATGGCTTTGGCACTTGGGGCGAAGGCAAAACCGTCGTCATTGACTTTTCCTCGCCCAACATTGCCAAGCCCATTGCCTTCCACCACATTCGCTCCACCGTTATTGGCAATGCTTTGGCCAACCTCTACCGCTCCCAGGGGTGGAAGGTGGTGGCCATCAACTACCTGGGGGACTGGGGCAAACAATTCGGCCTTGTGGCCGCGGGCTTTAAGCTGTTTGGAGACGAAGCCCAAAAGCACAACATGCAACACCTGGTGGAGGTGTATGTCAAAGCCAACGCGAAGGCCCAGGCGGAGAGTGCCTTTGACGAGGAGGCGAGGGCCTTCTTCGCACGCATGGAGGCGGGGGACGAAGAGGCTTTGGCCCTCTGGCGCGAGTTGAGGGAGGCTTCCTTGGCGGAGTTTAAGGCCCTCTATGCGCGGCTGAATATTGGCTTTGATGCCTACGAGGGAGAGAGTTTCTACCAAGGCAAAATGGAGGCCGTCATTGAGGAAATTTCCAACACCCTGGGGACGAGCACCTCGGAAGGGGCCCTCATTGTCAACCTCCCCTATGCGCAAGGGGAGCCTCCCATTCTCCTGAGGAAGAATGACGGCTCCACCCTCTATGCCACGCGGGACTTGGCCGCCGCCATGGATCGCTTCCACCGCTTTGGCTTTGACAAGTCCCTCTACGTCGTCGCCGCGGACCAGGCCCTCCACTTCCGCCAGGTTTTCTCCGTGCTTGAAAACATGCACAAGCCCTGGGCCGAGCGCCTTGCCCACATTGCCTTCGGCCGCGTCCATGGAATGAGCACCCGCAAAGGGCAACTCCACCTCCTGGCCGAGGTTTTGGACGAGGCCAAGGCCCGCGCCCTGGAAAAAGTGCGCGACAACATGGCCCAGGGGAAAATACACACCGAGGCCCCCGAAGCCCTGGCCGAGCAAATTGGCACCGGCGCCATTGTGTTTGGGGACTTAAAAAACCGGCGTACCACGGACTATACCTTTGACTGGGAGGAGGTTTTAAGCTTCGAGGGCCACACAGGGGTATACGTGCAATATGCCCACGCGCGCGCCTGGGCCATTTTGCAAAAGGCCCAGGCCCTGGGCACCCAGGAGGTATGCGCCGGGGAGTTGAAGCTGCCCGAGGAGCAAAGCCTCCTGCGTTGGGTGGCACGGCTGCCGGAGGTAGCGAAGGAGGCCGTGGAGCACAATGAGCCTTCACTGGTGGCGCGCTGGTTGTTGGAGGGGGCTGCGGCTTTCAGCCGCTGGTATACGCTGGGGAACCAGGACAGGAGCAAACGCGTTTTGGTAGAAGACAACCCAGCGGTGAGGGCAGCGCGCCTTGCGCTGGTGGAGGCGGTGCACACCGCACTGGGTGCAGGGCTCCGCCTGCTGGGGGTGCCGGCCCCCGAGAGTATGTAGGGCCGCCTCCTGGGTGTGTGGCTCGGCCCTCTAGGTGTTCAGTCCCGGCATTTGGTGGAGAGGCTCAAGAATAAACAGTTTTGGCTGGGAAGTCCAAGTTTTGCAGATGAACTCATAGGGGGTTAAGCC
>Ga0209737_10000100_pt1 | contig 76439 bp, 64 predicted proteins | sample TergutCu122P3_FD_187284 | JGI IMG/M metagenome (GOLD analysis project Ga0209737, IMG submission 187284) | Cubitermes ugandensis P3 segment gut microbial communities from Kakamega Forest, Kenya - Cu122 P3 (SPAdes) (version 2) | ecosystem: Host-associated > Arthropoda: Insects > Digestive system... | reverse complement strand
TAAAACCGGCTGCAATATACAAAAAAAATATACAAAAAAGTATCAAATTTTTTTTTGAATGTCAATAAGTTATGCCCGTTTGAGGAAAATATGTCCTATTTTTTTAGTCAATTTTTCGCACGTTTTTATGCAATAATTACCACTTTTATAGTTGTACAATCTACAAAATCAACATAAAAATAATATTTTCGCCAATCGTTTTTCAATTTTGAATTAAAAATTACGAATTAACAAATAATAAGAGCCTTAAATCTTTAAATTTTAAATCTTAATAATAAGGTATGCCTCTCTTCAAATCCGACTTTCACAACCACACCTTGCTATCTCCCTGCGGCGATTTGGATATGACACCGGAAAATATTATTGAAGAAGCCTTAAAGCGAGGTATTGACATTATCGGAATCACCGATCATAATTCCACAAAACACTGCAGATTGGCGGAGCATTACTCAAAAAACCGGAATATTTTTGTGCTCTGTGGCGCCGAAATTACTACGCAAGAAGAGGCACATTGCCTGGCTTTTTTCCCGAATCACGAAAAATTAGATGCTTTTCAAGCATTTATTGATGCACATTTACCCAATATACCTAATAATCCGGAGCTTTTCGGTGATCAAGTTCAGATTGACGAAGAGATGAATATTATTTATGAAGAGCCGCGATTGCTTACTTCTGCATTAAATGCCTCTATTGAAGATGTTGAAAAAGAAGTACATAAATTAGATGGAATTTTTATACCTGCTCATATTGATAAACAAAAAAACAGCGTATTATCACAATTAGGTTTTATCCCTTTCGATTTAAACTATGAAGCGGTTGAAATATCCAAAAATGGAAACCAAGAACAGCTGGTTAAAATGCATCCATACCTAAAAAACAAACCCTTTGTTCGCGGTTCTGATGCGCACTTTCTCAATGATATAGGAACCAACACGTGCCATTTGGAAATGGAAACCAGAAATTTTGCTGCCATAAAGAACAGTATCTTGACGCACGGTATAAAAAAATAAGTTATTTTGCCGTTAGTTTTATACTAACTCTACAAAGATATTCGTTATCTTTATCATTCATAAAAAAATTAACCAAAAAAATGTAGCGATGGAAAAATTTGAAAAAAACGAAGTATTGTCAAGAGCAGTGAGAGCCGGAAAGCGCACCTACTTTTTTGATGTAAAAACCACGAAATCAGAAGAAAAATATTTGACGATTACCGAAAGTAAACGTCGATTCAATCAAGATACAGGATTGTTTACGTATGAAAAACATAAACTGTTCTTATACAAAGAAGACTTTGAGAAATTTCAAAATGCGTTGGCGGGAATTTTAAATTTTATTGAAACAGGACAACTTCCCGATGATAGCTTATTCGCATTTGAAAACCCAAGAACTGAAGGAACAGAATCTACCGATATTAACTTTGAAGACTTAGACGCATAAGCATGGGAAAAATTATTGCCGTTGTTAATCAAAAAGGAGGAGTAGGAAAAACCACAACAGCCGTCAATTTGGCGGCATGTTTGTCTATTTTAGAATATAAAACACTTTTGATTGATGCCGACCCGCAAGCTAACGCCACCATTGCCGTAGGAATAGAAGAAAAAGATGTTGAGTTTTGCATTTATGATACATTGATGGGAAACCAATACATATCTGATATTGTAAAAAAAACTAATACGCCTAGTTTAGATCTTATTCCTTCTCATATTGATTTGGTAGGTGCTGAAATTGAAATGATTAGCATTGACAGAAGAGAGTATCGCTTGCGTGATGTTTTGCAATCTATCAAAAATGAATATGATTTTATCATTATTGACTGTGCTCCTTCTCTAGGATTAATTACCGTAAATGCTTTAGTAGCTGCCGATTCTGTAATTATTCCCGTGCAATGTGAATATTTTGCATTGGAAGGCTTGGGAAAACTGCTGAATACGATACGTATTGTGCAAAATGGCATGAATCCGCAATTAGGCATCGAAGGTATTTTGCTTACAATGTATGATGCGCGTACTGCACATTCTAATGCTGTGGTTGAAGACGTAAAGCAGTTCTGTAAAAGCATTGTTTTTGATACTGTTATATCTCGTAATGTGCGCATTAGCGAAGCACAGAGCAATAGCCTTCCCATCATTTTGTATGATATTAAATCAAAAGGCACTATCAATTATTTGAATTTAGCCAAAGAAGTTTTATTAAAGAACGGATACACTCCAAAATCATAATATCATGGAAAAAAAGCAACCCAATAGATTAGGAAGAGGTTTAGGTTCATTGCTGGGAGATGCCGCTATTCCTATTGCCACAGACGTGCTCTTAAAAAATCCATCAGCCAACTCCATGATTCGCTTAGATTCGATTGTAGCTAACGAAGAGCAACCTCGTAAGGATTTCGATAAAAACGCTCTACAAGAATTGGCACTCTCTATTCAATCTTATGGTATTATTCAACCTATAACGGTACGCCCGATTCAAAACGGAAAGTACCAATTAATATCGGGTGAACGAAGATACCGTGCTTCTTTGTTGGCAGGATTACACGAAATCCCCGCTTACGTACGTACTGTGGATGAAGTTTTTGCGCTGCAAATGGCATTAGTGGAAAATATTCAGCGAGAAAACTTGAATGCCATTGAGATTGCACTCACTTATCAACGTTTGTTGAATGAATGCGACTTATCGCATGAAGAACTAAGCCTAAAAGTAGGAAAAGAGCGAGCCACCGTTACTAATTATCTACGATTACTTCGTCTGACGAAAGAAGCGCAACAAGCAATCTATGGAAAACAAATTTCTATGGCACATGCGCGCACTTTAGTCGCAATAGAAGAGATTGAACTTCAAAAGAAAATATTAAAAGAGATTATCCAAAATCAACTTTCTGTTCGGCAAACTGAAGCATTAGTAAAACAATATACCACAGAGACAAAGCCTGTTAAAACTAAAGTTAAAGTAGCACTTCCTGATGAGATAATAGCTTTCTCCAGAAAGTTGTCAGAGCAATTGAAAACCAAAGTTTCTATTCAAAAAGATATCACAGGAAAAGGAAAAATTTCTATTCCGTTTAACTCTAATGAAGAATTGGAAAATATAATCAAATCAATGAGATAAAATAATCAAGGTGTATAATGAAAAAAGCATTATTGATATTTTACGCATTTTTAATTTTTAACTTTCAATTTTTAATTTTCAAATGTAACGCTCAGATAGATACGGTAGCGACGCAAACAGAGTATGTGTTTTTAGAAGCTGATACTTCTATTGTGGTTAGTGGAATCAATATAACTAATGAAAGCGAGGTCGTTAGTAAAACCAAAAAGCGCACTTCATTGGATTCTGTATCGGAAAGAGTACATAGTCCGAGAAAAGCTTCATTGTTGGCGCTGATTCCGGGTGCCGGACAGATTTACAATAAAAAATATTGGAAACTTCCTATTGTTTATGCTGGCTTGGGATCTACCGGTTTTTTAATCTATTATTATGGAAACTTAACCTCCATATATAGAAAAGAATACGTGGCAAGAGTGAATGGCGATACAGATAATCTTAATCCGAATTTGGCAAATATTACATCAGATGAAAATATTTTAGCACAAAGAAATTTTTATCGGAGAAATATGGAAATTTGTGTTGCCGCATGTGTTATCGTTTACGCATTAAGCATTTTAGATGCAGCTGTAGATGCACATTTGTTTTATTACGACGTTTCAGATAATTTATCATTGGGAGTTAAACCCAAAATAAATTACAACTCAATAAATGGAACTACTACGCCAAGCTTGGCATTAGTTGTTAAGTTTTAGTTATGAAATTAGGAATAATCGGTTATGGGAAAATGGGAAAAGCGATATATCGTTTAGCGCCTCAATATGCTTTTTCTGATTTTATTATTATTGATAATGAAGAGGATTGGTTAAACAAACAAAACGGTTTTAATGATTGTGATGTTGCAGTAGAATTTTCTACACCTCAAACCGCACTGTCCAACTTATCGAAATGTTTTGAATTACAGATTCCTGTGGTTTCAGGAACTACGGGGTGGAATAATAAAAAAGAGGAGTTTTTAAAACTATGGCAAAATAAATCCGGATCTTTTATTTACGGTTCCAATTTTTCTATTGGCGCTAACATTTTTTTTAAACTAAATGAATGGCTTGCTCAACAGATGAAATTACAACCGCAATACGTTATTTCTATTGAAGAAACCCATCATGTTCATAAAAAAGATGCGCCAAGTGGTACCGCGCTTACTATTAAACAAGATGTTTTATTGCAGCTTGGTAATCAATCAAATATTCCTATAATTTCTCATAGAGAGGGTGAGATTATTGGCGAACATCTTGTAAATTATGATTCACCGGAAGATTTGATACAAATAAAACATAACGTTCATGACAGGGATGCGTTTGCACATGGCGCTTTGAAAACCGCTGTATGGCTGCTCAAACATCCGGGAATTTATGCATTTGAGGATATTTTTGATAAGATAGCAAAACCATAGAGACGTTGCGTGCAACGTCTCTATAATTTGATAATTATAATTAAAATATTTTATAACCAATATTTCATTATCTTTGCACCCATGATTTAACTCATAAACTTAATAAACTCAAACCACTATCATTAATCACTAACCACTAAATACAGGGGTCGTTTGGTTTCGACAGCATGTATGTGGATTTGTAAGCATGTCGGAGGTTGTGAGACGGTTCCGTTAAAAACTAACTCTCGTAGCCAATAAATGGCAACTCTTATGCAATCGCTGCGTAACCGCCGCGATTCCCGACGCATAAACCAGGTTTATAGCCTCGGGTGTTTCCCCGGAAGCTTTGCTTTTCGGCGTCCGGTACGAAGCATCGTAAATGAAAAGATAGCCAATGCAGGCTTCAATGCAAAGGCGAAATTTTAGAAGATAAGCGAAGGCGCAGTCTGCCGAGTACTTTTCCTTCGCCGACAATTAAACTCTGGCTAAACATGTAGAAAGCACTTTTGCAACACGTTTGGACGCGGGTTCGACTCCCGCCGGCTCCACAAAATTCCTTCGCCATGCATTCCGTTTGCTTTCACTTCCAAGTAAATCAACCGTACATTTTTCGTACTTACCGCTTTTTCGACATCAATCAAAAACATGATTATTTCGATATGTATCAAAATAATTATTGGATAAATCGCTTGGCAGAGAGAAGTTACCTTCCTGCAAATCAAATGATATTGGATATTATTGAAAAATACGGAAATGACGTGGCATTCAGTTTTAGTATTTCAGGAACGACTATTAATTTATTTAAAGAATATTGTCCGGAAGTTATTAACAGTTTTAAAAAATTAGTTGCTACCGGTCGCGTGGAAATTACAGGAAGTACTTTTTCGCATAGTTTAGCAGCGCTTAACAATAAATCTACGTTTGTAGAACAAATAAAGCTGCAAGAAAATCTATTGTATGAAACGTTTGGAATTAAACCAACTACTTTTTGTAATACGGAAATTATTTACTCCGACGATATCGGTGAATGGTTATTTGAATTAGGCTACCGTGTTATTTTAACAGAAGGCGCCAAGCATATCTTGGGCTGGAAAAATTCATATTATTTATATTGCAATCCTTTCCAAACAGAGCAAAAACTTTTGTTAAGAAGTTATCAACTTTGCGATGATATTACTTTACGCTTTTCAGATAAATCTTGGAATGAATATCCGCTTACGGCAGAAAAATATATCAACCTTTTGAATAATATTGCTTCAGATGCACAGTTTTTAAATCTTTATTTCGATTACGAAACCATTGGAGATTTTCATCCAAAAGAAACCGGTATTTTTGATTTCTTTCGTGCACTTTTTATTCAATTAACAAAATCGAAAAAGTTCAAATTCACTATGCCTAAAGAAGCGTTAAAGTCAAAAACGCAAGCATCAACTTTACATGTGCCTTGGCCTATTTCTTGTTCCGGAGATGAAAAAGATATTAATGAATGGTTGGGTAATGAACTACAACAAGAAGCATTCGAACAACTTTATAAATTAGAGCCACTCTATTTAGTATCAAAAAATGAAGAAGCTAAACAAGCATGGCTGCGCATGCAAAATGCACTTTATTATCATTTTATGAGCACCAAATGGTTTCCGCAAGATGCTGTAAAAAAACATTTTGAAATATATTCTTCCCCATATCAAGCATTTATTAATTATATGAATGTATTGAATGATGTGAAGCTGCAGTTAGAAAAGTAATCTACATTCTTTCCGGTACTTCAATTCCTAATAACCCCATCGTTTTTTTGATTTTTTCTGCACAATTTTCTGCAATTTGTAAACGCAGTGCCCGATTTTGTGCATTTTCTTCCTTAAATATCGGTATTTCTTGATAGAATCGATTGAACTCTTTTGCCAATTCAAAGATATAATTAGCTACGATGGCAGGACTTAATGTTTCAGCAGCGTTTGTTAAAATACCCTCATAATCATATAGTAGTTTAATAAGTTCTTTCTCAGGAGATCCGAGTATAAAATCTGTGAAAAAGGAAACATTTTTATATTCAATTTTATTTTCTTCCGCTTTTCGAAGCAACGACTTAATTCGAGCGTGGGTATATTGAATAAAGGGCGCGGTGTTTCCATTAAAGTCAATAGATTCTTCAGGATTAAAAAGCATATTCTTTTTTGGGTCTACTTTGAGGATAAAATACTTTAAAGCACCCAAACCTAGCATTTCGTACAATTCTTTGGCTTCTTTTTCTTCAAAATTAAATTTACCCAATGCTTCCGAAGTAGCTTTAGCTTCTTGAAACATTGTCTCCATCAGTTCATCGGCATCTACCACAGTGCCCTCTCTCGATTTCATTTTTCCGAAAGGCAATTCTACCATGCCATAAGACAAATGTTCAATATCTTTTCCAAAACTTTTATGTAGTTTTTTGTCTAAAATAAGCTTTAGTACATCAAAATGATAATTTTGTTCGTTTCCTACCACATAAATCATTTTTTCAGGATGATATTCGTCGTAACGTAGTTGCGCGGTTCCTAAATCTTGCGTAATATACACTGAAGTGCCATCGGAGCGAAGCAATAGCTTTTCGTCTAATCCATCATCAGATAAATCCGCCCACACAGAACCGTCCGGTTTTTGATAAAATGCTCCTGATTTTACTCCTTCTTCTACAATTTGCTTCCCTAGTAAGTAGGTACTTGACTCATAGTATATTTTGTCAAAACATATGCCAAGACGTGTATAGGTTTTCTCAAACCCTTCATTCACCCAGCCGTTCATTTGTTCCCAAATTTTTCTTACTTCGGCATCATTTTCTTCCCATTTTCGTAACATTTCTTGTGCTTCATGTAATAATTGTGACTTTTTTTGCGCTTCTTCTTCTGAAAAACCTTGAGAAACCAACTTCGCAACCTCTTTCTTTAGTTCTTTGTCAAATATTACGTAATATTTTCCAACCAAATGATCTCCTTTCACGCCGGTATCTTCGGGGGTTTCATTGTTTCCGAATTTTTGCCAAGCCAACATGGATTTGCAAATGTGAATGCCACGGTCATTGACTAAATTTACTCGAATTACTTGGTTTCCACATACCTCAAGAATATTTGCTACCGCATTGCCCAACAAATTGTTGCGAACATGCCCCAAATGGAGAGGTTTGTTGGTGTTGGGAGAGGAATATTCGATCATATATAAACTGCCCCGTCTGGCTTCGCCGTCCACCCTTTCAAAATTTGAAGGGAATTTTTTTTCATCATTCCGAGCGTAGCGAGGAATCTCATTACTTTCACTACATACTGTAAGCCACATCGTATCTTGCAACGAAATATTCAAAAAACCTTTAATAACATTAAAATCTTTAATGAAATCCGGATGTCTTTCTATTAATTTTTCGCCGATTTCTGCGGCTAACTGGTCAGGAGATTTTCGTATGGCTTTTACATAAGGAAATACCACAAATGTGTAATCGCCTTCAAATTCTTTTTTTGTTTTTTGTATAAGGCTGACTTCGATCTCTATTTCGTAGTCATATAATTCAAACAGAATATTTTGAATATATGTGGCTAAAGTTTGTTGTAGGGTCATATAAGATTTTATTTTTCGCGTTGTAATGATTCAAAAACTTCAATAAGTTCATCAATAGAAGGTTGGCGGGCTACAACTTTATGTTGCTTATCAATAATATAAATGGCTGGTGTGTCATAAAAGTCAAAAAAATCCATAGCATCGTAATTAGGTTCGGCTATGGCATAACTGGTATTAAACCAATCAAAACGGTGCTCGGTAATAAATGTAATCCACCTGTCATAATCTTCTGTTACAGAAGATGCAATCACTTCAAAATTGTAAATATCATGATATTTGCAATAGAAGTCGTAAAATCTCGGTGTATCTTCAAGACAATGATCGCAATCAGGGTCCCAGAACCAAAGAATAATGTAGTCTGAAGTTATGTCGGCAGTAGAGATTTTTTGATGCTCATTCGTATAAGACTCAAAAGCGGGAATGGTTTGTCCAACGAAAGTCCTTCGTTTTCTATCTGCAATTCTTTTAAAAACAGTTACTTCAAAATCTGATATAAATTCAGATTGTGTTAATTTGATTGTATAATTATCCACAAGATAAACAAATACCGTATCGAACTTCGGGTCCAAATTCATATATAAATGAATTAGCTTTTTGAGATAAAAATCTCGCACACCCAATTGTGCCGGTGTAGGATTTTCATCTAACATTTGATTGAACAAATTGCCAATATAATTAATTACATTTTCTGCAGTTTGCGGATAAAGTTTAAGAAAAAAATCTTTTAAATTGATATTTAACGGAGTGTACATCAGTCGAGTATCTTTGAAATCTACAGCATTTACCGGAACATATTGCGCAAGCACAAATTTTCCCAACAGCGACTCAGGGGCAGTTTCATAATAAAAACGCATATCGCTTTCTGCTAATAGGTCATTTTTAAATTGCTGAAAAACAATATTTTCATCAGAATTAGTAAACACAAGTCCATTTTCAGTTTCTTCTATGGTGAATTTTCGAGTTTGATCAATTAAAAAATCGGCTAATACAACTCTATTTTGTGTTTGAATAGTATAAAAACCAGCGGGTAAATCTTGTTTATTATTTTTAAAAATATACTGTTTTTTTGCATATTTTGCACTGTCTACAACCCATGCTCTGTTACCATAAACACCCATTAAATAAAGATATTTATCACTCACATTTTGAGGCTTAAAACGAATTTCATAGCCTTTGGACGAGGCTTGTGAGAAAGAAACAAGATGTAAAAAAACAACGCTTAATAGAAAAAGGAGACGGGGAAAATACCGTATATTCTTCATTTTATATTATTTTGCGGCAAATTAATAATTTTTTCTTACACTGTGGAACGCTATTTCTCCTATAAAAATTATTTGATAAAGCATTTTGGAACAAGAATGCAGAAACTTACGATAGATGCAGGATTTACCTGCCCCAACCGAGATGGAACGCTTGGATTATACGGTTGCACCTATTGTAACAACCAGGCGTTTAATCCATCATATTGTACGCCTCAAAAATCGGTATTGCAACAATTGGAAGAAGGTATTGAGTTTCATAAAAACAGATACCGGAGAGCGGCAGGTTATTTGGCTTATTTTCAAGCCTATTCGAATACATACTCTACGTTGGAAAAATTGAAGGAAGTTTATCAACCAGCCATTGAGCATCCTTTAGTAAAAGGAATTGTGGTTGGCACGCGTCCCGATTGTTTAGAGGAAGAAAAGCTAGATTTTTTTGCAGAATTATCTCAAAAAGTGTTTGTTTCTATTGAAATCGGCATAGAATCTATTCATGATGAAACGTTGTACCGAATTAATAGAGGACATGATTTTCAATGCGCTGTAGATGTATTGCAGCGAATAAGAGCGCGAAATATTCATGCAGGCGCTCATTTTATCTTCGGATTGCCCGAAGAGACGCCGGAGATGTGGTTAGAAGATGTAAAAATCATCAATAAATTGCCTTTAAACAGTATAAAATTTCACCAATTGCAAATTATTAAAGATACTCAGCTAGAAAAAGAATACCTTGCTAATTCAAAACCATTTTATTCCTTTACAATGGATTCGTATATTGAATTTATTGTTGATTTTGCAGAAAGATTGAACCCAAATTTTGCCATTGAGCGTTTTGCCGGTGAAGTTCCGCCACGGTTTTTAACGGTGAATCATTGGGGAACTATTCGATATGATGTGGTGCTGCAAAAAATTATGAAGGAGTTTGAAAGGCGAGAGACATGGCAGGGGTGTAAATAAAAATGTTATTTTCACGTTCATTTCTTCTATCGTTACTGTGGATCAAAACGGAAAAGTTATTGCCATCAAAGAAGGAGATGCTATTATTATACTGCTATCGCAGGTAACAAAGAAGCTATTTGTGCAATAAAAGTAGAAGACAATTCTATACCACAAATAAATTTAGTAGGAACAACTTGGGTATATACCCATGGAGCTTTAACGAAAGAAGTTAAGTTTTTATCGAACACAACATATCAATTTACCGCGATGTCAATACCTATTACTGGTACATATGTATTTAATAACCCTAACATAACATTTAAAAGTATGGGAATGCATACGACTGGAAAGGGGTGATAAACGATAATGAAATGATAGGAAAATATGACTTTGTAGGCGCTATTCAAGAGATATATATTAAACAATAATAAAAAAATCAACTTTTACAAGTGTTTTCTTACATATTGCACAGTGGCTGATTTTTTCAAAAAACGAAAAAAGAGTGAGATGTAGATATGCCACATACCGCTCTTTTTTTAGTTTAGCACTCTTCTGATGCTTATATTATTAGAAAAAGTTTTTTTCTATTTTCGCAATTCAAAATATTTAATGATAACAATGAGACTCATAAACTTACTTTGTTGCTTATTATTGGTTTTTTCCACTGCATATAGTCAGACAACAAAGTTTCAAATATCAAATGAAACAAAAATTTTAGGGAAAAATTATATTAATAATTCTGATATAGAAGGCGTTGAATATGTATTTCCGGAAAGGATTGAAGATTATTTCCTTGATCCTTCAACAAATTTTTTAACTGTTCGATTAAGAGGATTGACTTCGGATAAAAAGTGGCTTAAAAATACCGGTAATATTTTGCAATACGATTTAAAAAACAAGAAAGTTTTATGGAGCAAACATTTTTCTTATCTATGGAATGACTTAGTACAATTTAGTAAGACAATGATTTATACTAATATGAGTAATAGTTATAAACTTGATCCTTATACAGGTAAGGATCTTTGGAGAGTAAAAAATAAAATATTTCTTGCATATCCAAATATCGGTGTAGGATATAAATATAATGCGTGGTTAGGTTATGTCAATAGACTTGAGGGAATTGATTTAATAAATGGCAAAAGAATTTGGAAAAGGAAAACAGCAGGTAGATGGCATGGCATGAGCGATTTGTTTTATATCAATGATTCTACTTTACTTATGGTTTCTTTCGGATTACTTACCATAAATAAAAATACCGGAATGGGTTGGGATTATTTCATAGTTACAAATGCTGATTCATATTCGGGTTTGATGTCTAATGTTATTGCAGACAGCACTTTCGTTTATATGGCCTCCAGCAATCAACTTGTAAAATTGGATAAACAATTCGGAAATGTAGCATGGAAATTCCCTTTTCGACACAATTTGACAACTAAATCAACTATATTTATGGATGACAGTTTGGTTTATATGATTAATAGAGGATTTGGTTTTAGAGGTAGACAACAAGTAAATTGTGGAAGAGCTTTTGTTGCTGCATTCGATAGACAAACAGGGGCACAAAAATATTTCACATTGATAAATAAAGAAAATGGTTCAATTCTTGATCTCTATTTACTAAAAAAAGAAATTATCTTATTATTCCAAAATAAAATGATGAAATATAACTTAGAAACCGGAACTGAAATCTCTGAAAAAGAATTTCCGGAAGAAGATTTTGGAGAATTACGTTTTTTTATTGGACAGCAAGTGTTTATTGATAATCAACATGGATACTTTTTTAGTCTTGCTCAAAATGATTCAACGAATTTACATATTTATACTAATGAGAAAAAAATTGTTTCTGTAAATAATCACCTAAATGTAATGAATACGATTGAGCTTGAAGATACGGGCATTTGTTATTTACATGTTAAAGATTATAAATTTATTGCAAGTGAGAAAAAAACTTTTATTATTAATAACGAAGGGAAAAAAATAGCAGAACTTGAAATTACAAAAGACGCTTTTCTAATCGAAGATATACTATACGACATACAAGATAGGAGCTTTATAGCCATTGATACGAAAACATTAAATCTTAAATTTTAAATGTTGAAAAATTACCCCCAACTTATTGCAAAAACTCTCGGAGTTGCCGAGCATTATGTAAAAAACACCTTAGATTTATTAGAATCAGGCGCAACGGTTCCGTTTATTGCGCGGTATCGAAAAGAAAATACCGGTAGTTTGGATGAAGTGCAAATTACCCAAATTCGTGACTTGTATGAAAAATGGATGGAATTGGATAAGCGCCGTGGCGTCATTTTAGATTCTATTGAAGAGCAAGGAAAATTGACACCCGAACTGGCGCAAAAAATTAACAGCGCGCAAACGCTGAGTGAATTGGAAGATTTGTACTTGCCGTATCGCCCCAAACGTAAAACCCGCGCTACTATTGCTATTGATAAAGGTTTGGAACCACTTGCTATCGTCATTTACGAACAAAAACAGATTCAACTATATCAAATTGCCAAACAATATGTTGATATTGAAAAAGGGGTGAATAATGCAGAAGAAGCATTGCAGGGTGCACGCGACATTATTGCCGAATGGGTGTGTGAAGACATTGCCGTTCGGCAAAAAGTGCGCGATGCGTTTACTAAATTTGCGGTTATTACCTCCAAAGTAACAAAGGGTAAAGAGGAGGAGGGCAGCAAATTCAATATTTATTTCGACTCTAAAGAATTGCTTCACAAAGCGCCATCGCATCGTATTTTAGCAATGTTTAGAGGCGAAGAAGAAGGGTTTTTACGCCTTAATATTGAACCGGATGCCGAAAAGACGGTTTTTTTGATCAAAAAAAATGTGTTGAAAGGATATGGCTCTTCTTCCGAACAAGTTGCGCTTGCGGTAGAGGATTCGTACAAACGATTGCTTCAACCGCAAATGGAAACAGAAATGCGTAAGCTTTTTAAGGAAAAAGCTGATACGGAAGCCATTGCTGTTTTTGGAACAAATTTGCGACAGCTGTTAATGGCAGCGCCATTAGGACAAAAAACGACATTAGCCATTGATCCGGGTTTTCGAACTGGTTGCAAAGTGGTGGTCTTAAACAAACAAGCACAATTGTTAGCGCATGACGTCATATTTCCACACCCGCCGGAACCGCAATATAAAGTCGCTTCAGATACCTTGCGTAATTTGGTGGAAAAATATGAAGTAGAAGCGATTGCAATTGGAAACGGTACTGCCGGTCGGGAAACGGAAAATTTTGTACGTCATATTCCTTTTTCCCATCCAGTAATGATTGTGATGGTGAATGAAAGCGGAGCCTCTATTTACTCGGCTTCCGAAGTAGCCCGCGAAGAATTCCCTAATTATGATGTAACCGTGCGCGGTGCTGTCTCCATTGGACGCCGACTAATGGATCCATTGGCGGAATTGGTAAAAATTGATCCGAAATCCATAGGGGTTGGGCAGTATCAGCATGATGTGAATCAACAATGGTTGCACAAAAGTTTGCAAGAAGTAGTGGAAAGCTGCGTAAATAGAGTAGGAGTAGAGCTAAATACTGCAAGTAAGGAATTGTTATCATTTGTTTCCGGTGTGGGACCTGCGTTAGCCAAGAACATTGTAGAATATAGAAATGCAAATGGTGCATTTAAAAACAGAAATGTGTTGAAAAAAGTGCCTCGTTTTGGCGAAAAAGCATTTGAACAAGCGGCTGGATTTTTGCGCATTCATGGTGCGGTGAACCCGTTAGATGAGAGTGCTGTTCATCCGGAATCCTATCCTGTTGTGGAAGCTATGGCGAAGAAATTGAACACCCAAATCCCGGAATTGATAAAAAACGAAATGTTGCGTAAAGAAATTCAATTGCGTGATTTTATTACCGAAAAAGTAGGACTGCCCACATTGCAGGATATTATGCAAGAATTGGCAAAGCCTGGACGTGACCCACGCGAACAGTTTGAAACATTTGAATTTGACAAATCTATCAATTCTATTAACGATGTAACAGTGGGAATGACAGTACCGGGCATTGTTACAAATATTACCAAATTCGGTTGTTTTGTAGACATTGGCGTGCATGTTGATGGTTTAGTACATGTTAGCCAATTAGCAAACCACTATGTAGCGAATTCAAACGACGTGGTAAAACTCAACCAAAAAGTTTGGGTAAAAGTTACTGAAGTGGATTTGGTAAGGAAGCGGATTAGTTTGACGATGAAGGGTTTGTAAAAAGAAATATTTTAAAGAAGTTTCTATTTTCATAGTGAAAAGATTGTTGAAAGAAATGAACGGATGATGCAATAAATGAATAGAATAAGAAAACAAACAAATATAAACTACCACAGAAGCTAAATTGAAAGCCGAACAGGAATACGAAATCTATCGCAAAATTCAGGATGAAAACTTCATTTCTGATTTTGACAGAGAGATTAAACGTATTGAAGGAAAATTATAAGTAAAAAATCCAATAATGAATATTAATTTTACCGAAACAAATATCCACAACTTCAGCGTCCACAGCGTAGGAAATAAGCTCGCCGATGAAGGTTGCTTCTTATCAAATAATATTATTACAGCGAATCAGGAATTGAAAGAATTATTAACTCATTATTTTGTCTCTCCATTCAAATCCTCCGAATATTTCAACTTCTACCATGATATTGACATAAACATGAACGAAGTATTCGTATGCGCAAATAAAATTTTCGATGATCCCGAAAACCTTTTAGAACAATCGCAAAACCTTGCTAAACATTTATACGAACGAAGCGTTCACCCCAAAATCAAAGGCGGAGAGTTTTACACTGTCTATTTCAAAGATTGCATTATTGACGGCGAAATAGTTGATGCGGTTGGATTATTCAAATCGGAAAATAAGGATACTTTTCTAAAAGTATACCCTTCGGGAAACGGTTTTGAGATTGAAAGCGAGAAGGGAGTCAATATCAATAAATTAGATAAAGGATGTTTGATATTTAATACCGAACGTGAAACCGGATATGTGATTGCAATAGTGGATAATACCAATAAAGGCGTTGAGGCACAGTATTGGATAAATGATTTTTTACATATTCGTCAACGAAAAGATGAATATTACAATACTCAAAATATTCTGTCGCTTACAAAGCATTTTATAAAAGACGAATTACCGCAACAATTCGAGGTTTCCAAAGCCGATCAAATCGAACTTTTGAATAAATCAGTAAAATTCTTTAAAGAAAATGACAATTTCAATATTGAAGAGTTTACGAACGAGGTGATTGAGCAGCCCGCTGTAATAGAAAAATTTAATCAATACAAATCCGAATATGCGAAAGAACATGAAGTGGAGTTTACAGATAATTTTACTATTTCGGAAAGCGCCGTAAAGAAACAAGCAAGGGTACTGAAAAGTGTTATTAAGTTGGATAAAAATTTTCATATTTATATTCATGGAGACCGTAAGCTTATTGAACAGGGAGAGGATAATAAAGGGAAGTTTTATAAGGTGTATTACAGAGAGGAAAATTAATTAAATCCATAATTTTAAAATTTTACAGATAATATAATTCATCATTAAACTTCACGTTTAGTTAATATTAATAAATCTAAATTAACTAATTTGAGGTATGATGAAGTCAAATCACTACAACCCTAACATTCACCATCGCCGTTCTATCCGCCTAAAAGGGTATGACTATTCGCAGGCAGGTTTGTATTTTGTAACGATATGCGTACAAAATCACCGATGTTTATTTGGCAAAATTGTAGATGGGGAAATGGTGTTGAATGAATACGGAAAAATTGTTGAAAAATATTGGTTTGAGATAACACAACATTATCCCGATTGTATTTTGCATGAATTTGTTATTATGCCAAATCATTTGCATGGCATTATTGAATTGACGAAAAATGATGTTAATACTACGGTAGGGGGCGAAAACTTTCGACCCCTACAACTCACGTTCCATTGGGGCAATTGTACGTGGTTTTAAAATTGGCACAACAAAACAATTCGGCACATCTGTATGGCAACGCAATTATTACGAACACATCATCCTGAACGACAACGCATACCAAAACATTTCAAATTACATTATCAATAATCCTGCTAATTGGTGGAAAGATAAATTTTATACAAAATAGGGACACAAAACTTTGTGCCCCTATAATTTTTTACCAATAAAAAATTATTTTTTAAATGGAATTTCCAATTAAGAATAACGCCGCAATTCCTACAATAGGATATAATTCTGAGAATACGGTTAAAATCATGGTACGTCCGAAAACGTCGTAGCCTTGTCCAATTGCGTTGATGCCGTTGGCGCCCACTGATCCTTGACGGAGTGATGAAAAGATACAAAGTAATCCCAAGGCAAAACTGATACAGAAGATTGCTGCAGCTTGGAAGGAAGTAATTCCGGCAACTAAATGACCGGAAAGGAGGAAGTAGCCAAGAAATCCGTAAAGTCCTTGTGTTCCTGGGAAGGCAGTAAGAATCAGGTAATTTCCAAATTTATCGGGATTCTTTTTCATTGCTCCGATAGCAGCATTTGCAGTGATAGTTACACCAATAGCGCTTCCGATTCCCGAAAGTGCAAGCATGAGTCCGATGCCTATGTAGGCTAAGAAAATAGGTTCCATTGTTTTTCTTTTTTTAAGTTAATTTTTTGATTATTTTTTTGATTATTGAATTATTCTGCTTGTTTTACAAAGGGTGTATAGGTTTTTCCACCTCCTTCAAATCCAACATTGTTGTAAAATTCAACAAAGGTAAGACGTACAGGGTGAATAAAAGCGCCTAAAGAGTTGATAAAGATATTAATACCATGTCCAAATAGAAGTATGAGTACCATAACCAATTCTCTTGCAATGATTACATCGGGAGCTAAACCAATGGCAAGTTGATTGAATACCAATCCCATTACCGCCCCGGAAATTCCCAATGCAAAAAGACGGATATATGAAAGTAAATCTCCTAAAAGTCCTGATACTTTGTTATACAGTCCAAACAGTCCGGCTCCAATGCTTCCGGGTATACCCTTTAAGCCTCTTGCAGGATTGTTGAAGAACAGCATCATAAAACCACCCACAGAAATCACAATGGTAATTAAAGTGGATTTTAATTCTGGCGCTATCGTACCATTTTCGCCAAGTAAAATTACGCTGCCAAGTCCCAATATAGTGAACAACCAGCCGAACGCATCAAGTGAATAGAAGAAGCCATATCGCATCCATCTCGTTATACCTTTGATAATGATAGCATAAGCAATTTGTATCCCACCCATAATTAACGCAAAGTTAAAGAGTTGCTCGGAGTTCATAATAAGTCCTTTATCTTTAAACGGCTGTAACCATGCCCAATCTACTTTAAGTAATGGAATTCCAAAGAATGTTCCGCTAAGAAAGCCAAAAATTATGGTACCAATACCGAAATACATTGCCAATTGACCTGCAGTACGCATAAAACTATCTTTCGAACGTCTTAAAAATAAAGAAGCGGCAAGAAAGATTAACCCATATCCTGCATCGCCCAAGCAAAGTCCAAAGAAGATGATATAGAAAGGCGCAAAGAAAGGCGTGAAGTCAAATGCATTGTAATTGGGCTTGTCATATAGATCCGCAATCAATTCGAACGCTCTGAAAAAACGATTGTTTTTTAATTTAATAGGCGGATTATCTTCTGGAGTGGGTTCACTAACATTAAAATAGATAGCTTCTTTTTGTAAAATTTCTGTCGTTTGCGGTTCATTTTCAGCAGGAACGTAACCTTCAAGTATCATTAATTTTTCTCCTGCTGCCGCATCTCCGCTCAATTCTACTTTTTCAAAATTAATATGATCTTTTACCTTATTTTCGTTATAACGTAATGTTTCAATTTTCTCTTGTGCAACTTTAGCTAATTCATTATCTATCTCTTTGTTCCGAGCCTCAATAGCTTTCAAATCTTTTTTCCATCCCGAAATTGATTTTTCGGAAAGTCGGAGATGTTCAGCTTCAATAGGTGGTAGGGTAGGAGTTGGAGTAAAAGTAACGAAATAAACTTGCGAACCGGTTTGTCTCAATTTAATGACGTCATAATCTTCAATCCATTGATCTTCAAATTTCGATCCGGAAATGACAAAGAAATTCATATACCATCCTTTTTCTTCGAGACGGTAAATATTTTCCGGCTCAAAATTTCCTAAAGGAGCAATTCTATCTATTTCTTTTTGAATTCCTTGTTTGTCTAAATATAGTTTATCTTTTTCTTCAAACAGAGATTCGGCAGCTTCCAAAATGTCATTTCCATCGGTTTTCTTATCAGCTGTTTTTAGTTTCTTTACTCCGTTTTCAACATTGATACGGGTAAGGTTTCTGATAACTTCCTGATAACGTTTTTCTAAATTTATCCAATTGGTAAGGTTACTTTCTTCCGAAAAAACACCCAGCTGTTTTTGTACCACGTGAACAAGTCCCAATTCTCTTAATTTTAATAAGAATGGTTGATAATCTTTGTGATAAATCAGGAAGTCGTATTTTTTCATTTTTGCAATCATGCTACCTCCTCCTTTCTTAATGCTTTTTCAAGATTGGTTCTCATAATTTTCTGAGAGGCTTTAGAAAGACTTTCTTCATCTTCCAAATACCTTTTTATTTTTCTTATCGCATCAGAATACCCGGGAATTTGCACTTTTTCAAATAGATTTACTTTTTGGGTAGTTTTTTTACGAGCATACTCAAGCTGTTCTAACTTCATTTGTTCTATTTCCGCCCTAATGCCTCTTTCAGCTAATCCTTTTAGTAAAGAAATTCCATCGGAAAACCAAACAGGAGAATTGAAACGACTATATGGTTTTTCTTCAAATGTTATATTTCCGAAAAGCGGTAAGAGCACTCCTGCAACTTTTTTAGTTTCAATGGTTACGTCTTTTACGGTTATAAGACCGGGATTGAACTCATTCCATAAACTTGCCAAATGATCGTATTTTTTCATCTGCCGGTCAAGCTCATCTCTCAACTCATGAAAACGATCTTTGGTTCGTTTCACCTCCATTCTTAAAGCACTTTCTTTACTCTTAATGGTTGGCAATGCACGTACCCTTATTTTCAATTGCTTTTCGAGTAATTGGAGTGAAGTTTTGTTATATTGAAATTTTATTTTCATAAACGAATTTTCTAATAATCTGTTAAGTTAAAGTGAGCTTCATTAACATCTTTATTTTTAGTTTTTTGGCCAGTGTTTTTCCACAAATTCCGCTCTGATATTTACTTCATCCGGAGAGAAGTGTTTTGCAAAGAGTTTCCAAGCAACGTCTAACATTTCAGTAGTATTTAAACTTACATCAATAGCCAAAAGATCACGTGCATAATCTTTTGCAAAGGCTAAGGTACGCTCATCGTATTCGGTAAGGTCAAATCCGTTTTCCATTTTAGTACGTGCGTTTGACGCATCGGCGTATAAACGCACGGCAGCGTTCATCACTTGCGAATGGTCTTTTCGGGTTTTCTTTCCTATTACCAATTGCTTTAAACGCGACAAGGAGCGAAATGGGTCAATAATTACTTTACCCGTATCGGTGTCACGACGTAAATAAAGCTGACCTTCGGTAATATATCCTGTGTTATCAGGTACAGCGTGTGTAATATCTCCGCCGGATAACGTGGTTACGGCAATAATGGTAATGGAGCCGCCATCCGGAAATTGCACCGCTTTTTCATAGATTTTTGCCAAATCAGAGTATAACGAGCCGGGCATAGAATCTTTTGAAGGAATCTGATCCATACGGTTCGATACAATCGCCAGTGCATCAGCATAGTTAGTCATATCGCTTAGTAGAACCAACACTTTTTCTTGTTTTTCTACCGCAAAATATTCTGCGGCAGTAAGTGTCATATCAGGAATTAATAATCTTTCTACAGAAGGATCTTCGGTAGTATTAATGAAAGAAACGATGCGGTCTAACACACCTGCATTGCTAAATGTATTCTTAAAATACAGATAATCATCGTTTGTCATTCCCATACCTCCCAAGATGATTTTATCCGATTCTGCGTGCAACGCAACTAAAGCCATTACCTCATTATAAGGTTGGTCGGGATCCGTAAAGAAAGGAATTTTTTGCCCGGTAACCAACGTATTGTTCAGGTCAATGCCGGGAATTCCGGTAGCCAATAACTCCGAAGGTTGCGCGCGGCGCACTGGATTTACGGATGGTCCTCCGAGTTCCACATCTTTACCTTCCGGTAGTGGTCTTCCGTCAATAGGCTCTCCGTACGCATTAAAAAATCTACCCACTAATTGGTCGCCAACTTTAAGAGCGGGCGCTTTCCCCATAAAAATTACCTCAGCGTTGGTTGGAATACCTTCTGTTCCCCCAAAGATCTGAAGTATAACCTCATCTCCTTCAATTTTTACAACCTGTGCAGAACGTCCGGCAACAGAAGCTAATTCTTCGTTCGTAACACCTTGCGCTTTCAAAGAACAAGTTGCTTTTGTAATTTTTGTAATTTTCGTATATATTTTTTGAAATGCTTTAGCCATTTTTTAAGTTTAAGGTTTTAATTTAAGGTTTTAATTTACAATTTGAATTTTGAATTCAAAATTTAATTATCTGCTTCCACTTTCGATTGTTCTGCCAACACTTGATCTAATTGTTGTTTATAACGATTAAAATCATCGCTTTCAAAATGCGAAAAATTCATTTGCTTGCAAATATTAATCAACTTGCGGAAATAGGCACCAACGTCATTAAAATGTTCAAAGGTGAAATCTATGCGACAAATGTTAATTACCAAATCTAACATATAACGTTGGCGATACATTGGTGTATTAGTATCCACTTCATCGAAGGCATCCTGCTGTAGAATAACAAAGTCAATAAGTTCCGATTTCCAAAAAATCTGATGATAATCAAGAGGAACGCCGTCATCTCCCAAAATATTAATCTGTTCTGCGATCTCTTTCCCTTTTACCATTCGAGATTTGATGTTATGCACTTTACTTATCCAATCAGGGCTTATGTATTCGGCAATGTACTTTTGAAATTCTGGATATTCAAGATATTTTGAATAAGAATCAAGAATATTGATTGCGGGATAGCGTTTTTTATCTGCACGCTCTTGCTCCAAAGCATAGAAACAGCGCGCCACTTTTTTAGTATTTTCAGTTACCGGCTCTTTAAGGTTACCACCGGCAGGTGATACGGTTCCGATAAAGGTAATGGAGCCTGCTTCACCGTTATTCAACTTTACATATCCGGCACGGCTATAGAAATTGGCAATAATCGCCGACAAATCCATCGGGAAAGCATCCGGACCGGGAAGTTCTTCCAAACGGTTTGACATTTCACGCAACGCTTGTGCCCAGCGGGAGGTAGAATCTGCCATTAATAAGATTTTCAATCCCATAGCTCTGTAATACTCCGCAATTGCCATTGCCGTATATACGGAAGCCTCTCTTGCTGCCACCGGCATATTGGAGGTATTTGCAATAATAATGGTTCTTTCCGATAATTTTCTTCCGGTATGCGAGTCAATAAGATGCGGATATTCGGTAAATATCTCTACCACTTCGTTTGCACGTTCTCCGCAAGCAGCAATGATTACAATGTCTGCTTTGGCTTGCTTTGCAATGGTGTGCTGCACAACCGTTTTTCCTGTTCCAAACGGTCCCGGAATAAACCCTGTACCACCTTCAACAATTGGATTAACCGTGTCTATCGGACGGTAGCCTGTTTCCATCAGCCTAAACGGACGTGGTTTCTCTTTATAAGCAGTAACAGCTTTTTTTACAGGCCATTTTTGTATCATATTTATATTGTGATCTTTTCCGTCACTGTCAGTTAAAACTGCAATGTGATGCAAGATGTTATATTCTCCTTTCGCAACAATTTCTTTCACAGTATATTTGCCTTCAAATGTGAAAGGAACCATGATTTTTAATTTTTGGTGATTCTCAATCACTTCACCCAGCCAGTCGCCTGCATAAACTGTAGTATTTGGAGCTACCAAAGGAGTAAATTCCCATAGTTTTTCCGTATCAAGAGGGTAGGTGTAGTCTCCGCGTTTAAGGAAAACGCCTCGCATTTTATCAAGGTCATTTTGCAATCCGTCATAATTGCGGGAGAGCATACCAGGTCCGAGCGTAACCTCCAACATGTGGCTTACAAATTCCACAGAGTCGCCGGCTTTCAAAGAACGGGTACTTTCAAAAACCTGTACGTATGCATTTTTCCCAATTACCTTAATAACTTCCGACATGAGCCGGGTATTATCTGCAATAATGTAACAAATTTCGTTTTGAGAAACCGGCCCATCCACTTCAACCGTGACCAAATTAGATACAATAGCGGTTACTATTCCTTTTGTCGTCATATTATATTATCTTTTAGTTGTTTTAAAATTTTCGTGTAGTTTGTCGCTGTTTTTCAGACTATTTATAATATTTCTAAATATCTCATTTCCTTTTTCATCATCTAAGAGTCTCCAACGTTCAATAATTTGCAATTTGAAAAGATAACCCATAATTTTTTCAATATCAAAATAATGAAAAAATGTACGTTCATCAATCCATTCCCATAAAAGAGCGTCAATGCGCTGTTCTTTTTCTAATAGATCGGATATTTCATCAATCTCACGAATAGATTCGTAATAATCAATGAGCTCAATTAAGCTATGTCCGGGATTTTGTGAAGTGCGTAATAACTTTGCTACATCGTTGTCTCCAACAATCAAGTAATCATACTCAATGCCTTCACGACGAGCTGATAACGCTGTTAGAACATTGCGAATATTCATATTCACTTCCGACCATTCTTTTAAAAACCGGTTGTATGTTTTATTCAATAGATAGTTATAGTATAATGTTGATAGATGGTCTTCCCAAAATATTTTGGGCGTTTCTTCATGCACTAAATAATCTTGAATAAAAATATGTAAATAATCAGGATATTTTTTATTCCACTTACGATCTTCATCTTTTACAGAGTCAACCATATCTATGATTTCTTCTTGTGAATAATTTGCAAGATCGTTAAAAGTCATATTTTCTTCTCCATATTTTAAACATGATAAAAGATTGTCATTATCATATTTTAGAAAAAGCCTACGAACTATTCTCTTATCTATCCATGAAAGTAATGCTTGCAACTCATCTTTAAATTCGCGGGTAGAATACACTTTCTTATGCTCATCAAAAATAAGATCGGGCAGTCCGGATATAAATGCGTAATAATTCATAATATTTTAGAACAAAAGGTCAATAAGTTGAGGACGGAGAAACTCTTTAAAGTACTCAATAAACTCTTCTTCTCCAAAATTGATCTTATAGGTACCATCGGCAGGAGCGACAGTGAAAGTATGTTTTTTACCGTTTACTTGTTCTATTTTAAGTCCTTTATCTAAAAGTTCTTTTGCATTGGCTTCAAAATAAGTTTTCAGCGCACTTGCATCTTCTGTAGCAATGGTGAGTTGTTCTTTTTTAGGCCATTCGGAAACTAATTTCAAGATGACTTTCTGCATATAATCGGGTTGATCAAATGCTGCCTTCACACCTGAATCAGCTAACTTGTTGGTCAATAGATTGGCAACTTCCGATTTTAATGCATCCACAGCCTGAGCGGCATAAAGTTTGAGTTCCGCTTCTGTGTTCTTTTTTAAATCGTCGGCATGCCTGTGGGCTTTATCTATAATTTCCTTCGCCTCGTTTTGCGCTCCTTCCATCATCGTTTTTCTGCGGTTTTGCGCTTCTTCTATCAATTTTTCCGCTTCTTGATTGCCTTTTTCAACACCTTCCAGATAAAGTTTTTTTGTGAGTTCCTGAATTTTAGCTTCCATTATTTATATATATTATTATGATATGCAGTTTACGTCTTTTTCAACGCGCAAAAATAATTTTTATTTTTGCGCAAAAAATATCTTTATAATGCTTATAATTTAAAAATTTTAATATCTTCAACAAGTTATTATTTTTTCGAACTCAAGTTTTATTTTTTTGTATTACATGCAAAATGGATTTCTTATAATAAAAATTTCTATTTTTGTGCTTCAGTAAATTAAAACTCAAAAAACAAACTTAATATCATGAAAGAGAAAATTGCTATAAACCTTAATCCGTTGGTTCAGTTTTTGAAAAAAGTACCACGTGAGTTTACTAAAGCCGACATTATTAAATTCATAGAGGAAAAAAATATTAAAATGATAAACTTTCGCTATGTGGCACAAGACGGGCGTTTAAAAACGTTAAACTTTACTATAACAAATCGAGAATATTTAGAGCAAATTTTATCTTCCGGAGCGTGTTTGGACGGTTTCAGCATTTTTCCCGCTTTTATTCATGCAGATTCTAGCGATTTGTATGTAGTGCCGCGCTTTAGCACTGCTTTCGTAGATCCGTTCAGCGAAATACCAACTTTATGCTTCCTCTGCTCATATTTTAATAAAGATGGACAGTCTATGGAAAATGCACCGGAAAATATCCTTCGCAAAGCGTTAAAATCATTTGAAAAAACAACCGGAATGGTTTTCCATGCAATGGGAGAACTTGAATACTACGTGATTGCGGATGAAGAAGAACTTTTTCTCACTGAAAATCAATGCAGCTACCACGAATCTATGCCGTTTATTAAATTTGAACAGTTTCGCTCCGAATGTATGTTGTTGATTGCCCAAATAGGCGGACTTATTAAGTATGGACACTCCGAAGCGGGCAATTTTACTTTAAATGGTAAGATTTATGAACAAAACGAAATAGAATTTTTGGTAACCGACACTTTGGATGCTGCTGATCAATTGATACTTGCAAAATGGGTTATTCGTAATTTAGCATATCAATATGGTTTGAATGTAACTTTTGCTCCAAAAATTACGGAAGGTAAAGCCGGTAACGGATTACACATTCATACTCAAATTTTGAGCAAAACTGGTGTAAATAAGATGGTGGATAAAGGCAAATTAAACTCCATTGCTAAAACGGCTATTGCCGGCTACATGACTTGCGCCTCTTCGCTCACCGCTTTCGGAAACACAAACCCTACTTCTTATTTCCGTTCATTATCGCATCAGCCTACTACTATTTGTTGGGGTGACAGAAGCCGCTCGGTTGTAGTGCGTGTTCCGCTCGGTTGGATGCATAAAAACGATATGATAGCCGATGTGAACCCATTAGAAAAACCACACCGCGAAAATCTATCTCAAAAACAAACTGTTGAATTTCGTTGTCCGGATGGTTCTGCCGATATTTACTTGCTCTTAGCCGGTTTGGTGGTAGCAGCACGTCATGGTTTTGAAATGGAAAATGCATTGAAATTTGCCGAAAAAACACACGTTAACATAAACATTCATAAACCGGAAGAAAAAGAGCGTATGAAGAATTTGGATCAACTGCCGGCTTCATGTTGGGAATCTGCTGATGAACTTTCTAAACATAGAACTATCTATGAAAATCATGGTGTTTTTCCCGCAGAAATGATTGATGATATTATTAAACAATTGAAATCGTTTAATGACAAAAATATTAGAAAAGAGATTGAAAAAGATCCGGCAAAGATGTTAGAGTTAGTGCACAAATATTTCCATTGTGGATAAGAATATTTATGAATAATATTGTAATTCAATGGGATAGCAGAAAATGTAAAACCTGCTACTCATGTATTAGAGCGTGTAAAGTAAAAGCTATTCATGTAAAAAACAATAGCGTATTCCCGTATTTTGAAGAAGTGCAGTGTATTCATTGCGGGCACTGTATTGCAGCATGCGCCTACCATGCCATTTCTTATTTTGACTCAAAAGAACAGGTAAAAAACCTGCTTAACTCCGTAGGGAAAGTGGCAGCAGTTTGTGCTCCTTCCATTGCCGGTGAATTTGTAGATATTACCGACTACCGGAAATTTGTAAAAATGATTCGCTACCTGGGATTTTCTTATGTAAACGAAATGTCGTTCGGTGTGGATATTGTTGCCGCAAAATACCGTGAGCTGACTACTCAAAATAGTAATGGAAAATTTTACATTACCAGTCACTGTCCGTGCATAGTAGAATTGATAGAGAAATCGTTTCCCGAGTTAATACCCGATCTACTACCAATTATTCCTCCGGCAGCAGCTATGGCGGTTATTTTAAGAAAACTTCATGGAAAAAATCTCAAAATTGTTCAAATAACCCCTTGCGTGGCTGCAAAAAATGGTATTCAACGCTACAATAAAGGCATGACTAAAATTGATGCCGTTATTACTTTCAAAGAACTGCGTGATCTTTTTGAAGAGTTTAAAATTAAAGAAGCTTATACTGAGTCTTCCGAATTTGACACTCCTTTTGGATATAAAGGCGGTTTATATCCTGTTGCCCAAGGTTTTGTAGAAGCTGCCGACTTGGATCTTACAATTTTGAAAGGGAATACGCAAACTATTGAAGGTAGCCACAATGCCATTGATGCCATTAAACAATTTAAAGAATACCATGATACAATTCGTAGTAATATGAATATCTTTTACTGTGAAGGGTGTATCTCCGGTCCAGGAATGTCTCAATCCGGTAATAAATATTTAAAACAAACATTTACAAAAGATTACGTTAAAAAACGTTTGCTAAACTTTGAATTAAATCGCTGGCATGGTGAAATTATACAACACATCCGGTATAAAGAATTAGAAGCTGTATTTACCGATAAAGAATATAAAATAGAATGCTGTGATGAAGCGCAAATAGTTGTAATGCAATGTGTTTTGCAAAAAATTACCGAACCTAAAAAAGGAATTGAACTGAATTGTGGCGCTTGCGGATATGAAAGGTGTCGTGGTTTGGCTTTGGCGGTAACGCAAGGTATTGCCATTCCGGAAATGTGTGTTCCTAATTCACAGCTTGGTTCGAGAGAAGCGGTGATTGACATGCGTAGAAACACCGAAGATTTGGAAAAAGCTCAAAAACGCGTCAAAGAACTAGAAAAAGAAACTGGGACTTTAACCATCAAAGCTAATTCATTAAAATCGGCGTTTAGTATTTTTATTAGAAAGTTGAATCCGGGAATTGTAATCACCAATCCCGAACTGAAAGTGATAGATTCTAATCAAAGCTTTGTGGATATTTTGGGCGAAGACGCCTTGGAAATACACGATGTTATTCCGTTTCTAATTGGTGCGGATCTTAAAACACTAATTCCCTCAAGTTTAGTATCACAACTCAGCTATATAATACAACATGATGAAGAAAAATTTGTGAAAGATGTGGAAATTGACGGTAAACTGACCAATTGTACACTGTTTCAGCTAATTCCCAATCAATTATATGGAATTATTATGAGGAATTTGCATTCCAAAGAAGAACGTCCCGAAGAAATCATACATCGCATTAATGAAATTATTGAAGAGAACCTTCGTCAGGTGCAACAGATTGGTTTTATTTTAGGAGAAGGCGCTGCCAAAACTGAAAAGATGCTACATTCGATAATTGAAACGTATAAATAATTTTAAATAGAGTAATGATATAGGAAAAATAATGGAAGCTTTTGTTAGCATTCATCTATAATGAAAAAACTTTATTTTTGCACGTTCGTTTATTATCCTAATCCAATGAGAAAGAAAATTTGTAATCTATTTATCATTCTTTTTAGTACACTTTTCTTCGTACTTTCATCGGGTATTGTAATCACATTACACGAATGTTGTACTAAGCATCATCATGCAAAAAACGAACATAGCCATTGCCATGAAACCAAACTATTTGTCAAAATAGAGGATGAGTTTATCAAAAACGAAACAACCCACTTTTCATCTCCTGTAGTGGAAGCGGTTTCTTTTTTACCTATCCCAATACATGTCATTTTTGAAAAAATAACGCCTCATCTTCAGTATAATATTCCTCCTTTACTAAAATTAGTGGGCGTTCATTTCGTAAATTTCACATCACAACGGGTTTTCTATTCTTAATTTTTCTTTGTGAAACTTTGTGCCTCCTCTGCGAACTCTGTGCTAAATAAAATAAAGCACAGAGAAACGGATGATTGTTTTTTTAACACAGGGATCACAAAGAACCACCGAATTGCACAGAGTTTTTTCGGTATTAGTTACAAGTTTAATCAAAATTAAAAAATATAAAATGAATAACTCAAAAATTAAAAAATTAAAATTCAAACTACTTTCTGTCTTTTGCTTTCTCCTTTTTCCCCTTCTCCCTTGCTACGCACAACAACTCACAGGTCGTGTTACCGAATTTTCAGAGGAAGGCGTAGAAAAGCCGGTCCCGGGAGCTATTTTGCAATGGCTTAACTCATCGGTAGGCACTGTTTCCGATCGTGATGGAAAATTTATCCTCGACAAAGTACAAACCACTGATGTTTTGATTGTAAAATATGCATCATATCAAAACGATACTATAACGGTTAAAAAAAATCAAAGAGAACTGAATATTGTGCTGGCTTCATCTCGCACATTGGATGCGGTAAATGTTGTAGTGCGAGAAGGCTCTTTTATTTCCGTAAAGCCAATTTTTACACAAGTAATTACTACAGAAGGCTTGCGGCGAGCTGCTTGTTGTAATTTGGGGGAAAGCTTTGAAAGTACCATCGCAGTGGATGTAGAGTATACTGATGCCGTGAGTGGTGCAAAACAGATTTCTATGTTGGGGTTGGCAGGTATCTATACCCAAATTTTGCTGGAAAATATCCCTTACATTCGATTATTAGCCAATCAGTTCGGTTTAGGCTATGTACCAGGATCGTGGATGGATGCCATTAGCATTTCTAAAGGAACTGCTTCGGTAACCAATGGCTTTGAAGGAATTACGGGACAAATTCAATTAGATTTTAAAAAACCGGAAACCAATCGCGAAAAAATGTTTCTAAATGCTTATGCCAATAGCATGGGAAAAGGCGAGTTGAATCTGAACACCCGTTTTAATATGGATAAAAAAGGATTAATATCCAGTATGTTTTTACTGCACGGCGAAGGACATTTTGCCAGAATTGACCATAATCGCGATGGTTTTATGGATATGCCTCTAAGCTACCAATTTAACGGTATGTATCGATTGGATTACATGGTACCCGAAAAGTTTGAAGGTAGAACGATGATTGGATATCTTTTTGAAGATAGAATTGGCGGAATGATGAGCTTTAATCCTAAAAAAAATATTTTTGAATCAATTGCCGATACAATTTGGGGGCTGCGTATTAAAACACATAAACTAGACGTGATTACTAAAAATGGTTTTATGATTAACGGTGGTGAGTTTCAAAGTATCGGAACTATTTTATCGTTTAATTATCAAAATAATGAATCGCAATTTGGAACGCGTTTATACGATGCTACCCAATTAAGTGGTTATCTTAATGTGATTTATACCGGTAGATTTGGAGTTATGAAAAATCACAGAATTGGCGCAGGCGCAAGTTTTCAAATAGATCATGTAGAAGATTTGTTAAATGACGCTACTATTCAAAATATTGTAGCTGTTTTACCAACCAAAAGAACCGAAGCGGTTCCCGGGTTATTTGCGGAATATGCTTATTCTATTGCAGAAAAATTTATCATCATGCCGGGCTTCAGAATAGATTATAATTTTAATTATAGTCAACTGTTTTGGACGCCACGCTTGCATTTGAAGTGGCAACCGGCACACGAAACCTCTATCCGCATTTCTGCCGGGAAAGGGTATCGTACCTCTAATCCCATTATTGAAAACTTATCTCTATTAGTAAGTAATCGACAATTTGTCTTCGCAGATCAGTTAACTCCCGAAGAGGCATGGAACACCGGAATAAGCGTAGTACAACATTTTAACATGCCTGGTGGAAGATCTACGTTTAGTATAGACTATTACTATACCCACTTTATAAATCAAACGATTATAGATTTGGATCATAGCCCGCATGTAGTGATGATTTATAATTTGAATGGTGATTTTAACAAGAAAGGAAATCAATCTTATTCTCATGCAGCACAAGCGGAGTTTATATTAATGCCATTTAAACGTTTTGAAATTACATTAGCCTATCGTTTTAATGATGTACGTTTGACCACTGCGGGAAAATTGCAACAAAAAACATTGATGAGTCCACATAAAGCGCTACTAAATTTAAATTATTCGCTACCTTACGATAGATGGAAATTCAATCTTACACTTCAGTATAATTCACCCATGCGGGTGCCTGATATGAGCAGTAATCCTGAAGAATATCGCCCTGTATTAAATAAAAACGGTAAATCTCCCGGTTGGGTAATGATGAATGCACAAATTACCAAGAAGTTTCGCATGTGGGAACTCTATATCGGTGGTGAAAATATGCTAAATTATAGGCAAAAAAATCCGATTATCTCTGCAAATAACCCATTTGGAGAATATTTTGATGCCTCTGTTATTTATATGCCGATTTCGGGAATTTTGGGGTATGTGGGGGTGAGAGTTGCATTGAAATAAAAAACAAAATTCTTCATCTTGTGTTTTATTTATTTTTGCACCATAAAAAAATATTAATGAAAGACACTACTCAAAACCCTCTTGGAAACCGTATCGTAGAAGTCCTCTCTAAGAGCGGTAAGGAAAAATATAACTACAAACAAATCGCTGCTAAAGTGGGTATTTTTGATCGAAAAGGAAGAGATACCGTGAAGCAAGTTATTAGCGATTTCGTGAATGCCAAAATTTTATTTCACGCAGGAAGAGGAAAATACAGCATAAATCCTAAATATTTAACGAAAGAAAATACAGGGAAAAATTATGTAATCGGTAAACTTTCCATAAGTAAAAACGGTGCAGCCTATGTAGCTGCGGAAACTCCGGGTGATGAAGATATTTTTATTGCCGAAGGAAATTTAAGCAATGCATTGCATAATGATGTTGTAAAAGTTAATGTTTTCCCTGCACGCAACAAACGTCGTACAGAAGGGCAAATTATAGAGATTGTAGAGCGTAGTAAAAAACAATTGGTAGGGGTTATTTCCATATCGAAAGGGATTGCTTATTTCATTCCGGATAACCCCTCATATCGTCGTGATATTTTAATTCCCGGACGTCTTCTAAAAGGCGCTAAAACAGGAGATAAGGTTGTGGTTGTTATTACCGATTGGATTGCGGGAACCCGAAGCCCATTGGGTGAAGTGATTCATGTATTAGGAAAACCCGGCGATAATAATGTGGAAATGAATGCTATTTTAGCTGAATTTGATTTTCCACTGAGTTTTAGTGATGAAGTGGAAAAAGAGTGTGAAAAGATAGATTCCGTTATTTCTGAGAAAGAACTTGCTTCGCGCAAAGACTTCAGAAATATTACCACATTTACGATTGACCCTGCCGATGCCAAAGATTTTGACGATGCTATTTCTTACGAAAACCTTGGCAGCGGTATGCACCGCGTGGGCATTCACATTGCCGATGTTTCTTATTACGTACGCCCGGAAAGCGTCATTGATAAAGAAGCCTATGATAGAGGAACTTCCGTGTATTTAGTGGACAGAACTATTCCCATGTTGCCCGAAAAATTGTCGAATGAGCTGTGTTCTTTGAAACCGCACGAAGATAAACTGTGCTATAGCGCTGTTTTTGATTTAGATGACAACGCCAAAATACATAAAGAATGGTTCGGGCGAACTGTAATCAATTCTGATCGACGTTTTAATTACGATGAAGCACAGAAAATTATTGAAACCCGGCAAGGAGATTATGTAGAGAGCATTTTGAAAATACACGATTTATCTCAAAAATTACGCCAACAACGTTTTGATAATAATGCTATTAATTTTGAAACAGAAGAGGTGCGTTTTAAATTAGATGGAAACGGAAAACCCATCGGTGTGTTTTTAAAAGTGCAACGCGAAGCAAATTGGTTGATTGAAGAAATGATGTTATTGGCAAACAAACGTGTAGCCGAAAAAGTCGGCAAAAAAACTTCACGTTTTAAAGAGATAAAAACGTTTGTATATCGTGTTCATGATGAACCGGTTGGAGATAAAGTAGAAGATTTTAAAAAATTTGTAGCAAAAATGGGATTTGAGCTTAAAACCGGAAATCGTAAACAATTTACCCAATCGTTAAATCAACTGTTAGAAAAAGCCAAGGAAAAAAACGAATACGAATTGCTTACCAAACTTTCCATTCGTGTGATGGCACGAGCAGTCTATTCTACCGACAATATCGGTCATTACGGGTTGGCTTTTCCTTACTATACGCACTTCACATCACCCATTCGTCGCTATCCTGATTTAATGGTACACAGATTGTTAGATGAATATTTGCACGACAAACCTTCGGTTAACAAAAACCAATACGAAGAGTTTTGTAAGTATTGTTCCAAAATGGAGCAAAAAGCTACCGAAGCAGAGCGTACTTCCATTAAATACAAACAAGCTGAATATTTAGCCGATAAAATAGGGCAAATATTCGAAGCCACTGTGAGCGGCATCTCTAAATGGGGTGTTTTTGCCGAATTGAAAGAAAGCAAATGTGAGGGAGTAATTCCAATTAAACGCTTTGATGACGATTTTTACTACATTGATGATGACAACTTTACATTAATAGGCTTGCACACAGGAAAAAATATTCGTTTTGGCGATACCATTAAAATAAAAGTAACAGAGGTTGACTTACAAAAAAAATCAATGACTTTTGATGTAGTTTAAAATCAATTGGTAAAAATCCGTACTTTTGCCACATAAATCCACTTTTTCTTAATATTTAATGATTTCTAAAAAAACAATCGACGAAATAATGATGACCACTAAGATTGAAGAAGTGGTTGGTGACTTTGTTTCATTAAAACGTCGTGGACAAAATTGGGTGGGAGTTTGTCCTTTTCATGATGATAAAAATCCTTCAATGTATGTAAGTCCGCGTTTGGGTATCTTTAATTGTTTTGTGTGCGATACCAAAGGAAACGCCGTGCATTTTGTTATGGAGCACGAAAAAATGTCATACCCTGAAGCATTACGCTATTTGGCTAAAAAATACAATATTACGATTGAAACAGAAGCGGAAAAAACAAAAGAGGAAGTTGAAGAAGAAAGCAAGAAAGAAAGCTTGCTGTTGGTGAATCAATTCGCTGAAAACTATTTCATTGAACAACTTTTTGATACGGAAGATGGGCGGAATATTGCCTTGAGTTATTTTAAAGAACGTGGACTTAATGAAGCGATTATAAAAAAATTCAAATTGGGTTACAATCCGGAAGGATGGGACACTTTTACACAAACAGCATTGCAAAAAGGATATAAAAAGGAACACTTGCTCGCATTGGGGTTAACCAAAGAAAGTGAAAACGGTAAACTATTTGATTTTTTTCACGGACGTGTTATTTTTCCTATCCACAGTGCTTTAGGGAAAACTATCGGATTTGGGGCACGCACGTTAAAACAGGGAGAAAAAATTGCCAAATACTTCAATTCGCCTGAAAGTGAAGTATACCACAAGAGTGACATACTGTATGGTTTCTTTTTTGCAAAAAAGGCAATTCGAACACAAGACAATGTGTATTTAGTGGAAGGTTACACCGATGTTATTTCAATGTTTACAACAGGAATAGAAAATGTAGTAGCGTCTTCAGGTACCGCACTAACGAAAGGGCAAATAAAACTGATTGCCACTCAAACTCAAAATATTACATTGGTATACGACGGAGATCTTGCAGGAATAAAGGCATCATTGCGAGGCATTGATATGCTGCTGGAAAGCGGGTTAAATGTGCAAACCGTGATGCTTCCGGAGGGTGAAGACCCTGATTCATTTGCAAGAAAAACAAGTCAGGAGGACTTAAAAGTTTATTTTCAAGAAAATTCGGTGAGTTTTATTCTTTTCAAAGCTAAAATGTTATCGAAAGAAGCTGGAAATGACCCGATGAAACGTGCTAAAATGGTGAACGAAATCGTTCAAAATGTGGCAGACATCCCTGATGTCGTTGCGCGAGCCTTTTACATAAAAGAGTGTGCCGAACTTTTTCAACTGTCGGAAGAAACGTTGAATGTGCAATTGCGAAAAGCAGTGTGGAAAAAGCATGAAGGATTGAAAGCGAGAAGAACTGAAGTAGGGAAACAAGAAAATACTGAGACACAATCTATTGCTCAATCTGAGCAAGTAGATGTTATTGGACTACCGTCCAGACAAATGAAATTAGAAACCGACAATCGTTTAGAAGAAGCTGAAAAAAACGTTATACTGCTTCTTTTAAAACATGGAATGTTTGAAGTTGATATTCAAAAAATTGATGAAAACGGAGAGCCATACTTTATCAAAAGTCGCGTTGATGAATGTATTTTTGACGAGCTACATTGTCAAAAGAGATGGATCTCAAATTCGTTGTTCGAAGTAATGTATTTTAAATATCTAGAAATTGCCAAAACTGCTCCGCATCAAGATGCTATAAAAACTGATTTTTTGAAAATAAATGATAAGGAAATTACAGATTTTATGATTTTTCATTTATTTAATGATGAGCCGGAGATTAGCGATCAATGGATCGAAAGATTTGACATCGTTACGCGAAGCACCAGTAATAATATTTACAAACTTAATAAAAAAGTTGAGGATACAATTTTGATGTTCAAATTGCGTAGACTTGAACATCATAACAAGCTTATATTAAGAGAAATTGATGAAAATTCTAACGATGAAGAATTAGTTAATTTAATATATAAATCCTTACATCGGTCATTGGATCGTAGGGAACAAATAGCCAAGCTTTTAGGGGCTGTAATTTCTTATTAACTATCAATATTTTATCCCTAACGGAATAAGGATCGTTTATTCAAAACTCAGGTTATTAAGTAGATTCAATTCCAATTCCAACACAACTCTATCAAGTCTTTCCATGGCACACCGGTATTTTCGGCAATAGCGCGACTGCAAATCTCTCCATTATAGCAATATACGCTTTTTAAAAATAACGGATTTAATTGAATAGCACGCTGTATGTTATTGGAAAATAGGAATGCTAAGGCTAACTGCCAAACAGTATCTTGTATTTGAGAGTTTTCTAAACTAAGAAAATTAATTCCTACAGCCGTAATTTTTTTTTCATGTAAAAATTGTACCATTTCACTTGTAAATATTTCCGGAGGAGCTGTAGAAATAATGATCTGCTTGTTTTTCAAAAAGAAAATATCTTCTACCGAAAAAGGTGCATATTTTAAAACAATGTTAGAAAGCGCAATAATAGGGAGTTCATCTTCCATAATATCAGCACCGTATTCGGTAAATTGATAATCGGATATATCATAATTGCTGCCTAATCCTCTTTGAATATATACAGCAACGCACTCATCTACTAATTTTTCAATATGTTGAAGCGAAAGCATTAAAGGTGCATAAAGTTCTTCAGAAGATAATATACCGATAGCGCTTCTCGTATTAGCTGGATTTATTCCGATAGGCGAAAGTTGCGGATCAAGTGTATTTTCGGGATTGAAAGGAGAGTTCATTAAAAAGTAAATTTACGTGTTTGATCATCAATTCGTTCAATTTTGATTTTTACCCGTTCGTCATTTAAAATGTTCTCTATATTTTCCGACCACTCCATAAAGCAATAATGTCCGCTTTCCAAATATTCAAAAAGCCCGATGGCAATCGCTTCTTCCGGACGTTCAATGCGATAAAAATCGAAATGATATACCGGATTGTTTTGTGGAGTCCAATATTCATTTATTATTGCAAATGTAGGACTTGAAGGAATATTTCGGATGTTCAAATATTTGCACAAAGCCTTGATTAAGGTGGTTTTACCTGCACCCATTTCTCCATTAAAGCTAAAAACACGATGATTGGAATATGTGTTTAGAATTTTCTTTGCTACTTCATCTAGTTGATTAAGCGTTGCGATTATTTCGGATTTTTGCATTTGAGTATTTAAATTGGTTTACAAAAATTTCTATACTGCATATGAAATAGTAAAAGTTTAAGCTTACCGCATAAACTGATACGCTCCAATATCGGGTGGATTACTCCGTGGATTCCCTAAAATATCGTTAGGGACGCCAATGTTTTCCTTTCCTTTGCCAATAGCGGGGGAGGAGAAAAGAAGCTTAAAGTCAAGCCTCTTAATGTCTGTAAATTTTGGATCCTCATTACGTAAACAATCTGTAAAATAGATGGAATTGTTTTTGGATCTCACCAAACAGTTTTGAAATGATACTTCTAAATCACTTCCATTAACTTTATTAACAGTTATTTCTGTTTCATTACTTCCAAAAATGATACAATTAATAAAATCAGCTTTTGTTTCATAAGTAGTTTTGTAATCATAAACTTCATTACTTACATAACATGCCGGTGCTTTTCTTTCCGCTTGCGAAAAATAGTTTGCTATGGTCAGGTGTTTCATTGTATATTGTCCGCCTTCTAAATATAAACTACTTGCTCCATTATTAGTAATCAAACAATTAGTCATATCTATATTCAAAAAACGAGATAACACGCCACAACTTTGTGTATTTTTAATAATGGTATTCTCAATTTTTACTAATGAATTAGGTGTAATGTAAATATCTCCATTATTTTGAGGTAATGGTTCAACTTGTATACCTATAAAAGCATTAGTAATGATAGCGTTTTTGATGCTAACTTCTGCACCTTCGTTAATCCAAATTCTGTTCCATTGCGCAAAATCGTCATCAAACCATCTTTCTAATCGGTCACCTCTAAATAAAACAGGCTCTTCTAAAGTGCCGTTTACTTCCAAGTTACTGTATCGATACGCCCATAATCCCGAATTATTGTGAAAATAGATTCTTGTTCCGGGTTCAATAATTAACGTACCTGTAGAATCAATGGCTGCCCAGCCATATACTACGTATGGTCTTTCTTTGGTCCATCTTACAGTTTCATGTTCACCGGCAACTACTTTAAAACGCAAGCCCGGCGGACCTTGATCTGCTATAATAAAACGCGCATCCTGTCCGTATGCCAACAGTTTCACATCTTGAACGCGTTGTCCAGTCAAAAACACAATAGAGTCGGTTATTAAGAATGGGTTGTCTTGTCGTCCCGGATTAATGTTAACTTTTACAAAAACAAAAATACTATCTTTTTTTGGGATTATTATATCTTTTAAATGAGGACCAGGTATTCCATTTACGTTAATGCTATAGTAGGAATTTTTGCCGCCTGCCAAAAAAACCGTAGCGGTAATGTCGCTATTTGAAGTATTGTGTACAGTGAAATGTTTTGTAATAGAACCGATGGAGGTAAAAATTGTATCGAAAGTAATTTCAGACTTGGAGAACCGGAGTGCAACATTGCTTTCATTGGGTTTTTTACATGAAAAAATCAAGCAAAAACATAAGAGCCAGGAGAAAAAATAAAGAGCTGTTACTGATATTCGATTCATATATGAAGTTCGTTCTTTGCGTGCAGATGATGCAGGTTTAACGAATAAACGCAGATTTTATTTTAACCTGCGTTTATCTGTTTACATATAACATATGGTTGAAATGCTAACGTCTTGTACCTCCCGAGCTACCGCCTCTGCCACTTGAACTACCTGAACCTCCACCGCTTGAGGAAGAACCACCGCCGCTACTTCTGCCTCCACCTCCACTTGGAGTAGAAAATCCACTTCCGCTGTTTCTATTGGAAGAAGGCGTATGAGTAGGTGTGCTTCTTGAATTATCTGGACGAAATCCGCTATTGTAAGTATCTTGACGCGTGCTAGGTGCAGTAGTTCTTGTGTCTGTTTGACGTGTACTACCGGGTGAAGTAGGCCTTGTTTCTGTTTGGCGTGAATCTGTATTGGTATTCCGGTTGTCGAACGTTTCTCTTGAACCCGGTTGTCGATTTGTATTGGGCGTGCCGGGTCTTGTTTCCGGTTGACGTGTTTCTGCTTGGCGCGAACCTGTATTGGTATTACGGTTATCGAACGTTTCTCTTGAACCCGTATTGGGTGTACGGTCATTTTGTTCTCCCGGACGCCTGGTTGTTTCTGTTTCAGGGTTTCTATTGGTTGAAATCTCATTACGCGATGAACCGGAACCACGTGAAAGATTATCATATCGTTGGTTAAAAGGTTCTTGTGTAACTGAACGGGATGTACGACGGATTGTACTGTTTTCATCGTTGTTTCCTCCGGTAATTCTTCGAGTGCTATTTCTTCCGCTGGATGGTCCTCCTACTGTATTTCTATGTCCAAAGAAGAAGGAATCGTTTCTATCAAATCTATTATGGTGAAACCCAGCCCAAAATCCCGCATTGAAGCCATCGGAAAACCCACCCCAAGGACCACCAAAGCGCCAAGGACGGTGCCAACCCCAGCCCCAGCCCCAACTCCAGCCCCAGTTATGCCATCCCCAACTGAAATGCCAAGGGCGATAAAAAGGAGAAGGCCACCACCAACTATGTCCTAAATAAATACTGATCCCCCAAGTTGACGGCATGTGAGTATACCAAAACATATTGGTGAAAAAAGGATCATAAAACCCCCATCCTAAAGAAACATGGGTATGAAAACGTCTAAGTCTTGACGTCCAAAAAAAGTCGTGTGTATCAAATTCGTCAAAAGCCATAGAACTTGCTCTTGAGCTACCGGAATAAAACTCTTCTTCTTCGGCAAGAAAATCATCATTATATAAATTTTCTCTTTCATGTTGAGTTTGTACACGTTGCTCTCTCTGGTTTTGAAACTGCCTATCTGTAGATCTAGTGTAAATGTCATTGTGATAGGTAAATGCGCCGGTTTGACAAGAAATGGATAAGCAAACAAGCGCTAAAATGGAAAGAAATGTTCTTGCTTTCATATTATCAGTTTTTTTTTATTGACTATTATTTTTCGCAAAAGTATAATTTTAATTCAAACGGATGCAATTTTTATGCCATTTTTATTTGGCGCCATTTTTTATTTATTAAAACGGAAAGCGTATCTACTCCAAAACTTTGCAATTTTATTTTAGCATCTTCATAATAAAGCGGTAACTCTTCCGCTTTATGCGCATCGCTACTGATCACCATTGGTGCTTTGGCTTTGGCTAATTTTTCTAAAATGTAATTCGAAGGATAAAAGCTGTCACAACGCAAACGGTATATACCACGCGAATTAATCTCCACAATCAAACCGTATTTAATGATTAAATTAACAGCATGATCCACCAATTTTATATACCAATCTTCGTCTTCTTTAAAAAAACGATGTTGGTTATGCATTTTTATTTTGTCTAGATGTGCGATAATATCAAATTTTTGAGTTTCAATCATTTCATAAGTCTGTTCCCAAAAACAAATTACCGCTTTCTTGATGTCGTGGTTAAAAAAACGGGCAATGCCATCGTCATAAGTTTCTCTTTTAGGTCCGTCAATAAACCAAATATCATCACTATTCGGTATTTTGATTAAATGTACGCCACCGATAATATAGTCTAAATTAAAGTGATTTTTATAATAAGAAAAATCTTTAGTAATGTCGGGAATAAAATCACACTCCATGCCTTTAAAGATTTCAATTTGATGGTATTGCTTTTGATAGCGTTCAACTTCATTCAAATACAAAGGAATCTCGTCTTCGGTTAATGTAAAATCATATTGATTTACAATAGGTGCATGCGGTGAAAAACCTAATTGATCAAAGTGCAATTCTACTGCTTTCTCTACAAAAAAACGCATATTTTCTTTGCCATCGCAAAAATGGGTGTGGGTATGATAATTACATTTCATAATATGGGTAACGTTTAGATATTGAAAAAATTTTGTTTTTGATGCACAGATGACGCGAATCAAACAGATTTACGCATATGCCTTTTATGTATTCTAAGTGTTCATTGTGGTAAAAAAGATTTCTTTATTTTGCACTTTAAAAAATGTAGAATAATCTTATCAAAATATGTTTTTTTCTGACGAATATTTCATGCAAATGGCGCTTCGTGAAGCCGAAGCAGCATTTGAGCAAGGAGAAATTCCTGTAGGTGCGGTTATTGTTTTAGATAACAAAATCATTGCAAAAACACATAATTTAACACAAACCTTAAACGATGTTACCGCACATGCCGAAATGCAAGCGCTAACTTCTGCTTTCAATTATTTGGGAGCAAAATATTTGAACGATTGTATTTTATATGTAACCTTAGAACCTTGTGTAATGTGTGCCGGTGCGCTTTATTGGGCTCAAATCGGAAAGATTGTTTATGGCGCTCCCGACCCTAAAAGAGGATATTCGTTGGTAGATGCTTCGTTGTTGCATCCGAAGACGGAGGTGACACAAGGGGTACTTGCGAATGAGAGTCAGACATTATTAGAGACGTTTTTTAGAAAACTGAGAAATTAATTCATTAGCTCACGCGTAGCTTTTCTAAATGTTTGATAATCAGTTATTCTTAATAATTGCTGTAATTCAAATGCACTGACCTTCCAAAAATCGGCAAAATAATGCCATAATTCTTTTAATGATGACAATGCAATTTTTTCGCCCTTTAATGTTAGCAATAATTCGGAATATTCGTTGTAAAAATTAATAAATCTATTTTGTTGGGATACAAGATTTTGTACCCTTACGATAATCTCTTCCGCCAAAAACGGATTTTGCAATATACCACGCCCCAACATCCAATTTTCAATTTTTGGGAAACGTTTTTGTAGATGCGTAAAAAAATCCACATTATTAATATCTCCGCTGTAAATAATTTTATGATGGGTGGTTTGGTAAAAGACTTCAAAAGCATCTAAATTTACATTGCCTTCATATTGCTGTATGCCTAATCTTGGATGAATACAAAGAAAATCAATAGAGTAGGGGGCAAGTCTTTTCAAAATTTCTAATCCTTCTTCTGCTGATTGTAATCCTAAGCGCATTTTTAATGAAAAATGAGCAGAAGTTTTTCCACAAACTTCATTCACAACCGCTTCCACTAAATCTGCGAATGGCATTACACCACAGCCGCGCTTTTTACGTACAATTTGATTCACCGGACATCCGATATTCCAGTTAAACTGTTTGTATCCAAAAGTTTCATTTAAAGCAATAATAGTATCTTTAATATTACTGGGAATATTGCCCATTAGCTGCGGAATGGTGGGCAACATTGTATTATTTTCCGGAAATAGATCCGGAAGTTTTTTAGAGTTGAGGTTATCTTTGGGTTGTGCGGCAATAAATGGTGTTATAACACAGTCAATTCCATGAAAATGTCGAGTAAAACAGTTTCTGAAATTATAATAAGTAATTCCGTGTAGTGGAGCAAGCCAAAGTTTCATACTTTATAATAACTGTCTTTTTGAATTATTAGTTTATCATTATTATTTTTTGCATCAAAAAAAACAATAAAAAAGTTAAAGAAAAACTTGTTTATTTGTAACACAAATTTTATGATTATGAAATTTAATGCCAAAACCTTGTTTTTAAGTAGTTTTCTTCTCATTTTTTCATTTTTCACTCAATTATACGCACAAAAAAAGATGTCGCTGCAAGAGTGCGTCGATTTTGCTTTAGAGCACAGTTATGCTGTTAAACAAAAGATTTTGGAAAAAGAATCGAAATATATACAGATGAAAACTACGAAGATGAGTATTGCTCCTACTCTTGGTGCAAATATCGGGCAAAATTTAGATTTTGGACGCTCTGCTTTAGCAGATGCTGTAGTAGTAAACACCACTCAAGCCACAACCAATTTCTACGCAGGGCTAAATATGGATCTTTTTCAAGGATTACGCACACATCACCAAATAAAATCGGATAAATTAAACTTGGAGGCTACGTTATTTGATATTGAAAACGCAAAAGAAAATATAGAGCTTACGGTTTTAGCCTATTATCTTCAAATTTTATTAAATAAAGAAATTTTGGAAGTACTTAAAGCACAAGTAGTGTTATCTCAGGAACAAGTGGATAGAATTCAGATTTTGGTGAATAACGGGAGAAGTTCCAATGCCGAATTGTATGCAGCAAAAGCCACGTTGGCAACAGATCAAGTATCTGTGATTGAGGCAAATAATGCCGTTCGTTTATCTACTCTAGACTTAGCCCAATTAATGAATTATCCGGATGTTGCTAATTTTGACATTGTTTCAGATGTTGATAGTGATGATATAAATGAAATTTTGAATAAAAATATTGATGTGTATTGCGTGGTAGAAAATGCACTTGAGAATCGTCCGGCAATTAAGGCGGCGCTCACACGCATTGAGCAAACCAAACGCAATATAAAAATTGCGCAATCAGGATGGTATCCCACGTTCAGCTTTTTTGCAAATTTTGGAACAGGTTATTTTTACCGCTTTAAAGAACTTGCAGAATTTCCCAATCAACCTTTTGGAATGCAATTTCAGAATAATGCTAAGCAATCATTAGGACTTTCATTATATATTCCTATTTTCGATAAACTATCTACTCATTATAATGTTAAACAACAGAGAATTAATGCTAAAGCACAAGAATTGCAATTGGAAGAAACAAAACGAATATTAATTAAAGAGATTGAACAGGCTTATGTAAATGCAACGGCATCTAAAGAAAAATATTTAGCTTCACAGATTGCTAACACTTCTTCTGCGATAGCGTTTCAGTATGAAGAGGTAAAATTTAATGCAGGATCTTCTACAATTTATGAATTTAACGATGCGAGGAACAAATACTTGCAAGCACAATCCAATCTTATTCAATCCAAATTTGATTTTTTATTCAGGGTTAAAATCTTGGAATTTTACGGAAAAAATTAATGTTTTTTTATTAGACAACTTGTAAAGTGCCTACTCAAATTTGTCATTAAGTATTAAAGACTATTTTTGCCACCAAATTTTTTACATTTATGAAAAAACAAGATCTTTTTATTTTACTCGGAGTCTTTTTATTTCTTGCTCCTTTTTTTATTTTCCAAGATGTATATCATGGTTATGAAAAACTAAATCAACAACTTCCATTAGTCATGGCTTTTTTAAAGTTTGCTATTTTGGCTACCTTTGGAGAAGTATTGGGTCTGCGCATTCGTACCGGAAAATACAATATGCCCAATTTCGGCATTCTTCCGCGTGCGGTAATTTGGGGATTTTTGGGAATATGGATTGCCGTTGCCCTGGGAGTTTTCAGAGGCGGCGTACCGGCGTACTTAGGTAGATTTCAAGTATTTTCAGGAATTTCCGAAGCTATGCAGGGTAATTTTTCCGCGTTAAAACTTTGGGGAGCGTTCTGTATCAGTGTAATGATGAACACTACTTTTGCACCGGTTTTCATGACGTTACACAAAATTACAGACACTCACATTACCCAGACAGGTGGCACATTAATAGGATTTGTCAGCAAAAAAATTCCTTTTCAGGAAATCATTTCTTCGATAAATTGGAAAGTACAGTGGGGATTTGTATTTAAAAAAACAATTCCGTTGTTTTGGATACCGGCGCACACGCTCACTTTTATATTACCGCCAAATTCTCAGGTATTGTTTGCTGCTTTTCTAGGGATTTGTTTGGGAGTAATTTTGTCTATTGCAGCAAGAAAGCAATGACAAAACCTTAAATTTTTAAATCTTACATCATTTTGCAACTACTGATATTTCTTTTATTTGCAGTCTATACTATCATATTGTTTTTAGTTTCGTGGTTAACCTCCCGAAAAGCCGATAATGATACTTATTTTATCGGGAACAGAAGATCACCTTGGTTTGTAGTGGCTTATGGAATGATTGGCGCCACTTTGTCAGGGGTAACTTTCATGTCGGTGCCCGGTGATGTGGTGAATACGCATTTTACTTATTTTGGACTTGTCCTTGGTTATATTATTGGTTATTTGGTTATTGCGTATCTTTTATTACCACTTTATTATAAACTCAATTTAACTTCTATTTACCAATTTCTCGGAACACGTTTCGGAAAAGCAGGACAAAAAACAGGTTCATTACTATTCATCACTTCACGATTAACAGGTTCGGCATTAAGAATGTATCTCACCATTTTTGTACTGCAAATATTTTTATTCGATAGTTGGGGAATTCCCATTTGGGCGACCTCTGTTTTTATGATTTTTACTGTTTTTCTTTATACTTTTAAAGGAGGCGTAAAAACGGTGGTATGGACGGATCTTCTCCAAACTACTTTCTTCATTGTGGCGCTCGTAGCTACGATTTACATTATTTTTAAGGATATAAATTTGTCGTTTAGTGAAGTGTTTTCTTCACTTCAAACCTCCGGTCATACAAAAATGTTTATCTCGGATTGGAAAGCCCGCGACTATTTTCTGAAACATATTTTGGGTGGCATGTTCATTACCATTGCTATGACCGGCTTGGATCAAGACATGATGCAGAAAAACTTATCTTGTAAAAATTTAAAAGATGCGCAGCGCAACATGATGTCGTTTACCGGCATTTTGGTGATAGTGAAAGCATTATTTTTATTGCTAGGTGGGTTACTTTTAGTATATGCACAACAAAAAGGCATTGACTTGACAGGAATGAAAAGCGATCAAATATACCCTGTTATCGCCCTTGATTATTTGGGCGTTACGGCAGCAGCTTGTTTTGTTATCGGGTTAGTGGCTTCCGGTTATTCCAGCGCAGACGGTACTTTAACGTCGCTCACCACCACTTTTTGTTTCGATATTTTAGACATGAACAAATGGACAAACTCTGAAAAACAGCGCACTTTAATTAGGCGAATGATACATGTAATTATGTCGTTGTTATTTTTGAGTGTCATTCTTGTTTTTACCAATTACCATGATGATGCACTGATTCGTATTCTACTCATCGTTGCTGGCTATACCTATGGACCGCTTTTAGGATTGTTTGCTTTTGGAATATTTACCAAAAGAGAGATAAAAACGGGATGGATAATTCCGATTTTGGCAGTTTTGGTACCGGTGGGAGTGTTTTTTCTTTCGAAATATTCGGTGGAGCTATTTTGGGGGTATAGGTTTGGGTTTGAATTGTTGATTGTTAATGGAGGATTAGTGTTTTTGGGATTGATGGGAGTGTCGATATTACAGAGAAAGAGTTTGATAGGTATGTAACTGTAAAGTTTAGACTTTTCGTTATGCTCGGAGTGATGACGAAAAATCTCCTTCAAATTTTGAAGGGGTGCCCGAAGGGCGGGGTAGTTTATTACATACATTGTTCCGATACTACGCATATCCCAAAGTAAGAGATAGATGATATTTGAAATGTATATAAAATTGTATAATTTTGCAGCGACTTGACAGAAATGTCAAAGTAATAAGTAAAAAATAAATTTATGCAACCCATTAAAACTGACTCCACAATTCCCACAGAATTAACCAACATCCTGAAAGATGAACCGGAAGCTCTAGAATTTTTCCAAAGTTTATCCGCCGGCTACAAACGTGGCTATTGCGATTGGGTGGGCGGTGCAAAAAACGAAGATACAAGAAGAACACGGGCGGGAAAAGCGCTGTTGATGCTGAAAAACAAACAGAAGACATTGAAAACGGTGTAAAAGCAGAAAGAAAACCTTAATTTTTAAAAGCAACCTTAGTAGCATGAAATGGTTTAAGAAAAAGAAGCGCGCATTACCGGAAGATCCTATTTGTCGTAATTGCGGTACTCAGATGATAGGGCGGTATTGTCACGAGTGCGGCCAAGATATATATGCCGGTACGGAGCAATCCACTCTAAAGCTTACCGAACAAGCGTTGGAAAGTACATTTGCTCTTGATGGCAAAATGCCTCGTACTTTGGCTTTTCTAATGGTTCGCCCCGGTTTCCTGTCGGAAGAATACCGTGCAGGTAAGGTAAACAAGTACATGCATCCCGTAAGATTGTTCTGGATATCAACGCTGATTTTCTTCGCCCTTCTTATTAGCCAAATTAATTTTGGAAACATGGATATACAAATAGCTGGAGAGCAGATGTCCGTAGAGCATATTCCAATTCTCAATTATTTTACAAAGTTTGCTCCTTATGTTACTTTTCTACTCATTCCTATTTTTGCTCTATTGCTTGTGTTATTCTTTTGGCGCAAAAAGGATTACTATATGTATCACATGGTATTTACTTTGCACTTCCATACTTTTTTATGGATATTTTTCAGCTTATTATTGATTATTGGGCTATTTACTTGCAACTTGACGTACCCAACATGGCTTAATATGCTGCTCTTTTTCACACCGGGAATTTATTTGACCATAGCATTACGTCGGTATTATCAAACCAAATCGTGGTGGCAAGCATTATGGAAAGCTATTTTAATCAGTATATTGTACTTCATTTTAATTCTTACCGTTACTTTATCTATTATTTACTTCGTGATGAAAATATTTTTTCCGGAAGTATTAGAATCTTGAAAAATATTTCCATACCTATATGTCCATTAATTGGAGGTTTGGTTTTTTAAAGTACGCAAGATAGCGTATCAATAAACGCTTCAACATCCCCCTCCGTTGTATCCCAAGAAGTTACCAAACGAATTTCGTGCATATTCTCATTCCAAACATAGAAAAAATGATGCTTGAGCATTTCTGAAATGAGGGTAGGAGGGAACTTTACCAAGATAATATTGGCTTCAGTAGGTTGTGTAAATTCAAAATTACCGACTTTTTCTATCTTGCATCGTAGTAATTTTGCCATTTTATTGGCATGCAATGCGTTATGTAACCATAATTCATTTTGAAAATAAGCTAAAAATTGTGCCGCCGAAAAACGCATTTTTGAGAATAGTTGAGTGGATTGCTTTCGGATATATTTCATATTTTCGGCTAACTCAGGACGAAAAGTGATGACAGATTCCCCCATTAGCATACCGTTTTTTGTACCGCCGAAGCTGAGTATATCTACGCCACAATCTATCGTAATCTCTTTTAAAGAGCATTGTAATGTGACGGCGGCATTTGCTAGGCGAGCACCGTCGATGTGCAAATACATTTTGTGCGCATGCAAAAAATGGGCTAAGTTTTTAATTTCTTCCGGTTTATAAATAGTCCCCATTTCGGTGGCTTGCGAAATATAGAGCACTTTAGGTTGAGAATGATGCTCAAAACCAAAGGCATGTAAAAATGGTTCAAGCATTTCCACCGTTACTTTTCCATTTTTTGTAGGAATAGGTTTTAGCGCGGCACCGGTCAAATACTCAGGTGCACCACATTCATCTACAAAAATATGCGCGCTATCGGAACACAAAATTGCGTGAAATGGTTGCACACAAGCACGTAATGAGCAAATATTGGCACCGGTTCCGTTGAACGTTGGAAAAATGGTTGCGTTTTTTCCAAAAACTTCTTCTATCTTTTTTTGCAAGACTTCCGAATAAGTATCATCGCCATACGCACAGGTATGATTTACATTAGCTTGGTTAATGGCTTTTAAAATGACAGGATGTATGCCGGAATGATTGTCACTTCCAAAACTTCTCATAACATAAATTTTCGGCAAAAATAAGTTAAATATATATCTTCGCGGCGTTGTTCCCAAATAATAATATAACAGATACATGAAAATCAACATCATTACACTGGGCTGTTCAAAAAACACTGTGGATTCGGAGGTTATAGCCGCCAAATGGAAAGAAAAAGGACACGAGGTGGTTTTCGAAAGTGTTAATAAATCGAATATTGTTATTATAAATACTTGCAGCTTTATTCACGATGCTAAAGAAGAATCTATTGAAGAGATCTTTATGCACATTGCACGTAAACAACGGGGCGAGGTGAGTAAAGTATTTGTAGTGGGATGTTTAGCGCAACGATATAAGGATGAATTAATAGAGATGATTCCTGAGGTAGATGGAATTTTTAGCTTCTCAGAGTTAAATAAATTAGTAGAAGACAAAGATTTCGACTTACTAAAATCCCTTAATAGAATCATATCTACCCCTAAACATTACGCCTATTTAAAAATTTCTGAAGGTTGCGACCGCGACTGCTCCTTTTGCGCTATTCCATTGATTAGAGGGAAACAAATATCAAAACCGATAGAAATGCTCGTGCAAGAAGCGGAAATGCTAGCACAACAAGGTGTTAAAGAACTTTTACTCATTGCACAAGATTTAACTTATTATGGTATTGATATTTATCAACACCGAATGTTAGCCAAGCTGATGCGCAGACTTTCAGAAATTAAAGACTTAGAGTGGATTCGATTGCACTATGCTTACCCTATGGGATTTCCTTATGAAATTTTGGATGTGATGAATGAATTCTCCGTTTTTTGCCACTATTTGGATATTCCTTTACAACATATCAGCGATCCGGTGCTTAAAAGCATGAAACGCGGAAGTAATAAACAGCAGGTTTACAAATTTTTAGAAACGATTCGTAATACCGTTCCCGAAATTGCATTGCGAACTACGTTAATCTCTGGCTATCCTGTAGAAACCCGTAAAGAACATCACGAATTAGTAGAATTCATAAAAGAGATGCGTTTTGAACGCTTAGGTGTGTTTGCCTATTCTCCCGAAGAAGGCACCGCTGCTTTTGATCTCGGCGATCCCGTGAAAGCAAAAGAGAAAAACCATCGCGTAAAAGAAATAATGGAGCTTCAAGAGACTATCTCCCTGCAACACAATCAAGAAAAAATCGGAAAAGTGATGCGTGTTTTAATAGATCGAAAAGAAGACGATTCTTATGTAGGACGCACAGAATTTGATTCTCCGGAGGTGGACAATTTAGTGTTCGTGAGTACAGATAAAAAACTGAATACTGGGGAATTTTATCCAGTCTTGATTAAGGGGGCGGAGAGTTATGATTTGTACGGGAATGTAGTGTAGAAATATTCCATCAAATCATACACCGGCACATCCACCTCTTTTTGTAATGCCTTAATCAATTTTTCTGAGTCCATTTTGTACCCTTGCGGAGAGACAGGATTTATACAAATAGCTATTAACTTATTTTTATTCAATACCTTTAATTTTCCACCGACACGAAGGTAATGGCTTAATACATCCTTATCTACAAAAATTTTCGTAAAATCTCTGACTACTAAGGTTGTATTTTTGACCTCTTTGTGTATGCGTAGAGTGTTTAATAATGAATTGGTTATAATTCCTGCTACGTAAAGTGTATTTCCGTGTACAAATAGTTCATTTTTATAATTATCTAATAATAATGAAGATGGAATTTGTAAATCAATAATCCCACTTTCGTTCACTGCATAAATACCGGTTTCGAAATTTTCAATAGTTGTTTTTAAAACTGTTTTAAATTCCTCAATTTTAGTAAGTTGATATATAAATTTTGTTTTACGAATTAACTCTGAAAGTATGGGAGTTAAAGCAGTACCGGTGGTTAAAATTAAAGATTCGGATAGGGTAGGAGAAGCCAATGATTTTCTTGACAGCGCACCATCGGTAATCACAAAATCGAATCCGGAGGTATAAAGCTGATCCATCACTTGTTTTAGCCAAGCTGTTGTATTAGGTCCCGACAAGATTACTTTTCCCGATGTTACGGCTTTTGCATACACCAATCTACCATGTGAAGTGCTTCGTTGTGAAACATCAATAATCTCAGCCGTAAGTTTCTTTTTATGATAAAAATATTCAGAGGTTACAAATCCCATTCCTGTAAATATTTCAATCTCAGGCTTATGAGTGTTTGTTACCAAATCGGTTTGTTCGCCATCAATTCCAATAGAAGTAACAGCAATTTTTCTATTTCTCTCTTTAAATTGATGTAGCAAATAATTGCAACACGTTGTTTTACCCGTATTTTTATCCATGCCAATGATGGATAAACTTTTGTAAGGTTGCAATTGTTCTACTGAGAGCATGAAAGAATTTAAGATTTAAGATTTAATTTTGCCGTCAGTTTTTATCTGTCTGAATTTCATAAAAAATCTTATAATTAATATTATGTTAAATAGAATGTTGGTTACACTCTTTCTTCCAATTTCTAAAGAAGCTCCTCACCCTAAGTCCGATTACGCCCAAAATAGCTTCTTTAAAAATTCCAGCACTCATTTTAGATGTACCTAAAGTTCTATCTTTAAAAACTATAGGAACTTCAACAATTTTAAAACCTAACTTATATGCATTAAATTTCATTTCTATCTGAAATCCGTAGCCTATATGTTTGATTTTTGAAAAATCAATAGTTCTCAAAACTTTAGACGAATAACAAATAAAGCCTGCCGTAGTGTCTTTTACCGGAATTCCCAAAATAAATCGCACATACATAGATCCATAATACGACATCAGCAAACGTGACATAGGCCAATTTAACACATTCACTCCCTGAGAGTAACGCGAACCAATAGCTACATCAGCATTATTTTCTAAAATAGCGGCATACAAACGCTCTACGTCATTCGGATTATGCGAAAAATCGGCATCCATTTCAAAAATATAATCGTAATTTCTTGCCAGTGCCCACCTAAAACCATGAATATAAGCAGTTCCTAATCCTAATTTTCCTGTACGTTCTTCAATAAAAAGCTTATTCGGGAACTCTCCCATTAGCTTTTTTACAATACTTGCCGTACCATCGGGCGAACCATCATCAATTACTAAAATATCGGAATTTGTTACTGTGAATGTTTTGCGAATAATTTTTTCAATATTTTCCTTCTCATTGTAAGTAGGAATAAGAATTATTTTTTTGTCGTTTTTTAGTTCCATAGCTTTAATATGTTCATTCTTAATGATTATATATAAATCTTAAAATCAATTTTTCTGCAAAATAATATACACCGGCAAGTGATCGCTGTATCCGCCGACATAGCTTCCACCAGCGTAGCTTCTAAATGGGTATCCGCGAAACGATCCAGATTTGTTCAGCAAAAAATTAGCACTAAAAACATGTGCTGAAACATATCTAAATGTATTAGGTTTAGGGTGTAACAACGCATAAGAAACCATAATTTGATCAATTAACTCCCAACTATCTCGAAAAGCATACGATCCGATACCATCTCTATGCATTTTCCACATGGGGTTAAAAATGTCAAACCGTGTTACATCATTAATTTTTCCTTTTGCTCTAAGTCCTTGCGTAATACTTTTTGCATTGGGATTGTCATTAAAATCACCCATTATAATAATTTTTGCATTGGGATTTACATTCAAAATGGAGTCTACAATAGACCTTGTAAGTTTTGCGGCAGCCATTCGTAGCGGATTACTGCGCGCCTCCCCTCCTCTCTTTGATGGCCAGTGATTTGCTATAAGATATAATGTGTCAATATTATCTAAAACACCGACAAGGAGCAACTGATCTCTTGTTCTAAAGTTTGGGTATTCCGGAATTACTAATTCAAAGTCTTGAAGTGAAATAAACTCAAATCGTTCACTCTGATAAATAAACGCCACATCTATGCCGCGCCGGTCAGGAGAATCGTGGTGTGCGACCTTATATTTCAATGGTTTAAGTAATTCCTGAGCCACCAAATCGTTCATCACGCGCTCATTTTCCACTTCACAAACGCCGAGTACTACTACCCCACCCAACTCTTTTCCTATTTGAGAAATTACGACAGATAAATTTTTCAATTTGTGATTATATCGCTCCTCTGTCCATTGATATGTGCCGGTGGGTAGAAACTCACTGTCATCAGCAATCGGATCTTTTTCTGTATCATATAGATTTTCAACATTATAAAATCCTATTACAGCTGTTTTTTGTGCTTGTGTATGCAGACACAAAAAAAGCAATGAGATTATAAAAATGGAAGTAATTTTCTTGTGATGCATATATTACATTATTTATTTAGTTTAGTGGTTGTTAGCAAACGATAAGACCGCATTAAAAAATCTCACGCAAGACGATAAAACCAGACTGCAAATATACATATAAAATTTCCAAATTATATACAAATGAATAAAAATTTTAGTGCCGTATTTTTATTTATTTTTGCATTTTTAAAAATACATCATTATGCTAATTATCAAGAGAATTTACGATGCCCATCGTATGTTGAGAAGAAACTAAAATAAGAAATGTGTCAGCTAAAAATAACAATCCCGCTTACCGTCATCAATGGCATTTAACTCTTCAATAATCTTTGTTTTAGCTTTTGTATCAGGCATTTGATTAATCATTTTTTCGATTAAAATCGATCCTTTTTTACGAGTTTCTTCTCCGGAAAAGTCGTATAAATATTCTTTAAAAGAGAACAAAGCATTCGGTAAACAAAACTGTTTGATTAATCCGGGTTTTGCCAAATCCATGAAGTCGGCTCCTACCCTACCATGCCGGTAGCAACCGGTGCAAAACGATGGAATATATCCGCAATCAATCATACCTGAAATCACTTCTTCCAGCGATCGGTGATCACCCAGCGCAAACTGGCTCCCCGACTTATCGGCTACGTGGCTGTAAGCGCCCGGATTTGTTCTTGAGCCTGCTGAAATTTGACTGATGCCATAGTTAAACAGTTCTGTGCGAAGCTCATCGCTTTCCCTTGTACTTAAAATAATACCCGTGTAGGGTAATGCAATGCGAATAATGGCAATAATTTTCTTGAAATCGTCATCGGAAACTTTGCGGGGAATATTTTCCGGCAATGGCGCTCCTTCGGAAGGTTCTATTCTTGGAAAGCTAATCGTGTGCGGTCCGCAACCGAACTGTGTTTCTAAATTTCTGGCATGCTCCATTAGAGCTAAAATCTCGAAACGGTAGTCAGCCAAGCCAAATAAAACACCCAACCCTACGTCTGAAATGCCGGCTTCCATAGCGCGGTGCATCACATTTAAACGATATGAATAATCGCTTTTCGGTGTGTCCTCCGGGTGATATTCTTTGTATAAAACAGGGTCATAGGTCTCTTGGAAACAAACATATGTTCCGATTTTTTCTTTTGCAAGCTGACGAAACTCCTCTATTGTCATGGGAGCTAATTCCACATTAATTCTTCTAATGTTGTCTTTCCCAATGTGTATGGAATATATTCTCCGGATCGCTTCACACACATAATTGATGTCATTTTTTGGAGATTCGCCGCAAATTAATAAAATACGTTTGTGTCCATCTTTTAACAATATCCGCGCTTCTTGCTCTATTTCATCCATGTTCAATATTTTGCGCACCAAATGTTTGTTGGCACGGCGGAATGCGCAGTATACGCAGTTATTTACGCACGCATTTCCGGTATATAGCGGAGCAAAAAGCACCAAACGTTTTCCATAGATCTCTTCTTTTACATACTTGGCAACCTCCATGATTTGCTTGATCCTTTCCGGATCTTGTACACGAAGTAATATGGCTACTTCTTCTAAGTCAAGTCCTTTTAGTTGATGAGCTTTTTGCAAAAGAGTGTTTAATTCTTCAGCAGAAGGTTCATCCCCTTCTAGCATGCGAAATAGTTTTTCGCGATCAATAGTAAATAGATTACTCATAGTAATACTGCATTAAAACGAGTGCAAATTAACATGAAATTTTGTTTATTCAATCCATTCTCGAAAAGATGAAGTGCTGTTTTGGCTCGTTTTAAGGTACTTTTCGTAGCCTTTCATTTTAATTGCCAAAGTGTTTTTAGTGTAACGTTCGATTTTTTCGAGATGCTTTTTTCCAATAAGTTCACTACGGTTAATTCTGAAAAAATCCGCAGGATCAAGTTGTGCTTCTATTTCTTTTAAAGTAGATTCGTTTAATAAATGCTTTTTTCCGGATGTATCAAATGCAAAAATAACTCCCTCATTAGCTTCAAAAAATGTAATATCTTCAATTTCTATAAAATAGATTTTTTGATAGGTATTCACAGTAAATCGTTTTTTATAAGATTTATCTGCGAAATTATGCTCCATGAGTTTGGTTAGATTAATCAGTAATTTATTTTCTTCAGGATTAGAATTTCTGAATAAAAGAAATTTGTTCCAGGCTTTTAGAAAACGTTCTTTTGAAAAAGGTTTTAGAAGATATTCTATACCGTTACTTTCAAATGCCTTCATCCAAAATTGATCATAAGCTGTTGTAAAAATAATTGGACAGGTAATAGAGATTTTGTTATAAATTTCAAATGCATTACCGTCTAACAGTTCAATATCAGAAAAAATCAAGTCTACTGTTGAATTTGTAAGAAAACCGACAGCCGCTTCCACTGTGTCAATTTCAGCAATAACTTGGATAGCAGTGTCTAATTCATCAAGAAATCTTTTCAGCTTCTTTCTTGCCGGTATTTCGTCTTCTATTATTAATACTTTTATCATTGTTCTTGTATAGGAATTATTGGAATGGTTACTGTAAAATTTTCATCGGATCTTTCAATTTCGATTCGATCGTTACTCAATAAAGCATATTGTTCTTTCAGATTATTCAAAGCTTTTCCTGATGAATGTTTTATATGTTGTTTTGGTATGATATTATTGGATACGATTATTTTTTTACCAATATATATTTCGATATGAACAGGATTTTTTTCTATTCCTAAGTTATGGTGAACTGCATTTTCTACCAGCAATTGTAAAGTAAGCGGAACGATTTTGCCCTTGATATTTTCATTTTCAATTTTCAGTTGATAAGCATCTCCGTACTTATGTTTTATCAAGTTGAAATATTTTTCTGCAAAAGCTAAATCTTCGCTTATCAGGACTAACTTTTTATCCGAGACTTGTAAGACATACCGGTAAATTTCTGCAAATTCATTCAAGAAATCCGATGCTTTGTATTTGTCTTCCTCAATCAATTGATCTAAAACATTTAGGTTATTGAATAAAAAATGAGGATTCAGCTGTGTTTTAAGTTGATTGATTCTGCTTTCTGAAAGCGCTTGATGATATGTTACCAATTGCTCTTGCTGTTTTTTGTTCTTTTTATAATAATAGTACGTCAGAAAAAAGCCGCCATAAATAATGCCATTCAATAGGCTTGAAAGTATGACAAGGATGTTGTCTAGCCCACCAAAGTTTTTTTCGATAGTACCATAAATAAGCGCAACAACAAACATTAGCGCTATTGTCACCGACACATACACGAGAAGCGAAGCGCAAAATATTTTCAACATTTCTTTTGTACTGAAAACGAATGATTTCTGCCAACGTTTGATAAAAAAAGTAATAATCAAAAACAAAATGCATACCGAAACAAATATGACAATAGGACCGTCAAGATCAAAAACATGCCTGTTTATTACTCCTCGTACCGCAATTCGTGTGTCAATAGTTTGAACATAAGCAAACAAAAATATAAAGAGTAAAAAATATTGATTTCGTTTTATATAGATCAGAATATATTTCATTAGGTGTTTTTATAATGTAATAGAGATTGCCTTGAAAGTCTTTTAGCACGCAAATTTAACAGATAAACACAGATTTTATTTCCTTAATAATCAAAATTATTAATTTAATAAGATCTGTGATAATCCTGATAACCTGTGTCATCTGCGTGCCTTTAAGACAGTCAAAAGTGATTAATTAGGAAATGAAGCAATAACATTTCCTTTTTCATCAAGGAAATCTAATTTGGCATTATTTTCCTTGTCTACATAAAACATTGCTCTTAGCTTTCCCTTGTCATCAAGCAGGAATAGTCCGTTCTCTTGCGTTTCCATCTTTCCCAAAAACGCACGTGTAACACCTCCAATCAAACCTTGTTCCTCGTACTCTTTGTACTTGCGAGCAGCCTCCTCAGGGGATAATCCTTCAAATTCCTTCTGTTTTTCAAGGAGTGTATATAAAGATTCTGTTGGAAGGCGATCATTGAAGCCAATTCCATTGATTACGATCCTTTCGTCGCCATGTTTATAATCTTGCATGATTAGATTTAACACCTGATCTCCATCATATTGATCAAAGGTAAAGACTCCTCCTTGAATATGTCCGTTCTCATTTTTCGCACCTCCATAAATTAAGCCACCGCATTCCATACCATCATCATTGAAAAATAACATTCCTGTTACCTTTGGTCTGGATGCATTGGTGGGTCTGTCATTAACCCTGTCATCGCCCGTTGGGAATCGATCCGAACTTGTAATAATCATTTTTACGGTACCGTCTTTTTCTACGATATTGATTCTTTCAACATCAATTTCGCTGAATTTCTGATTTTCACTTTTTTTGAATGCCGAAGTGATTAAGAAAATCATTCCGATTACCGTTGCAATAGCAAAAGTTCTTAAAAATACTAATTCTTTGTTCATTTTGTTCATTTTTTTGTTTTAATTGTTAAACATTTGATGGCGCAAAACTACTTGAAGTATTTTTTTGTACAATAAGAAAACGATGAATGCAGGAAAAAAACGGATGAGTTAAGGAATTTTTCGGTTTAATATATTTCCAAATTGCATACTACGATTACTCTTTTATTACTTTCTTAATCACCGTCTTCACTTTGTTGCTCATTTACTTTTTCACCACAATACGGACAAACCATCCAAAGTTTCTCTAATCGCTCCAATCACCCTTTCCACCTGCTCATCCGTCAAATCATAATACACCGGCAAGCTAATCTCTCGTGCATAATTATCGTAAGCTATCGGAAAATCTTGAATATTATACCCACAATTTTTATAAAAGCTCAACATGGGAAGTGGAATAAAATGGACATTCACCGAAATATTCTGCATGGCAATTTGTTGAATGATGGCATCGCGTTCTTCTTCGGTAATGTTTTTTATGCGTAAAGGATAAACATGATACGATGATGTTTTTGTACCGGTTTCATAAACAGGAACTTCAAAACGTTCATCTTTGGAAAAAGCCTCCGTATATTTGTCAAAAATATGTTTCCGTTTTACCAACATGTCATCTTCGTAACGCTCTAATTCAACTAAACCTATGGCGGCAAGAACGTCGGTCATATTGCACTTGTACCCGGCTTCACAAACATCATAACGCCAATTCCCAATTTGTGTTTTGGCTAACGCATCTTTACTTTGTCCGTGTAATGATTTTATGCATAATTGTTTGTAAATTTCTTCGAAGTTAAAAGGCGCAGGTAAATTCAAACAGATGGCGCCGCCTTCGGCAGTGGTGAGATTTTTTACAGCATGAAATGAAAAAACGGTCAAATCGGTCAAAGCGCCGGTGCGTATACCTTTGTAAGTAGCGCCAATGGAATGCGCTGCATCGGAAAGAACTAAAATACGACCCAACAACTCCTGTTCTAAAGTACGCGGCGTAAATTTCTGTTTAATATTTTTATTGATTACTAATTGATTTAGTTCATCATAATCACAAGGCAAGCCCGCAAAATCCACAGGGATAATTACTTTCGTTTTTTCCGTAATCGCTTTTTCAATATTTTGAGTATTAATGTTAAAATCATTGGCATTCACATCCACCATTACGGGCTTGGCGCCACAATGCACCACCACATTTGCTGTAGCGCAATAAGTGTACGCCGGAATGATCACTTCATCGCCTTCTTGCACACCGAACCAACGCAACATGAGTTCTAAGCCTGAAGAAGCTGAATTTAGGCACATTACTTTCTCAACACCAACATATTGCGCAATACGCTTTTCAAACTCTTTAACACGAGGACCTGTGGTAATCCATCCTGATTTCAGTGCAGCCGTAACTTCGGCAATGGTTTTATCATCAATGCGTGGTGGGGAAAAAGGAATGGGAGGAAAATTATTTGTCATGTGAAGTAACAGGATTTTAAATTTTGAATTATGCAGTTTACAACCTATCCTCCATCATCTGTTGCACATCTCTGTGTTCCGGGAAATCTAACGAATAATGCAATCCCCTACTCTCTTTTCTGTCAATAGCATTATTAATAATAAGATAACCCACATTAATCATATTGCGTAATTCGCAAATCTCAGGGATAAGGATAGATTTTTTGTATAATTTTTCGGTTTCTTTATATAGCAAATACAAACGCTCAAATGCTCTTTTTAAACGGAGGTTAGAGCGTACAATGCCCACATAATTAGACATAATAGCTTGTAATTCTTTCTTGGATTGGGTAATCAAGATCATTTCTTCATTCAGTACAGTGCCGGAAGTATCCCATTCGGGAACTTCGTGGCAAAAGTGAATATTTTTAAATTTTTCCACTGCTTTTATACATGCCCTGTGAGAAAACACTAATGCTTCCAATAACGAATTGGATGCCAATCTATTGGCACCATGCAAACCGGTAGAAGCGCATTCTCCCGAAGCGTAAAGATTGTGAATGGAGGTTTCGCCCCAATCGTTGGTGGTAATGCCGCCGCAGGAGTAATGTGCGGCAGGAACTACAGGAATCATATCTTTGGTAATATCTATGCCAATGCTCAAGCATTTAGCGTAAATATTGGGAAAATGCTCAAAGATTTCGTTTTTCTTAATTTTTGTGGCATCTAACCAAACATACTCTTTACCGCTCAATTTCATTTCGTTATCAATAGCACGTGCTGTAATATCCCTTGGAGCGAGCGAGCCGCGAGAGTCATATTTTTGCATAAACTCATTACGATGTGCATCTTTCAAAACAGCGCCTGCACCACGTAATGCTTCCGTAATTAAAAAGGATGGAGATTCTTTGGGATTATACAAAGAGGTGGGGTGAAACTGTACAAATTCCATTCCACGTACCTGTCCTTTTGCACGATACACCATGGCAATGCCGTCACCTGTAGATACCAACGGATTGGTAGTATTACCATAAACTGTACCAATTCCACCCGTTGCCATCATCGTAACTTTTGATAACACTGCGCATACTTTCTTTTGATGTGGGTCGTAGATGTAAGCTCCATAGCAAGTTAAATCGGGAGTTCTTCTACTCACCTCGATTCCGAGGTGATGTTGTGTGATGATTTCAATAGTAAAGTGATTCTCTAAAATTTCGATATTCTCATTCTGTTGCGCAGCTAAGAGTAGTTTTTGTTGAATTTCTCTACCGGTCATATCTTTGTGGTGCAACACACGGTACTCCGAATGTCCGCCCTCTTTGGCAAGGGAAAATTTTCCTGATTTGGTTTTATCGAAGTTAACCCCCCACTCTATCAACTCCATTACACGTTCCGTTGATTCTCTTATAGTTAGCTCCACAATTTTTCGGTCTGAGAGTTCATCTCCTGCCGCCATCGTATCTTGAATATGCTTTTCGTAGGTATCCGGATGGTATAAAACCGCTGCAATTCCGCCTTGTGCATATTGTGTTGCCGTGTCATCAGTTTGAGATTTGGTAACTACACATACTTTTCCGAAGTTTGCTGCTTTAAGGGCGAAACTTAAACCGGCAATTCCGGATCCGATTACTAGAAAATCAACAGTTTTACGCATAATAAATAATTAGCATTTTTATTCAAAAAATTCCTCGCTATGCTTGATATGGCAATTCATTCTTAAAAAAGTATGTTAGTTTGCCGTTTCGAGCGTAGTGAGGAATCTCTTTTTATTTATACCATTTATAAAACGTGATACGGTTTCAAAATCTCTTTTCCAACTTCAACCGCTTTAATGTTTTCAGGAATTAGTCCATGATGACGAGTTGGTAATGATTTTTCCAAGCCTTTTTTCAAAAACTCGTCTGTTACCAAAGGTTTAATTTTTAGGAAACCGCCCAACACAATCATATTAAACAATTTAGCAATGCCAATTTCTGATGCTTTGTCGGTAGCCGCCACTTGATAAATATTGATGTCTTTGCGTGTAGGATGCGCAATAATTCCATTTGGATCGTAAATAAGAAGTCCGCCCGGTTTTACCGTTTTTTCAAACTTATCCATAGAGGGCTGATTTAGAATAATCGCCGTGTCAAACTGGTTTAAACACGGGGAGCTAATACGATCATCACTAATGATAACGGTAACATTTGAAGTACCGCCGCGCATTTCGGGACCATAAGATGGCATCCAGCTAACTTCTTTATTTTGCATAATACCGGAATAAGCCAAAATCTTTCCCATAGAAAGAACGCCTTGTCCGCCAAAACCTGCTATAATAATTTCTTCAGTCATAACTTGTTGTTTATTCGTTTATTTATTATTTTTTAAATCGCCAAGTGGGTAATAAGGTAACATGTTTTCTTCTAACCACTCATTGGCTTTTACCGGAGGAAGTTTCCAACCAGAATTGCAATTAGAAACGATTTCTACAAAAGAAACACCTTGATTTAACTTTTGATTTTCAAAAGCTTGACGAATCGCTTTTTTGCATTTACGTGCCAATGCAGGCGTATGAACTGCTTGCCTTGTTACGTAAAGCGCACCCGGAAGTTGTGCGATAAGTTCCGTAATTTTCAATGGATTTCCCATAGTTTGTAAATCGCGGCCATAGGGAGAAGTTGATGTTTTCATGTTTTCCAATGTGGTGGGCGCCATTTGGCCACCGGTCATACCATAAATTCCATTATTTACGAAAATCATGGTCATGTTTTCACCACGATTACACGCGTGAATTGTTTCTGCAGTTCCAATCGCTGCCAAGTCGCCGTCACCTTGATATGTAAATATGAAATGATTTGGGTAGAGGCGTTTTACAGCAGTTCCTACCGCAGGAGCACGTCCGTGTGCCGCTTCAATGAAATCCACATCAAAATAATTGTATGCCAAAACAGCACAGCCTACTGGCGCTATACCAATGGTTTTATCTTGAATATCCATCTCTTCAACTACTTCTGCAATCAAGCGATGAACCAATCCATGTCCGCAACCCGGACAATAGTGCATCACAGTATTCGTAAGCACCGGAGTCTTTTTGTAGACCAAATTTTCGGGTTTAATGATTTCTTCTCTTGTCATAATTTATGTTTTATTTTTTGATTTTTATTTCGTTGGGGCGCAAAATTTTGCGCCCTTCTATTGATTTTTGGGTTAAAAATTCTTTAATGCATCTAAAATTTCGCTTGGAGTTGGGATAATTCCACCGAAACGTCCGTAATGTTTTACGGGCACTTTGCATTCTACTGCTAATTTCACGTCATCAATCATTTGTCCGGCGCTCATTTCTACACTTAAAATACCTTTTGCTTTGGTACCTAAATCGTGAATAATTTGTTTTGGAAAGGGCCACAACGTAATTGGACGGATAAGTCCTACTTTAATGCCTTCTGCACGTGCTAATTCCAATACTTTTTGACAAATACGCGCCGATGAGCCATAAGCTACCAAAATATATTCCGCATCTTCGCATTGGAAAGTTTCATAACGCACTTCGTTAGCTTCACATTCTTTATATTTTGCTTGTAAACGGATGTTTAATTTTTCTTGTTCTGTGGATTGTAAATGTAATGAGGTAACCACATTATGCCCTCTTGTTTTAGGCTTGCCTGTAGCTGCCCAAGGATAAGTTTTTGCAATATATTCATCCGTCCAGCGTGGCTTGTATTCGCCTACTTCTACTTTTTCCATTACCTGTCCGATAATACCGTCGGAAAGAATCATTACGGGATTTCTGTATTTGAATGCTAAATCAAAGCCAAGTTCTACGAAATCGTACATTTCTTGTACGGAAGCCGGAGCCAAGGTAATTAGATGATAGTCACCGTGTCCACCACCTTTTACAGTTTGAAAATAATCGGCTTGCGAAGGTTGGATTGTTCCCAATCCGGGACCGCCACGCACTACGTTTACACACAATGCAGGAAGTTCAGCGCCTGCAATATAGGATAATCCTTCTTGCATTAGACTCACACCCGGACTTGAAGAAGTAGTCATTACCTTTTTACCTACGGCAGCACCGCCGTATACCATGTTGATAGATGCCACTTCACTTTCCGCTTGTAATACTATCATACCGGTTTTAGGGTAAGGATCTTCCAACATTAAATGTTCCAATATCTCCGATTGCGGCGTAATGGGATAGCCAAAATAGCCATCACAACCACAGCGAATTGCGCCTTCCGCAATCGCTTCATTCCCTTTTAATAATTTTAGTTCTTTCATAAAATTTTTATTGCTTAATTGTTATTTAATCATGATTTTTAGACTTTTGCACGATACACTTCAATGATGCCGTCAGGGCAAACAACTGCGCAATTTGCGCATCCGATGCAATTGTCGTTAATTAATTCTAAGAAATTGTATCCTTTTTTGTTCACCTTTTTGGATAAGGCAATACAATTGTTCGGACAACCGGGGATACAAACGCCGCATCCTTTGCAATGTTCAGTGTCAATTACTAAAGTTCCTTTAAATGCCATAGTTTCAATTTTTAATGTTATTAATTTATGTTGAATTTACTATAATATTGCATGTTCAATAATACGGCTGCGAAGATATACTTTTTTGAGCAATAATCTGCCTTTGAAAAAAGATTGAAGAATGGAAAAAAATATTTTTCTCCTTGCTTTTTTTAAATATTTTTATTTCTTTTGCGCTATCAAAATGATATCATAATGAAGCAAAAAATCTAACCCAATTAAAATAATGTTAAGTATGGAAAAAAAAGAAAAATTTATCTCAGGTATCAATGGATTCGGTATCCTCACCGTTCTCCTTCTTATTGTGATTGCCGGTGTTTTAATACCTGCACTTATGGAAATTCACTTGCCCGAAAGTTCAGGAACAAAGTGGTGGTCTCTTCTCTTTACTGTTGCGGCCTTATTTATGATGGCAGGCTTTTCAATCATTAAACCCAATGAGGCTTTAGTAATCACTTTTTTTGGAAAATACCAAGGAACTTGTACAAGTAACGGATTTTTCTATTTCAACCCTTTTACACTTCGTACACGTATTTCTGTACGTGCACGCAATGTAAACGGTGATCCAATCAAGGTAAACGATAAAATGGGAAATCCCATCATGATTGGAATCGTACTGGTATGGAAAGTGGAAGATACTTTTAAAGCCTCTTTCGATGTGGATAACTATATAATGTTTGTTGACGTGCAAAGCGAAGCCGCTGTTCGTAATTTAGCAGGCTCTTATCCTTATGACAACCTTGAAGATGAACATGCAGAAATTACATTGCGTGGCGGTGGCACGGAAGTGAATACGATGCTGGAAGCTGCCTTAACGGAACGTCTTTCCATCGCAGGAATCAAAGTTATAGAGGCACGTATCAGCAACTTGGCATACGCTCCGGAGATTGCCGGCGCCATGCTACAACGTCAACAAGCTACCGCAATTGTAGCAGCTCGCTATAAAATTGTGGAAGGCGCCGTTAGCATGGTAGAGTTGGCGCTAAAACAACTGTCGGAAAAAAAAGTAATAGATCTAGACGATGAAAAGAAAGCCGCCATGGCGAGCAACCTGATGGTAGTATTAACAGCAGATCGTGCAGCTACACCTGTAGTGAATGCCGGAACGCTTTATAATTAATATGGCAACCGAAAAAAAATCATTTGTTATTAGAATTGATGCGGAAACATTGGCAGCTGTTGAAAAATGGGCTGCCGATGAGTTCCGTAGTATTAACGGACAAATAGAATGGATTTTGTCTGAGGCGCTTAAAAAAGCAAAACGGAATCCAAATCATTTGCATGAAGACTAAAGGTTTCAGAAATATGAAGGCGTAAACACAAAATATAATTTTAAGCCACGTACATAATTAGACTTATTTATTTGGATGAAAAACCTCAAAGCTATTATCCGAATAAAAAAATACGATTTTAGTCACAGATAAAGAAGAAATGAGAGCTTTATTTTCTTTTTCAATCGGTTTTTCAATAACAGGTACACCCTTTTTTTCTACTTCATGAGAATCGAATATTTGTTCATTAAGTTCTTTTTTTTCTACTACAGGCGATTCTCCGGAAATTACATTTGCTATAGGTGATAGAGTAGAAAACAGATCCGGTTCAGATGTTTCCGGTTGCAATCTTTTTTCGTTTTGTACTTTAATCGTCAATTCTTTTTCTTCATCATTACGAAGCATATTGCCCATACCCATAATAAGCCATTCGGTTTTAATATCAGGGTAGTAGTGCAATATTTTTTTAGCCAAATCTAAGCTGGGTTGATTTCTTCCTGAAAAAAGATGTGTTAAATTTGAACGATTAATCCCAATCGTTTCTGCAAATGAAGCAGGAGTTAATTCATATAGCTCCATGATTTGTTTAATTCTGTCAACCATAAATTCAGTTTGAATTACATTTGTAAAATAAATGACTATTACATTTGTGCAAAAATAAAATTTAATAGATTTACTTTTGTAATTGTTGATAAAATAATCATTATTAAATTCAAATAATATATGTAATAATTTCATTTATAATAAAATAAATATAATTATTATATTTTAATAACACTGTTGAAAACATTTAGTATAAAATACACTATGAATATTTAAATAATACGCATAATAGTATTAATAATTAGGCATTTATATTAAAAAACAAAATGAATAAAAATGAAAATCAATACACTTCAAAAAATTACAGTTGTGCCTATATTTTATTTTACAAAAATCAACAAAACAAACATGTTTACAAATGTGCATTTTTCCATGTGTTTACAAATGTGCATTTTATGTATAATGTAAACTTACGAGAATTGAATATTTGGAAGAAAAAATATATTGGTACAGATAAAATGAAATCTAATATTATTCGTTTTTTATGTAACTTAAAATTAATATCTATGAACATAACCATTTTATGGGCGGACGATGAAATTGATTTGTTGAAGCCACACATTATTTTTCTACAAAACAAAGGATATAAAGTAATTCCTGTAGTAAGCGGTAATGAAGCTATTGAGGTTTTAGAAAACCAAGTGGTGGATATTGTTTTCCTAGATGAAAATATGCCTGGATTGAGCGGAATTGATACGTTAAAACGTATGAAAGCAATCAATCAACATATTCCTATTGTAATGATTACGAAAAGTGAAGAAGAAAATATTATGGAAGACGCTATTGGCAGTAATATTGCCGATTATTTGATTAAACCCGTAAATCCTAACCAAATTCTGCTGTGCTTAAAAAAAAATATTGAAAATAAAAAGTTAATTACTGAAAAAAGCACAATGGCTTACCAGCAAGCTTTTCGTGAAATTTCAATGAAAATTTCCGATAAGCTTTCTTTAGAGGAGTGGGAAAAATTGTATAAAGAGCTTGTATATTGGGAATTAGAATTAGAAAAGATTGAAGATGCCGGTGTAGCCGAAATTCTGGCTGACCAAAAAACAGAAGCCAACACTTGCTTTAGCAAACATGTAATGCGTAATTACCAAAATTGGCTATTGGGAAATGGTCCTGAAAAGCCATTACTTTCGCATACTATCTTGAAAGAGAAGCTCTTTCCTTCCATTAAAGATACTCCTATATTTTTATTTGTGATTGATAATTTGCGTTATGATCAATGGAAAACGCTTCAACCACTTATTAATGAATATTATCGCACTGACTCGGAAGACATGTATTACAGTATTCTTCCCACAGCAACGCATTATTCAAGAAATGCGCTTTTTGCAGGATTAATGCCCGGAGAGATTGCTAAAAAATACCCGAACATGTGGTTGAATGAAAATGATGAAGGCGGAAAAAATCAATTCGAACAACCTCTATTAGGCGAATATTTAAAACGTTATGGAAAAAATGTGAAATATTCATTTTCCAAAATCTTGAACGTAGATTTTGGGAAGAAAGTGTTGGATAATATTCATCAATTAATGCAAAATCAATTGAATGTCATCGTATTCAACTTTATAGATATGCTTTCGCATGCTCGCATGGAGGTGGATTTGATTCGCGAACTTGCAGATAACGAAAAATCTTTCCGTAGTGTTACCAAATCCTGGTTTGAAAATTCAACACTGCTAGATATGATCAAATATTTATCTGCCAATAAAATACCTATCTTTATCACTACAGATCACGGCACCATAAAAATAACTAAACCCATAAAAGTTATTGGTGATAAGTTTATTAATCCCAATTTACGCTATAAAACCGGAAGAACAATGGATTATCCTGCAAATCAAGTATATGAAGTAAAAAATCCGGAAGATATTTTCTTACCCAAAGAGGGGGTAACTCACCGTTTTATTTTTGCTACCGGATCAGATTTTTTTGCTTATCCTAATAACTACAATCATTATGTAAATTATTATAAAAACACCTTCCAACATGGTGGCATTTCATTAGAAGAAATGATGTTGCCATTTGTGAAATTGTTACCAAAATAATAATGTAGGGGTGTTGCGTGCAACACCCCTACATTATATATCATATGTTTCTAAACGAAAAATCGAAAATACTATCTGGTTTTATCTCAAAGGCTTCTTGCTCATGACGCATAATACGCAATGGACGTTCGCCTTTTAAGGTAATTTTATCATTTTCAACCCAAAGTGCTGTGCCTTCGCGCAAACCCGCTACAGTGATTTGAGGATTTACTGCTAAAAACTCATTAAGCCTATCTTGACGTGTTTCACCGCCATGGCGAACAGCATCATTCACTTCCTCCGGATACGGATCAAGGTAATGTGGATTGATTTGGAAAGGTACAAAGTCGAAACATTGGAAACTTTTGGGCATTATAATCGGCATATCGTTGGTAGTGCGCAAAGTTGGGCAAGCTACGTTAGAGCCTGCGCTCCAGCCTAAAAATGGTGTTCCTTCCAATACTTTTCTGCGCACGGGCTCAATTAATTCGTTCGCATGAATCTCATATACCAAATGGAAAGTACTCCCCCCTCCTACTATAAGCACATCTGCTTGATTTACTGCTTCAACGGGATTTTTTGCATTATGAATAGATTCTACATGAAATCCGTGTTGTGCAAAGAGTCCTGCCACTCTCTCAGTATATACGTCATAACTTTCAGGATAGTTCTTTCCTGCGATTTTTACACCTGCATAAGGAAAAAAAAGGATGTTTTTTTTCTCATTTTTCAAAAAATCTAAGATTAAGGGCATGCACCAACCTAAATAAGGTTCTTTGTAATTTGTTGAGTTGCTTAATAATAATAGTTTCATAATAAAAAAATTTAGATCATGTGGCAAAGATAGAGAAAAATATTTATTTTTGCCGTCTCAAAACGAAAAACGTTCTTTGAAAAAAGCCTTGGTGGTGGAATTGGTAGACACGCAGGACTTAAAATCCTGTGACCATTGCGGTCGTGCGGGTTCAAGTCCCGCCCGAGGTACGGATTTACATCAAGGTGTAAAACAATGCGGAAGTAGCTCAGTTGGTAGAGCACGACCTTGCCAAGGTCGGGGTCGCGAGTTCGAGTCTCGTTTTCCGCTCCAAGCCTTTAAACAGTTTTAGAATCAACAATTTGCGTAAGCAGGTTGTTGATTTTTGCGTTTAAATCAGGACAGAAACGAGACAAACAGATTTTTTTGGATTTCTCACAAATCTAAAAAAAAATGCCAGTACAATCACCCCGCTTAGCTGTATCAAGCAGCTATTCTGCCGCAAATTATCTGCCGGCAGTGTTAAAAACCAATCAATCCGGATGGATTATTGAGTATTATGTGGAAAATCCACAAACGCAAATGTTAGCCCGAAAGAAAATTAAACTGCAAAGGCTACTTATGCGCTATCCTTCTAAAACAGAAGCCCGAAGACACATCAACAATATTGTTGTTGCGCTAAACATGAAACTGTCCACCGGTTGGAATCCTTATTTTATGGGCGAGGATTCGCGGCTATACACACCTTTAAAAGAGGTTACAGAGAAATATTTAGAAGAAATAAAGCGCAATATTCGAGCAGCTACATACAGTTCTTATTCTTCGTTTGTGAGTATTTTTGGTGAGTGGCTGGAAAAAATCTCTCCCAACATTTATTCTTCTATGGTTACTCATGCACTTGTTGCCAAATTTATGGATTACGTTTATAACGAACGCAAAGGGCGCAAAGGAGATAGTATGTCTAACAGAACATATAATAACTATATTAAAAATGGGAGCGCCTTTTTCTCGTGGATGATTGATAAATGTTATTGCAAGGAAAATCATTTTATGAAAGTTAAAGCTAAGAAGAAAGAAGAAAAAAAACGTGTTTTAATCCCTGAAGAAACACGTGAGCGAATTACTAAATATCTTTTGGAAAAAAGTCCAAACTATTTGCTAATGCTTAAACTTATGTATAATTCTCTAATTCGTCCAAAAGAAATTCGCGGGCTGTTAGTATCGGATATATCTACAGCAAAGGGGCAAATAACGGTACGGAGTGATGTGGCTAAAAATGGGAAAAAACGTATTGTTCCAATGACACCGGATATTATTGAAGATTTGCTTAAACTTAATCTTCAAAGCTATACATCAAATTGTTATGCTTTTGGCGAGGATTTTAAGCCTTCAAAAACGAAATTAACTGATTTTTCCATGCACAAGTATTGGGCGAAAATGCGTAAAAAGCTTAATCTTCCTGAAGAAATGCAACAATATTCATTAAGAGACAGCGGTATTTTTGAAATGTTGAAAAGAGGTATTGACCCGCTGTCTGTACAACAGCTTGCGGATCATAGCTCACTTGAAATGACTACAATTTACGCTAAGCATTTAGACCCTAATTTGCAAAAAATCATCGTTGATAATTCACCTAAATTTGCGCAAACGTAAACTTACAATTCGACTTTCTCTTTCGCAAAAACAATTTCCGCAATCACGTTCCGGCTTCCCTCGGTAAACTGAAAGTTCATCTTGATAGGCATTAGCTTTACTGAATCTATAATAACAAATCGGATTTGATTGCCAATGGGTACGTCCTGCGGTTTAAGCAATTGCAGTACTTGCATAAAAGCGGTAACGGGCAATAAAAATGTGTGGCAAACTTTTTCATGTGAAGCAAGAAAACCAAGCCAAGGCGCGGCGTATGTTTCGCCAACGGAATTATCCCCGACGACTGTCAAGTCAACGCCCGGTTCACGCGTTCCGTTAGTGTCCAAGCAAACGGGCGAGGCATGTTCATAGTAGCAATAAAAGTTTATCTTACTCGGCTTGTGTCCCAAATAGTTTACGAGAATCATGTCAAATTCCTTGCTTCCGGTATCAAAGAGCGGGCTGCAACCTTCCATTTCAATGTTGAGTAAATTATGGCTGTTGGTAATCCTTTCGTCTGCGATTTTCATGTTTGGGATTTTCAAAGGCGTAATTTCTTCAACATCGCCCTCTCCGATTTCCAAAACCTGATTGTTTCCCGAATACGGATCCCATCTAAAAACCCAATTTTGTGTAGTATCGCCCACCCTTACGGCAATGCGGTAGCGGTTTTCGTTTTCTACAAAACAAATTTTGCCGTAGTTGCGAAAAGCATCGGGAAGTTGCAAGCGCGTTTTTACAGGTGGCAAAACTTTTGTTTGGTCAATATCTTCGGTGCTGATGGCATCGAACTTGTAACGGTATTTCTTTGGTTCGTCCTTCTCAATGTAACTCTTGTTTGTCAACAGGTACTGCGACAAGTCAACAGCCTGTGCAAGCCTGAGGATGTCCTTAAAAAAAGAAAGCTCAACCTGTCCTTTAGCAGAGTCAATGAACATGCTTAGACCAAAGGCATTACAAATGTTGCTTATAAAATCACTGTTTGTTATTGCCGGAACGTGCTGGGCAAACTTTATTTTATTTGCAAACACGTTGCAAATTTTATAAACCGTTTCCGGTTGATTAATGAATTCAATTTTTTGATATTCATTTATACTGTTGGCTTGTAAAGTTGCTGATGAGTGCATCTTGAGCTTTCCGAAAAAGAAGCAGTAATAATGACCTGCAGTCAGTCTTTGTGTAAAAGTGTAATTAAAAGTATAGAAACCCGCGCCATTGTAGCCGATTTGAGACTGTAGCTGATTGAGATTATATATTTTGTAAAATGATTCAAAGTAGCTCCAATTGCCGTTCCTCATATATCCAACCCTACCATTCCATTCATCTGTGCCACTCCAAAGAATCCAGTTTGGAAATTGATCCCCGCTGTCAATTAAGAAAAACATTAATGCTTCTTTGGCTATTATATCTGACCCGTCTTCGAGTGCCCACGACCTTAGCAAATTTGCAGGCAGGTAGGTTCTTATTGAAACTGTGATTTGATAGTTTTGGGTAGTGGGTGCTTTGAAATAAAAGTATTCTGCACCATTAACTTCAAAAGCCATGATACGGCTATCCCAGTCTTCGTTATCGAATGTGCCTGTTGGCGAAAAGGTTACGGTGGCTTTTGCCTCGCCTGTAGCCTCGGTTTGCGATTCCAGTCCATCTAAAGCCCTCAAACTCTGGGAATAAATTTTCTTGATGCTGTTTTCATCTCGAAAATTCCCCATCATCTGGTAGCCTCCGTTTTTTATAACGTTTTCAAGTATCCAAAGCAATTGAATAGCAGGCGCAAACGCAAAACTGTTAGGATTGTTTAGTGCATTATTATTAAAAACGCGAACACCCCGATTACCCGGTAATGCTTCTATTACACTCCCTGCACCGTTTGTAAATAGCCTGTTAACATAACACCTGTCCAATCCTACATTGTCGTTTGTATTTATGGAGGCTTGAAATCCGGATTGATTGCCGGGTGGCGCGGGATCACTCGGCAGGAGAAACCACCCGAAATCCCTGTTGGCAGATCCGTAAAAAACGGTATTAACAAACAGCGGGAATTTGAAAATTGCATTTTCCTGCAATGACTGTGTGAGCATATTTAGCCACCCTGTTTTAAGTCCACCCGATGTAGCGCTGATAAGATAATCATTACCATAATTATTTTTCGCAAGTTTATTTCCGGCAAAATCTTCGGGGAATGGATTAATCACTAATCCGCAGGAATAACTTGCGTGAGTTGACTTTTGGATATATAAATCTCCGGCAGCTATTTCTACTCCATCAACAAAAACTATACAGGCATATTTTTTGCGCCTTTGAACATAAACAAACCGGGCTTGTTCGAAAAGAAGGTCATTTTCAGCAGCGGGCACATCGAAAGTAAAAACAATATCTCCTTCTATTTTCTTCACAGAAAATGCGTTATTGTTTACCTCCAATTGCAGGCTGGTATTTTTTGCGATGTACAGCGGTTGTCCTTCAATTTTAATAACAAGCATTATTTGATACTTTCCAGATATAAAATTTTAATTTGATTAATGTCGTTGGCTGCCGAAGATATGTTAAGTTCTGCTTTATGCCAGCCGACACTGACGCCCTCTCTCACGACAGCGCCAGTGGTGTCATCCTTACAGTAGTAGCAAATCACATCCAGAATATATTTGGCATCTATTTCCAAGTTCTGTATATTGACTTTGAAGGGTTCTTTAGGTGTGATCTTGACACCTTTTATTTCTTTCACCCGGATTATAAGGGAATGAAGTGTACTGTATGCATCGGCTGCCTGAGCTGCCGTTTTAGATGCTTCATCTGCCAAATCGTAAGCTGTTTTTACTGCCCTGGGTGTTGCCGCTAAATTTTCCACACTGCTGTTTATTGCCGATGATAATTTGGTTGCTCCATAAAGAGTTGTGCTTGCGATTGTTAAAGCCCCTGATTCAACAAAGGAATTATCATGAAAAGTTACTCTTATTTTTGGTGCAGCGCTGGCAGTTCCGGCAATAATCGAAACGGATTTTACCTCTTTGTCATTACTAATTCCCCCTATCATATCACTGATAAGCTGTGTTAGTCCTTCCACCTGATCGGCAGATGTTTTAGGGTACAAAATGTCAATGTCCGGCTCTGCTCCATTGCCCCCGCCATTGTACACCTCATGTTGAAATTTGATAATTTTTCCCATAATGTTAATTGTTGGATTAGTGTATTACTCGTAAATACTGCGAGTCTATTTTGATAATTTCGTACTTCAAATACATAATAAGATCTCCCAAAGTAGTCTTGCATATCTCTCCCTTTCCTGTATTGATAGCTACCGACATTCCTTCGTCAAGGTTATATTGTAGGGATTGCAAAGCAGAAAAATTGGAATCCAATTTACCAGAGGTAGCTTCTTTTACCATTTCTGCTATTTTTTGCTCTCCGATTTGAATAACCAAATTTTCAATTTCCTTTATGTTTTCAAATTGCGACAAAGTGAGTTTAAGCTCTTGGGCTTTGGTTTTCGAGGTTAATTCAACCTCATTGATACAGGGGCGGTCGTGCAGGTCATTGTAACTGATTGATGCGGTCTTGTTTTCATTGATTTGCCGGATGATGGCGTTCAGGATTTCTCTGACCTGTGAGAGTTCCATGCCGTCTTCAATAAATTCTATCATGTTTATTTTATTAATGTTGAGTTTTTAGATTCTTCAAAAGTTAATTCATCATTCCAAATTTGATAAAAAATTTCGTCCCATCTCTCTTCAAATCCTTCTCTCTCAAATTCTTTCAACATCTTAGTTGCCGGATTTGCTAATGTCTTGTCAGGAATTTTGAAACTGTATTGAAACTCTGCCGATTGCAAGTCTTCACCTTCATCAAAAATTGTAAGCGTATCAGGGAGGATAGTAACAGGCAGCAAAGTATTATCTACAATTTTGTAATGGAATCTGTTTTCCATAGCTTCACCCAGCAGTTTCATTTCAGCATCTGACTTATTGCCTGTGCGGGCAGAAAACGTTGTGAAAATGTCCTGAACGTCAACTTCTACCTTTCCATCACAGGTAACCTTTTCTCCATCAACGGTTTTCTCGACCATTTCATTTTCAATAAAAAATGATTCCAAAACACCGTATTTGTTTTGCAGTAGAAATTCCTTTGCATCGTAAGGCTTTTCTTGTAATACGAAAGTACGTGTCCATACTGCTGAGGCTGCTGCGGTATGGTAAACGCGCACGGTGTAACTTAAGATTTGTGTGGAATGGTTTTGTAGCGAAAGCGCCTTGACAGACAGCGGAACACGTACTATTGAGAAATTGGAAAGCGAAAGCGCACCCGGGCTAATGTTGTTGATTTGGCTGCCATCCTCGTTTAGAATGTCAATATGAACCTGCAACTGGGAAGTAAAGGTAGATGCGGCATTGTTATTAAACAACATAAAATAGGCATACTGTACCAAGTCCGTATAGCTTTTTACAGCCAATCCTGAAGGAGAGCCGTAGCTTCGTGGCCGGGCAAAAGCGCGAAGTGTACTGCTGCCACCCATGGGGCAATTCCAGTCTGCGAGATTAAGCGCCCGGTGTGCTTCCGAAATTTTTCCATTAACTAAATAGTAGTCACTGGAAAACTTTATCATTTGCACAGCTCCATCGAAATAGTCGGAATATACAAGGCGGCATCTAATCATTGCGTATCTGAGCGGATAAGCTGCAAGTTTTTGACTTAATCCGGGCGTATCCACCCCTTGAAAATAGGAACGCAGCAAGGCAAGGGGCAATGATGCCCTGTTATTATTGTCCAGGTGCAGCAATATTTCAGGCGTTTGCACAGTTGAACCTCCCGGGAAGAGCCGTGTTACTTCCAACTTTGCAAACAGTTTATAACCTGTTTTTTCGACTTTTGCAATGCCTGTTGTTTGACTAACAAGTTCGATATTTGCCGAACTATCATCGGTTTGTATGCTGAGGCTTGCCCCACCATTTTGCCGCGCAGTAAACGTAATCTCTAAAGTATCCGATACCGTAACTGCGTAATCTTTTGAGATATAGTAATTTTGTGCTATTTTCTTAATTAATTCATCTTTTCTTTGTGCGGTTGTGGAATAAGGGTAGATTTGATACGGCTCATTTGCAGCGGTGCTTGAAGTGCTGATAGCAAAAATAAATTTCTTTGTTCCATATCGTAATGTAAGAGAATAACTCACGCGCGGCATAGTGTTGATTTTGTAGCGGATAACCGCTTTTCGTCCTGTAACGGCTACAGGCGTTCCGCTCAATCTAAACCTGATAGAGTTATTGGCAAAGTCAAAGAAAAAAGGAGCTTCTGTGATGGTGGCGGGCATGGTTATAACTATTTCAGTGATGCTGCATTGCGCAGGAAGTTTTCCTGTGCTTCAAATTCGAGTTGCTTGTCGCGGCTCAGTACGGTTTTGCGGTTCTTGGGATCGCTCATGTATTTTGTTAATTGGGTAATTTGTTCTAGCATTTGCTCTAAAATTTCGTTGCCTTGCGTGTATGTACTGTTTGTCTGGTAGTTGTTTGTAACGGATTGCAAGGAATGTGAAGCAAAATTAGAGCTAATCGCAGTAGCGGCTTGGGACAAATTGGCGGTATCGGGAGCAGCGAAAACCAAATCTTGCCATGGGGACTTATTCCCCTGCTGGTATTGTTCCAAAGCGTCAATGAATAGGGCGGTATGTGGATCATTGAGCAAAGTATTTGAGGCGATCCACTCCCTGCCCTGTTCTCCGGCACGAATGATTTTTTCTTTTTCAATAAAACCGCCTGTTGCGTAAGGCTCAGGCTGGCTTTGTATTACCGCAATTTGAGCGCTTGTGGTTGCCAAAGACAATCCCATGGGAATAAGCCCCCACGGAAAGCCGCCACCATTTTGAAAACTCTTGACCGCTGCCGCAATGCCTGATATAATCGCCTGTATGGTAGCTGATTTCTTCTCCCTGCGAAAGCGTTCCAATTCCAGCTCCTTTTGCTTTTGGTCAAGTTCCTTGTCCAGTTCTGCCACTTGTGCGTTGTAGTACTCCTGAGAAACAATGCCCTCGTTAAGTTGGTGGTCTAATATGTCTTTTCTTTCATCGTAACCACGGCGATAGTTATTGAGCTGCTTTTCTTCCCTGTTGGTTTGAATTTGGTTAATGGAATCGAAAAGCTGGTTTGCGGTATTGACAAAATCGGAAATAACCTCGGCAATATCAGCCAAATTCTTTTCCCAACCTTTTTTAAAGTTTTTCCAGTCAATGGCAAACAACTTTTCCAGTCCTCCTTTTTTTCCTAATCCTTCAATTTCTTTAATCTCTTTTTGGAGTTTCTTTTTTAGACCAACAATTTGTTGCTCTAACTGCGCAATGCGGTTTTGGTTTTCCTCTGTGTCTTCCAGGGTTTTAAGTTTGGCAATGGCAGTTTGTGCTATTTCAATGCGTTCATCGTATCCTCTTTGAAGCGCATGGATACGCTGCTGACTCTCATTCATCAGGATTACTGTAATCTCTTCTTCGGCGCGTTTGACAATTGCCAACTCTTCTTGTGCACAAAGCGCAATTGCTTCTTTCTTTTTATCAAGCAATTTGCCCAATGTTTCAATTTCTTCGGGACTTAACCCTGTGCCTATAATGGGGTCGTAAGATTCAAGCAGTTTTTTCTCGTAAAACTCTATGTTCTTGTCTATTCCTGTGAGTACTTCATTCCATTGCCGCTGCACGTTTTTTAGCTCAACGGCGTATTTGTCGCTGAGCGCATCGCCGAGTTTGTTTTGAATCTCTACGGCTTTCTCGCAAAGTTTCCTGTAATCGTCCTCAACTTTTTTTAGTTGCTTTTTGCGCGCTTCATCATCAATGCGGGCAACGGCTTTATCTTTTAACTCATGCAGCTCTTTTTCAGCTGCAATGGCAACCTTGCCTTTAATACCGATAAATTTCTTGGCAATGGCAATCTGGTCTTCAAACTTCTTGATTTCTTTCTCTTTCTCTCTTTCTACTTCTTTGAAACCTGCCAAACGGTCTTCTTCTTTGAGCTTACTTATTTCTTTCTTAAACCGTTCCCATTCCCTTATCAATTCCTTGCTTAACTCTTCTTCTGCTTCAAGCCGGCTGCGCAGGGTTTGGCAATCCGCACAGTCGCAACTCATAAAGTCTCCGGTACAGCCGTTTGCACTGCCGGTAATCACATCGGTAGGGCTGCCTCCGGCGGCTTCTATCTCTTCCAGTTTCTTATTGTAGGCTTTCTCCCACATCTCTAACTCTTGATATATTTTCCCACCCCTTTCCCTGAGTGTATTGTAAGCGCTTTCGGCGCTTTTGGTATGGTAATCGTACATAAATTCCGCACCAAAGCCTTTCAATTTTTTGCCAAACTCAAACCATTTACTCTCCCAACCCTCTTTCATCTTTAGCAAGCGTTCTTTCATTTGCTGGTCTTGTTTTTCTATCTTTCTGCCATTCTTTGCATTCCATTCATCGTATTTTTCCTGCGCTTCCATCATCTTAGATTTGATGACAGTTGCCTCAATTTTGAGGTTCATGATTTTGAGATAGCTATCAATAGCGGCGGTGTTTTCCTCAATTAACTGCCCTTCCTTTGTAAGCTGCGCATTGTATTCCGGCATAATCTCCTTGAGTGTGCGGATTGCTTTTATGCGCTCTGCGTTACTCAAATTTTCATTGTGGATAATCTTTAACAAGTCTTTAACTGTGGCGGCTTGTTGGTCATACTCTTTTTTTACATCTACAAGTGCATCTTTATAAGCTTTCTGAAAATCAAATGTCCTGTTCAACTCCCTTGCGCTCTTAATCCATTTACCCATTGCAATAACAATAGCGGTAATGGCGGTGGCAATGGCAAGCCAAGGCACTTTGATAGCGGCAGCATGGTAAAGTTTCATGGCTGCGGTGGCGCGCTGCGTGTTCCCCGCCAACTGATATTTGGCAGCAGCAAGGCGAAGCGTTATGGCGCGTTCCGTATTTTGCAGGGTTATTGCAACTTTGCTGTAGGTATTCAGCGCTTTTTGTGCTGCCGTAACTAACAGTAACTTGGAAAGATAAAGCGCGTATGGAGCAATCAGGGCAGTAACGGCAATCTTATTATCTTGACAAAACCGTATTACTTTGGCGA
>Ga0209737_10000099_pt1 | contig 77272 bp, 72 predicted proteins | sample TergutCu122P3_FD_187284 | JGI IMG/M metagenome (GOLD analysis project Ga0209737, IMG submission 187284) | Cubitermes ugandensis P3 segment gut microbial communities from Kakamega Forest, Kenya - Cu122 P3 (SPAdes) (version 2) | ecosystem: Host-associated > Arthropoda: Insects > Digestive system... | reverse complement strand
CCTTTGCGCAGGCCTTCGGTGACGGCCTCCACGCGGTTGGCAACATCGAGTTTCCGATAAATATGCTCCAAATGTGTCCGGATGGTGGCTTTGGACAAATGAAGCAGTTTGGCTGCCTCTGCGTTGGAGACGCCCTTGGCAATCAGCAAAAGAATTTCCTGCTCTCTTTGCGTCAAAGAAGGCTGCTCGGGCTCTTCCATTTTTTCCAACAAGCCGCCGCCGTGAAAGTGGCGCAGCAGTTTGCGTGCGAGGTTGGGCTGAATGATGGTTCCGCCGGCATGCACCTCATAAATGGCTTCCAGAAGTTTTGTCGAGCCCGAGGCTTTCAAAAGATAGCCGGAGGCCCCCGCTTTGATGGCTTCGAGCACTTTGTCCTCGTTGTCAAAAACAGTGAAGATGAGGACTTCCGCCGTGGGGCAGGTGGTTTTGATTTCGCGGGTGACAGCGATGCCGTCCATGCGCGGAAGCTCCAAGTCCAACAAGACGACATCCGGTTTAAGCTCAGGAATATCCACCACGGCAGACTCTCCTGAAAGCGCTGTGCCGACCAGTTGAATGCCGCCGGAGGTTTCGAGAATTTTGAGCAGGGACCTTAGAATTTGGATTTGGTCTTCAACGACATAGACGGTGATGGTTTTGGAGGAAGCATTCATGGCTTGAGGCCCACAAAAAGGGTTAGGGGGGAAGAGGGAAGGTGAAAGAAATTCGGGTCCCCTGTCCGGCCACAGAATGGATGTCGAGGGTACCGCCCAGGTTGAGCGCACGCTCTTTGAGGTGAATGAGCCCATAATGCCCCGGGGTGGGCCTGGAAGGCTCAAACCCTTTGCCGTTGTCGCTGACGCTCAAGGACACGGTGTCGTCGAGAAAATGCAACTCAACAACCACCGTCTGCGCCTGGGCGTGTTTGGCGACATTGGTAAGGGATTCTTGGAGCACGCGAAAGAGTGCAAGTTGCGCAGAAGAGGAGAGAAGTTTTTCGAAGCCGTATTTTTTGAATTGAATGCTCAGGCGAGAGCGCTCTGCGAAGGCCTGTGCATAGTCGCTCAGGCTTTGCGTCAAATCAAAATCTCCACGCATCATTTTGACGCTTCGACGCAATTCTTCGATGGAGTCTTCCGCCGTGGATTTGAGCTCAGAAATTTCGCGCAACAACTTTTCTTCCTTTGTCAGTTGCGACAAATACTCACTTTGGAAAATGAGCGAACTGAGTGTGGCGCCCAGGCCGTCATGAATTTCTCGCGCCAGCCGGTTGCGCTCCTCCGCAAGCGCATGTTTTTGGATGTTGTCCTGAAGTTCCACAATGGCCCTGTGTGCAAGCGTTTCGCGTCCATTCAGGTATACAAGGACATAGAGGATGACGAAATTGAGTGCGAGGTACCAAAACAGAGTTAACACATCAATGGCGCTGATGCCTTGCTGAAGCAATTGGTCCAAGCGCAAGGTGATGGGCAAAACCAGCAGCGGCGGCAGGATGGAAATGGGTTTGGGGAACAGAAGAACGAACAGCATGGTGAACAAAAGCTGCGTTGCCAGCAGAGGGTTTTCCAGGCCGCCTTTTCCGGCTTGGAGCATGAGCATCACCATGAACACAAGGTCCATGCACAAAGAGAGATAGGTGGCCACGCGTCCTGCCACAGGGCGATGCAAAACGGTATAATTCGCCAGACTATAAAGCCACATGCCCACATAAACGACCAAAGCCATGGGACTCGACAGCTTGAAATATTGATTCCACGCAGGAACGATGAACATGAAAAACACCATGCCCAGAAACAGCAAGCGTGCGAAGAAGAGCGCTCTGGCCCTGGCAATGAAGCGCTCATTGAGCCAGCTGTCAGAAATTTCCTGTGAAGAAGGAAAGGGGTTGAGTCCCCATGCCTGGAAGGCATCCAAAAGGTGTTTGGGAAGCGCAGAGTGGTGTGGCGTGCAGTTTTTGAAAGAAACCATGTCTTTTTTGCTTATACGTCGGCCTTGGTTGAAAGTGGATGGCCCATGAAGAAAAGAATGTCCGCCATGGTGATGGGTGCAGGAGGCATTGGCTGTCCGGCCATTCTCGCGCTGGCCCAGTCCGGCGTCAGAAAAATTTGCATGGTGGATAACGATCATGTGGAAGCCTCCAACCTGCCCCGGCAGCTTTGGCATTTGCCTGGAGACATAGGAAAACCCAAGGTGGACTCCGCCTATGAAAAGTTGAGAGAATTATTCCCGAAGGTTTCTTTTGAGCCCTTGTTTTTAAGGGTGGACGAGGGCAATGCGGCCGGGCTTTTTGCCACGCAGGACGTTGTGGTGGATGCCACGGATTCTCCCCAAAGCAAGTTGTTGTTTTCGGACATTGCCGCACGCCATGGGCACCTCTTGGTTTCCGCGGGGGTGGCAGGGTGGAGGGGGCAGGCCATGCGCGTAGAGGGTGGGGGCCCATGTCTTCGGTGTGCATTCCCCGAGGGGGTGAGGGGGGCTGTTTCGTCAAGCCTGGGGGTACTGGGCCCCATGGCGGGGCTGTTGGGCTTTTGGGCGGCCGCCCTGGTACACGCACCCTCCGCCCCCCGAGGGGAGGCTTTCTTGCACTGGGTAGACGCTCGCCGTTGGCGCACAGGCATTTTGCGCATAGAGAAGGACGAACAATGTCCCTGCAACGAAAAGACTTAAGCCTCCTGGACGCGCCTATTCGCTATGCGCGTCAGCAGGCCCTGGAAGGCGTCGGCGAAGCCGGGCAACAACTTTTCTTTTCAACCGAGGTGGTATGCGAAGGAGAAGGCGCGGCTTTGCAGACGGCCGCCGCCTATTTGGAGGCCGCGGGTTTTTGCCTGGCCTTACGCACGGCGCCTTTTTACCCCGGCTTTTGGCCGTCGGCATGGCAAAAAAAAGCCGACGCCAAGCCCTGTGCAGCGCCTTCGCCTGCCGCTTTGGCAGCTTGCAGCCGGCGCGGTTTTTTAGGCCAGCTTCCCTGCGCATGTCCGGAGGGTTTCGACTTTTGGGTACTCATGGGCTGCCTCCAAGGAAACCCCAGCTTCCTATTTGCACGCGGCCCCATGAAGCCGTTTTTGGACGCCCCCCTGGAGGCACTGTCTGCGAAGTCCCCGGCGGTGCAGGGCATGCTGGCCGCCTGGGCCGCGCTCGTTTTTGAGAAGCTTGCCCTGGGCCTTTTGCCAAAGACAGGAGGAGGCAGCCTGGGCCCTTCGGGCAGGGCAAGGCTTTGGGGGGCGCCTTGAAGGATGCGTACCTGGAAGTCCCCGGCAGCGGGAAGGCCCTGGAGTGTTTATTGCTCCACATGGAAGAAGCCTGGCCCCATGAGGCATGCGGCGCCTTATTTGTCCGTATGTCCGGCGAGTGGGTATGGCACCCCCTAGAGAATGTCGCCGACCAACCCAGGCAGGCTTTTGCTTTCGGGGAGGGGTGGCTTAGCCTTTTACGCCAGGAGGAGGGGAGGCAGTCCCGGTTGGCGTGTTTGGTGCATTCGCACCCGGGAGGGCAGGCCCATGTGTCGCAAAGGGACATGCAAAGCCTGGCGCCCGGGGGGAGGTGGCTTTGGCCCGGGGTAATGCAGATGGTGGTGGCCGTAGAGAAGGAGGGGTGGAGGGAGCTGTCCTGGTTTTACCCGAAGGGGGCGGGTTTTGAATGCCAGGGAAGCTTAAGTCGAGCTTGCTTTGAAGCTCGAAAAAAAGAAAAGTGTCAGCTATAAGCTTGGGCACACTCTATACCTCTATTCCCACCGGAGAGATATGACGCAACAGAACGGCTTTGCAATTTGGTTGACGGGCATGTCATGCAGCGGCAAATCAACCATTGCGAAATATATTGCAGCGCGCTTGCGGCAGATTAACCGCCGCGTTGAGATTTTGGACGAAAACGAATTGAACGTCTTGTTTCCAGAGCAAAGCGATGGCTTTGAGAGCCGTGCCGCTGTGGTCCGGCGCCTGGGCTACCTTGCGGAGATGTTGACGCGAAACCAGATAGCCACCCTGGTGGCGGCTGTCAGTCCCTCAAAGAGTTTGCGCGAAGAAGCACGTCGCACGGTTGTGCGTTTTGTCGAAGTTTTTGTGGACTGTCCAACGGAAGTGCTGATTCAGCGAGACACCACAGGCCGCTACAAAAAAGCATTGTCCGGTGAAATTCCGAATTTTGTGGGCGTCACAGAACCCTATGAGCCGCCCACTTCGCCGGAAGTGTTGATATACTCCGACGAAGAAACCGTTGAAGGCGGCGCGCACAAAGTTTTGAAAGCGCTTGCTGACCTGGGCGTACTGAGTGCCGACGAGATGCAAACCATTGAAGCGTCGCGCGTGCAGATGGAGTTGCTGGAAAAGCCCAAAAAAGAGCCTTTGCTTTCAAAGAAGCGACCCAAAACCGCCAAAGCCAAACCCTTGCTGCTTTCCAAACCGTCCAAGCCCGCACGCGCTGCTTCAGAAAAACCTGCCGCGAAAGAAAAGCCTGCTGTGAAAGAAAAACCTGCCGCGAAAGAAAAGCCTGCGGTGAAAGAGAAGCCTGCCGCGAAGGAAAAACCTGCGGCAAAAGAGAAGCCTGTCGCGAAAGAAAAACCTGCGGCGAAAGAAAAGCCTGTCGCAAAAGCGGGCAAACCCAAAACCTCCCAGCAGCCAAGCAAAGCAGCCGGCAAGCCGACAGGAAAACCAGCCGGCAAGTCCGCAAGCAAACCGGCCGGCAAGTCAGCGAGCAAAACGGCGGGCAAGCAGCTGAGCAAAACGGCGGGCAAGTCGACGAGCAAACCGGCGAACAAGCCTACAGGCAAGAAGCCGGCAACAACGGCGCGAAAGAAGAAATAGCGGGCTGGCCATGTCTGCCTTGTCGCAAGTTGCCAACAGTGTGCCGCCGCACGCGCGGATGCGTGAGGCTTGTGAAAAGTTGAAGTCCTTTTCCTCTGCGCTGGTGGCGCTTTCAGGAGGCGTGGACTCAGGGCTTGTGCTGAAGCTGGCGGTGGATGCATTGGGCGCCCACCGCGTGGTTGCGGCCACAGCGCGCTCTGTTTTCTTCACCCAGGAAGAAATGGAAAGCGCGAAAGCCGTGGCCGGGCAGTTGGGCGTACGGCATTGTTGGTTGGACATGCACCCGCTGGAAGAGGCGGACATTGCCCAAAACAGTTTGGAGCGTTGTTATTTTTGCAAGCGCCATTTGGTTGAGGCGTTGACGGCATTGAAAGCGCAGTTGGCTTTGGATGTTATTTTGGACGGCAGCAACGCGGAGGATGCGCTGGAGCACCGCCCGGGGCGACGCGCCTTGCAGGAAGGCAAAGTATACTCCGTCCTTGCCCAGGCGGGTTTTAGCAAGCAGGAGGTGCGCGCCGCCTCTTTGCATGCGGGGCTGCCCAATTGGAACAGGCCGCAGGCTGCATGTCTGGCCACGCGCATTCCCCATGGCGAGGCCCTGGACGCTGCCACTTTGGAACGCGTAGGCCGCGCAGAAGCCGCGTTAAGGCAGTTGGGCCTTCAGGTGTTTCGCGTACGTCACCACGGAAACATGGCGCGCCTTGAAATAGAGTCCAAAGCCTTTGCATGGCTTGTGGATGCAGAATTTCGAGCGCAATGCATTCGCGCCGTACAACAAGCAGGCTACCTCTTTGTAACCGCAGACCTCGAAGCCTTTGAATTGAAAAAGCAGAGAGTTTGACAGCTTCTTGAGTTGTGGGATTATATGCCACATGGAGCCGACCAAAGACCGTTTGCTGTCCGTTGTTTTCCGTTTGAGTGAGCTTAAATTGCGTTCATTGAAGCAGCTTGCGCAAAGGACGCGCATACGCCAAAGCGAATATTTGCGAGAGGCCATTGCCGACCTACTAAAAAAATATGATAGCAAGCTTAAGAATTAATGCTTGTCCAAAGCCCACAGGGGGAGAGGCAGGGGGTGGAGTGTGTCCAACAAAGAACAGGTGAAAGGAAGATACGAACACAATATTGTTTTAAGGGGTTGCTTCATCCATGATAGCAAGCCCATAAGGCAATAACTTCGGAGGTTTTTGAAGGCATGTCGAGCCGTTGGTTGTTTCGTCAAGGTGAGTTGATTTTAGGTCCTTTGGACCAGGAGCAGTTGGCACAGAGAATTTTAGATGGAGAATTGGGGGAAGACACAGAGGCCAGAGAGTTAGAAGGATCGTTTTTTCGACCTCTTCGTGAGATAGAGGCTTTTGCCGTCGCCCTGGCCAAGGCCAAAGCGAAGCAGCGGGTTGACATGCTTTCGGGGAAGCGGGCTGCGGCAAAACGCAAGCAGCTGCTGAAGACTTTGGCTGCGGTATTGTCTCTTTTGGCCTTGGGCGGAGCAGCAGCCTATGTGGCAGGCCAGGCGTGGGCGCGAAAAAAGCCCACCATGTCTACAGACAATTTGGCCTTTGCGGGGTTCAGCTCGGAAGTTCCCATCATCAGCCGCTCCGCCAAGGAGTCTTCTGGAAATACATTGCTTTCCTACACAGACAGCAAACCTTCTGCTTCTGGGCGGCGCCCAGAGAAAGGGAGCAAAGGCAGCACCTGGGTGGACGACATCACCACGGACATTCAATGGAACCCGGACAACATTAAACAGGTGCTCAACTCCAACGAGCGCCGCTTGCTCAATTGTCTGCAGACCAACGTCAAAGCGGCGCATGGCTGGAACCAGGGAGAGAGTGTCGTCATTCCCATTGAGTTTACAATTGCGAACAACGGCCGGGTGAATAAGCTGTGGGTTTCCCATCCACGCTACCGCGGGAAGGACTTGGAGTCCTGCTTGTTGCAGGAAATGGGGAAGTGGCCTTTTGCGCCCTATGATGGAGACCAGGCGGTAGTTGCCTGGTCGCTTTCCTGGAAGGTCCGCAGCTAGACCGCTTCCACTTTGACACGATCTCTTCGTTGGGCTCCGGTTCCGCTCAGGTCATGCACTTAAGTGCACTCCCATCGCGGAATCCTCGCCCGCCTCGACCTCGTGTCAAATTGAAACCGGTCTACAAAATCGAATCGCTTTAACTTAGAAATGGTCTAAGCATGTTTAAAGGGGTTTTCGTTTAAAATGAAAGGTGGCTTCGAGCGGATGTTGCGAGTATAGAAAGGGTCGGCCGCATATCCGGGGGTTTGCAAAGGATGAGGAGATTGAGGTGAAAAAGGGAGAACAGAGCAGTGGACTGTCTTGTTCCTTTTGCGGGAAGCCGCAGAAGGAGGTTCGCAAGCTGATTGCCGGCCCCACAGTGTATATTTGCGACGAATGCATTCGCCTGTGCGATGAGATGATGGGGGAGGGCCAGGACAGTGGCTCCACAACCCCGCGGCATTTGCCCACGCCTTTGGAGATTAAAAGTTTTTTAGACAGCTATGTCGTCGGCCAGGAGCATGCAAAGAAGGTTTTGTCCGTGGCTGTCTACAACCATTACAAGCGCGTCTATGTCAAAAAGCCCACCAAGTCCCGCGGCACTCCAGGGAAGAGCGAAGAGCTGGAGCTTTCAAAGTCGAATGTTTTGCTGCTGGGGCCCACAGGCTCCGGGAAAACTTTGCTGGCGCAGTCTCTGGCCAAGCTGCTCAAGGTGCCATTCACCATTGCGGATGCAACCAGTCTGACGGAAGCAGGCTATGTGGGGGAGGATGTTGAAAACATCATTCAAAACTTGCTCCAGAATGCAGAATATGACGTGGAGCGCGCCTCCAAGGGGATTGTGTTTATTGATGAGATTGACAAAACCGCCCGCAAGACGGACCTCCCCTCTCCCTCGAGAGATGTGGGCGGAGAAGGCGTCCAGCAGGCTTTGTTAAAAATCATCGAGGGAACGCGGGCGAATGTGACGCCCAAAGGCGCCAAGAAATATGGCCCGCACGAGTCTTTGCAGGTGAATACCAAGGACATTCTCTTCATCTGCGGGGGCGCCTTCAATGGCCTGGAGTTGATTATTCAACATCGCGTGGGAGAAAAAGGTTTGGGCTTTGGCGCGCAGCTGAAGGGGGGAAAAGAGCGCAGCACGGGAGATTTGTTGCGGCTGGTTGAGCCCATTGACTTAATCCGCTTTGGGATGATTCCTGAATTCATCGGGCGCTTGCCCATCCTCGCGACGCTGGATGATTTGAGCGAGGCGGATTTGGTGACCATTCTGACGCAGCCGAAGAATGCGCTGATTAAACAATACCAGTGGCTGTTCGGTCTGGAGAAGGTGAAGCTGACATTCACGCCCGAAGCCCTCAAAGCCATTGCTCAAGAAGCGATGCGTCGCAACACGGGCGCCCGAGGCTTGCGTTCCATTCTGGAAGAGCTCATGCTGGATTTGATGTACGACATTCCTTATCGCAAGGACATCCTGTCGTGCGAATTGACAGAAGACGTTGTCTTGAAAAAAGCAGAGCCGGAGCTGCAATTCGCACAGGAGAAGCGTTCAGCTTAAGCCCAACTCTTTTTTAAGCCGTGCGCTGAGCTTGAAATAAGCGTCCCGCGAGAAGCGTTGATTGAGGATGTGAAAATCCTTTTTGTTCAGCCCAACGCAACCAAAGCAATAATTGCATTCCGTGAGGTTTCGACTCAGGACGAGATAAGCACTGTTGCCGCAGCCTTCGGATTGCACGCAATAGGCGCAGTTGGACATGGAGGCGCAGTCTGTGCAGTGCACGGAGTTGTTGCACAGCCTGCACCGTGTACAGTGCGTACACTTGTAGCAGTCTTCGCACTGGCGGCAGAACATGCAGTGCGCGCAGCGGGCACATTCTTCACAGGCATAGCAAATGGGGTTTGCAGGTACCGATGCGAATTGCTGCCTCAGGCGGCTAAGTTGCTCCAGAAATCCTCTGCGGTCTATATGTGCAATGAATTGTTCAGCGTCCATAATGAGCCCTATGAAATAAGTACCAGCTACAAGCAAATGGACAAGTTTAAATGTGGTTTTAGGCTTTGTTCCATGGCTTGTGCAAGGGACTTGACATTTGTTGATGGACTCAATAAGCAACTGCCTCCCAGTGGAATGGCACCTGGTTTCGGGTGTCCAGAATGGAGTTTGAAGAAATGTCGCAAAGGACATACAGCGCTAAGCCCAAAGACATCCAGCGCTCTTGGTTTTTAGTCGATGTGGAAGACAAGATTCTTGGTCGTGTTGCGAGCCAAATAGCGAGCATTCTGAAGGGCAAGCACAAGGCGATGTATACCCCTTCCATGGACACGGGCGATCATGTCGTCGTCATCAACGCGGCGAAGGTGCGCGTCACGGGAAGAAAAGAGTCCGACAAACTCTATTATCGACACCCCAATGCAGGTTTTCCCGGCGGCCTCAAAGTAACCTCCTATGCGAAACTTCAGGAGCGCCATCCCGAGGACATTATTCTCAACGCCGTTCGGCGGATGTTGCCACGCAATGCACTTGGGCGGCAGATGATGAGCAAACTCCGCGTCTATGCAGCAGCAGAGCATCCGCATGTTGCGCAACAACCCCAAAGCCTGGACCTGAAGGTTTAATTTTTTGAAAGACATCGCCATGTCAAATTCAACATCTTTTTATGGAACGGGCCGTCGCAAAGAGTCCACAGCCCGTGTGGTGATTCAACTGGGGACAGGGGAAGTGGAGATTAACGGCCGTTCTCTGGATGATTATTTCAGCCGGGAGACGTCCAAAATGATTCTCCAGCAGCCGTTGCAGGTTTTGGATCAGCTCGGCAAAGTGGACATCAAAGTGAATGTGCGCGGTGGCGGCCTGTCAGGACAAGCAGGGGCCATTCGTCATGGGCTGGCGCGGGCCTTGTGCAAACTCAATCCGGAGTTTCGGCTTTCGTTGAAAAAAGCGGGCCTCTTGACGCGAGATGCGCGCGCTGTTGAGCGCAAAAAATACGGAAGGCCTGGAGCTAGAAAGCGCTTCCAGTTCTCCAAGCGCTAGACCGCTTCCACCGGTTTCAGTCGCCTTCTTTCGCGCCTATGTGCAGGGCTTTGGACAAAAGTTTTTGTTTGCGCAAGGGCCCCATCATTTTTTTGGCTTCCAAAAAATCCAAGAATGCGTGCAACTCTGTTTCCTCCAGCAAGGTGGAGGTCTCATAGAGTGCTTCCATGTGTTTTTCAGAGGGCATTTCGAGTCCTTCCTCCAAAAACGTGTTGAAAAAGCCATTGAAAGCATTCCATGCAGAAGCCGAAATGCTTGTTGCATGCTTTTTAAAATCCGCGCTCAGGCTTTCAAGCTTCTCTTCCGAGAGGGATGCCAAATGAGAGAGGGTCTGAATGGACTCTAAGACAAAGGCCGCATCAAACTCTGAAAAGTCATGCTCGCTTTCAAAAGCCTCTTCAAACAAACATGAGAGGAACAAGGACTCCACGTGCTCCGGTGTTGCCCCTTCTGCCAAAAGCGCCGATTCTGTTTCCAAGAACGCAGGAACAAACGAGGCGTCTTGTTTCAGGCTGACAAGAGCTGCTTTGAGAGAGAGCCAAAACAAAGCGCGTTGCACCCCTTCAGGTTTGTTGTTTTTGGCGTTTAAAATGAGCTCTGCCAGCTCCGGTCTGCTTTGAGCAGCTTCGGCAAAACAGAGCTCTTCTGCGTCCACAGACATTCCTTTTTGGAGGAGGAGCAGGGTTTTTTTGGAGGAGGAGAAGGACAAGAAGCGCGCAGTAATGGGGTGCATAGACTGCTTTTACCTCGAAGTAAGCTGTCGCGACACCCTTAAAGGCGCGCGCATAAACTGGCTTGAATTTCAAACCCAGGTATATTGCATTCGGCTATGGAGCACTCGCCCAAGGAGATAAGGTTGAAAAAAGTGTGGCTATGCATGTGGCTTTGTTGTGCGTGTGCGACGACTTCAGAGAACCGCTCGCTGACGTACGCGGATGAAGCCTTGGAAAATTTCAGGCGAGCAGAGGCAGCCTATGAAAAGAAGGACTGGTTGACAGCACAAAGCTATTATGAGCGCGTGGTCACCAAATTCCCCTATTCGGAAGTTGCCGCGAGTGCGGAATTGCGCTTGGCGGATGTGGACTATGCGAGGGCGGATTCTGCGTCGGCGAGAATTCGCTATGAAGACTTTGTCAAGAGTCAACCCACCCACCCCAAAGCTGACTGGGCGAAATTCCGTGTGGCACTCACCTATTTTGAAGAAATGCCGTCAAAATTCTTTTTGCTTCCCCCCGCGTATGAGAAAGACCAGACAGCCATTCGTGCAGCACACTCTTCGCTGTTGGCATTTTTGAGGGACTACCCCCACTCAGAACATGTGCAAGAAGCACGCAGCTTGTTGTCAGAAACCAGCAAGCGTTTGGCGAGGCATGAATTGTATGTCGCCGAATTTTATGCAAAACGCAAATATTGGCCTGCAGCCATTGCAAGGCTCGAAAACATAGCGCGTGACTATGGGGATGCTGGGTTTGAAAGAGAGGTTTTTTTAGGCCTATACCAAGCGCACCATGCTTTAGGCGACTTGTCGGCAGCCAAGGAGAGTTTAGAGCGTTTGATTCAAGCCCATCCAACTTCAAGCGCCGCGAAAGAAGCCTCGGTTTTGTTAAAGCACCTCAAGGAAACCCCAAAGCCTCAGACGGAGAGCCCGCCCAAACCTCCGTCGCCAAAGCCAGAAGAGGCAGAGTAGATGCTGAGGCACACAAGAGGATTTCGGAAGTGTAGCACTTTATTTAAATGGGGTTAGAAACTCTAAAAGACAGCGCATATTTCAATGCGTTGCCGAAAGTATTCAGCCATGGGGACACGAAAAGAACGGAGTATTCCTTATGCGGTGATTGTCCTCCTGGGGGCATGTGCTTTATGGAAAAATCCAGAAACCGAAGTATTGAGTCAACTCAAAGCATGTGAAGCCCCCCGGACGTGGACCCTTGGGCATGGAGAAAAGCAGAAACGGCTGAAAGTGGAGCAGATGCTTTTTCAGCGGTTGACGGTTGTCTTAGAAGAAGACAGAAAACGAGCCTACGTGGTTGGCACCTTGGATTTGGATGGAAGCTGGAAGGCGCAAACAGCTTCTGCCCCTTCAGAAAAAGAGCAATACATTCGTTCTTTAGGGTTTGAGCGCGTAGAATTCGTGTATGAAGAAGGAAAATGGAAAGCGGCACAAGGCTGCTTTCCCCAGCTTGAAGCAGTGTTATTGTTTTTGAGTGAACAAGAAGCACAGGAGACGGGGGAGGCGATGAACACCCTGGGGTGGAGCATGCGTTTGGAGCGGGAGGAGGTACGCATTACCCAGGAGTTTGAAAAAACACTGCAAGGGGGAGGTTGGCGTTCCTTTGCACTCAAGAGAGAGGCAGAGGGCAAGCTTCGCAACGTGGATGTCCCTGAGGTAGCCTTATGAATGATGCTGTTTGGCAGCAGGTGGCGTTGGGGAAGAGTTTTTTTGAAAAACACCAATATTATGAAGCGGAAGACTGCCTGAAGAAGGTGGTGAAGGCAGGGGGGCAGTATGCGGATGTTTTTTGCATGTTGGGCATTGCGGCCCACGAGCGCCAGGCACTGGAGGAAGCCAAGAAATTTTTTGAGTCAGCCGTTGAGCTTAACGCAGGCTATGTGGATGCTTGGCTGGGGTTGTCGCTGACTTTGGCCGAGATGGGCCTTTATGAGGAGGCGCGCGAAGCACAGGAGAAAGCAAGGCATGTCAGCCAGGGCTCTCCTGGAGAGATGGACGCTTATCTCAAACAAAAAATAGCAAATCGCTATTCAGAAATAGGCGAAATTTTGACTTCTTCCGGCTGGCCTGAGAAAGCTGTTACAGAATACCAGCGGGCACTGGAATTATGTCCTGAGTTTGTGGACATTCGTTTGAAGTTGGCCAATGCTTATATGGACGGAGGGAATTTAGAGATGGCTTTGGAGCAGTGTCATCATATTCTGCAAAAGCAGCCGGATTATTTTCCGGCGAGGGTGCGTTATGGTTTGGTTTTATACTCGCTCAACCGAACAACGGAAGCGAAGGCGGCGTGGGAATATGTGCTCCAGAAAAATCCCAATCACCGTGTGGCAAAGATGTATATGAACTTGATTAAGACGCGTTAGGGGGGAACCGTGTTCCTGTTTTTCTCGGCCAGGGAGGCATCGATTTGAATTCCAATTCTGGAGGCAATTATGCCCTCAAATTTATTTCTGGGAAATATACGGGAGGAGAATTTCCTATACGGCCCGCTCAATCGGTGATGATTGGTCGCGCGAGCGAGCTGGATGTTGTGCTCGTCGAGGATATGGTTTCGCGCAAGCACGCGAAGATTACACTCTCGGATGGAAAAATGCTGTTGGAGGATTTGGGGTCCACCAACGGCACCTTTGTGAATGGCGAAAAAGTACAAGCAGCCATTTTGCGGGAAGGCGATCGCGTTCTTATCGGCACTTCCATTTTTAAAGTGACGCGGATAACGCATGAGCAGCTGATGGACCATGCGGCGGCCAAAGCGCAGTTGGCGCAAGCGGCGGCTGCAAATTCCTCACGTGTCACGAAAACGGGGATTATGGGGAAGCTGGAGGAGCTGCCTTTGCCGGATTTGCTGCAGCTTTTTCACACTTCGAAAAAAACGGGCGTATTGCTCGTACGCGGCCTGAGAGAAGGCCGCATTTATATGCGCCAGGGGCAAGTTTACCATGCCGCCATCGAAGGGCACCCGGGCATTTCTCCTCGGAAAAGTTTTTCGCGAATGGTGACGTGGACGGAAGGTGATTTTGAATTGCTGGGGGCGGATGAGACACAGTTTCCCAACGAGCTTGAAGAATCCATCGAAGCGCTCTTAATGGAGTCCTTGCGTCAATATGACGAGTTTCGGCGTCTTGACGGGACATTGCCTCCGTTGCTGAGCGTGCTCAACGTTGCCAGGCCGCTGGGGCCTCCTTTGCATGCGCTCAGCAAGGAGCTCCTGGACACCTTTCAATTGGTGTACAACCATGGTGTTTTCCAGTTGGTGCTGGACCACGCCAGCGATGATGACGCCAGCTGTGCGCAAGCTGTGTTGGAGCTGATTCGCCGCGGCTACGTTTCGCTTTCATAAGCGACATTTCATGCCTCCAAAGCAAAATATGTTGGAGCGCCCAGAGGCCATTCGTTAAACAATGTTAGATGATTCAGCCCTATGGTGAGATGAGCTGGGTTCTCCTGCTGCTTCTCAAGCAGATGTTATTGCTGACAACTCCTGTCATTGTTTTAGACCCGGGCCACGGTGGCCCGCAGCCCGGTGCTCAGGCCGGGAGCTTCCTTGAAAAGGACTTCACCCTGGACGTGGCTTTGTTGCTCAAAGCGGATTTAGAGCAACAAGGGTTTGAAGTCTGCTTGACGCGCCAGAGTGATGTGTTTGTGTCCTTGCAGGAGCGTGTGAAGCGCGCCAATGAAAAAGAACCGGCGGCTTTTATTTCTTTGCATGCCAACGCCATCTCTTTAGAGCACCGACAAAAAAACCACGGGATTGAAACTTATTTTTTAGCAGCACAGGCCTCTACAGAGCGTGCACGTCACATTGCTGCGCTTGAAAACAAAGCCTTGGATGCAAAGTCTCCACACACATACATTCTCGAAAAAATTCTTGCTGACCTGCAAAGAACGCAATCCCACATAGAGTCTTCTCGCCTTGCGCATGGGGTACAAGAGGCGTTGATTGAGTTTACGGGGGCCAGAGACAGAGGCGTGCAACAAGCGCTTTTTCTGGTTTTGGCAGGTGTGAATGCCCCTTCCATTTTGGTGGAGTTTGGTTTTGTTTCTCATGAAGAGGAACTCAAAAAACTGAAGGATGTCGAATACCAACGCTTGTTAAGCAAGGCTGTCACTCAAGGCGTGCTAAAGTTTTTACATCGCGAAAATGTTTCCCCGTAATAGAAGGGCCCATGCGCTCTGTTCAACGAAATTTGCTTTCAATGCGTCCGGTCCGAATTGTCCCCCATGTTTCTTTGCACGCCGAAGGTTCTGTTCACATTGAGTTTGGCAATACGCAAGTGAGGGTGACTTGCTCTGTCGAAGAGCGCGTTCCCGCGCATGTGCTGGGCAGCGGTTTAGGTTGGGTGACAGCTGAATATGGAATGTTGCCTCGCGCAACGCAGGAGCGCACGCAGCGCGAGGCGGCCAAAGGAAAGCAGTCAGGCAGAACGCTTGAAATTCAAAGATTGATTGGCCGGAGTTTGCGCGCTTGTGTGGACTTGAAAGCTTTGGGCAGCCGGACGCTCACTTTGGATTGTGATGTCATCCAGGCAGATGGCGGGACGAGAACAGCCTCCATTACAGGAGCCTATGTGGCCATGGCTTTGGCCATGCGCAAAATGAAGGGTGATGGGCGATTGTTGGCCATGCCCAAGTTGGTGCCTCTGGCAGCTGTTTCTGTGGGCATTTGCAAAGGACACATTGTCGTCGATCTCGACTATGCGGAGGATTCTACCGCTGAAGTGGACATGAATTTGGTTGCCCTGGAAGGGCGAAAATTGGTGGAGCTTCAAGGAACAGCCGAAAAAGGAAGTTTCAGCCAGGCCACATTGAATGAGATGTTGGAAGCAGGGTTTTTGGCCGTAGAAGAGTTGATTCAAATCCAAAAGAAAGCATTGGATGGATGAACATTCTTCTTGCCAGTCAAAACCAGGGGAAGCTTCGGGAATTTGCTGCATTGCTGGAAGGTGTTGCCACGGTGTTGACGCCGTCCGAGCTCGGGCTTTTTCTTGAGGTGGAAGAGTCGGGGGCCAGCTTTGCTGAAAACGCCGAGCGAAAAGCGCGCGCTTTTGCGAAAGCCTCCAAGCTGCCGAGTTTGGCGGACGATTCAGGTTTATGCGTGGATGCGCTGCAAGGCGCCCCCGGGGTACATTCGGCCCGCTATGCTTCCAGCGATGCACAGCGCATTGCGCGGCTTTTGGAGGAGCTCAAAGACTTTTCTGGGGAGGGGCGCGCCGCACATTTTTCCTGTGTCCTGTGTCTGGCTTTTCCAGACGGGAGGGTGTTTTTTTCCAAAGGGGAATGTCACGGAAAAATAGCCCATGCCCCGCGCGGCTCCCACGGCTTTGGGTATGATCCGATTTTCGAACTTGCCAACGGAAAAACCATGGCTGAGTTGACGCGCGACGAAAAAGCCCAAGTCTCTCACCGCGGACATGCCGCCTTGCACATGCGTGCACAACTAACCATTTTCGCCGGGCTCACTGGGCTGCTTTAACTTCTGCAGCTGGGCATAGCGGGCTCGAATGGCGCGCTCCTCGCCGCTGTCTGAGGGGAAGAAAAAGCGTTCTCCACGCAGGCCTTCGGGCAGATAGTTTTCCACCACATAATGTCCGCTGAAGTTGTGGGGGTATTGGTAGCCTGCGGCATAGCCCATGGACTTCATGAGCTGGGTGGGGGCATTGCGCAAATGCAAAGGGACAGGGAGGGGCCCATAGCGCTCAATGCTGGCCTTGGCCGACTCATAGGTGTGGATGGCCGTATTGGACTTGGGGGCCATGGCCAAAAAAGTGACAGCCTGGGTGAGGGGGAGGCGCCCTTCGGGCATACCGAGCATGTCGACGGCCTGCATGGCCGCAACTGCCAGCTGCAAGCCTCGCGGCTCCGCATTGCCAACGTCCTCAGCGGCAAAAATTACCATACGCCTGGCAACAAAGCGTGGCTCCTCTCCGGACTCCAGCATGCGCGCCATCCAATAGACCGCCGCATCCGGGTCCGAGCCGCGCATGGACTTAATGAAAGCGGAGACGACGTTATAATGCTCCTCTCCATGCTTGTCATAAAGGAGACTGTTTTGCTGCATCGCCTCCTCCACCGTTTTGAGCGTCATTTTCTCTTCGGCATGGAAGGAGCACATTTCCAGCAAAGTTAAAGCCTGGCGTGCATCGCCATAGGCACTTTGCGCAATCCACGTGAGAGCGTCTTCGTCCACATGGAGTTTTCCTCCAAAGCCACGCTCGTCACTCAATGTTTGAAAAAGCAACGCCTTCAGTTGCCCCTCGTCAAGGGCATAGAGGCTGACAACCCGGAGCCTGGAGAGCAGCGCCGCGTTGATTTCAAAAGAAGGGTTTTCCGTGGTTGCCCCCAGCAAGGTGAGCGTTCCATTTTCGACATAAGGAAGCAGTGCGTCTTGCTGGGCTTTGTTGAAGCGGTGGATTTCGTCCACGAAGAGCAAGGTTTTCTGGCGGTGGAAACGCCAGCGCTCTTGTGCTTTGGCGACGGTTTCTCGAAGCTCTTTGACGCCGGCATTGACTGCGGAAATGGGCTCAAATGCGGCATGGGTGGCTTTGGCAATGAGGCGTGCGAGTGTGGTTTTTCCAGTGCCCGGAGGCCCCCAAAAAACCAGCGAGGGGAGCTTGCCTGTTTCAATGGCGCGTCGAACAAATTTCCCTGGGCCGCACAGGTGCGTTTGCCCAATGAATTCGTCCAAACTTCTTGGACGCATGCGCTCTGCCAACGGGGCACGCGCATTGAAGTCCTGGCTGGCTGCCTGTTCAAATAAATCCATGGAAGTCCATTAAAATGTGGGGCCTCGAATGAAAAGGAGCACGAAAAAGAAGACGTGTCAAAACCACTCAAACATTTGCATCAAACCCTTTATATAAGCCGTGTGAATACCATTATCCTCGTGGCCAAGCCTGGCCAGACACAAGCCCTCGAATTGGCAACGTCGTTGAAGGGCAAATTTCCACAAAAGACTTTCCTTGCAACACCCGGCTTGGCATCCGAGTTGGGATGGCCTTCGCTGCCCGAAGAGCAGTTAAGAGCGCGCGCGGAGCTGGTGTTGGTGTTGGGCGGAGATGGCACCCTCATTCAAGCGGCGTGTTTATTGGCGGGGCGTCCGGTGCCCATTCTCGGTGTGAATTTGGGCTCCTTAGGTTTTTTGACGGAGATAGCCAAAGAAGGAGCGGAAGAAGCCTTGCAGCAGGTGTTTGCAGGGCATGCACAGGTTGACTCACGCATGAAGTTGAGCTGCGGGCTTTACCGCGAAGGGGAGTGCGTATTCGAAGATGAAGCGCTCAACGATGTGGTGGTGAACAAGGGGGTTTTGGCGAGGATGGTGGAGCATGAAGCATGGATAAACGGGGAGCTGGTGGCCGTTTACAAGTCCGACGGGGTTATTTGCTCCACGCCGACGGGCTCCACGGCCTATTGCCTGGCGGCGGGGGGCCCCATTGTCCACCCTGCTGTGGATTGCCTCATTCTCACGCCGATTTGTCCTCATGCGCTTACTCAAAGGCCGATTGTTGTACCCAGCAACCACAAAATCCGAATTGTGCTGAAACGCGAAGTCAGCGACGTTTTCCTGACGGTGGATGGAAGAGGCGCTATACCGTTGCAGCGTGGAGATAGGATTGAAATTCAGCAGGCGGACAACCGTGTTTTTCTCGTCCGAAGCCCTTCATTGAGTTATTTTGGCGTGCTGCATCAAAAGTTGCGTTGGGGAGACAGATGAGAATTCCAAGCCCGGATGATGGCGCATGGCTAAAGCCGCTCAAGGCAGAAGTCCAACCCACCATTTTTCAAAAAGGCCGCACCTATGCGGAAACACAACGTGTGTCGCTCAGTGCCGTGGAAGATGCGCGGATTGTGGGCCGGGTGTCAGGCTCTCAGGGGCAGCGCTATGAGGTGCAGGTTTCGCCCAACCTGAGCGGCGTGGACTCCAAATGCAACTGCGCGGGCTGGGAAAAAAAGGGCCCCCACTGCAAGCACGTCGTTGGGCTTGCTCTGGTATACCTCACAAAACTGCGCGCAAGCCAAAACCAATCCAAAGCAGACAGCGTTGCTGCGCAGCCCGCGCTTGTGCAGCTGGAGAAGTGGTCTGGCTTTTCAGCCGTTCCGGAGTTTGAATTTTTTTATCGCTTGAGCAAGGGGCAGGCAAACCGCTGGATGGTGGATGTGCGCCGTTTGGATGCGCCGGGGAAGGGGGGCGTCCATGTCGCCCGCCAATTGGAGGCGGCTTTGCGCATTTCTCCTGGAGACGAAAAAATATTTCAGGAGTTGGCCAGGTGCGAGACGCGATTTGACGGCCGCATTTTTCTGGGTGATGAGGCCATGTCGAATTTGTTTTACTTGCTGAAAGACAGGCGCGTCATCTACCGCGGGACACCGTTGCTGTTTGCACAGCAGCCGGCGAAGCTTTTGCTTTGCCTGACTCAAAAAGAAGATGTTTTGGAGGCGGAATTTCGGGTGACTCAAGAGGGCGGAGAAACAACAGGCCTGAAGGAGGTGTTTCTCATTCCCGGCCTGCAAAACTGGGTTTTGTGGGGGCAGACGCTGCATCCTTTGGAGCCGGATTTTCCTTCGAGACTTTTGCGCAAGTGGTTTGCGGAGCCTTCCATTTCGTTTGCCTCGTCTCATTTGGATGACTTGCTTTCATATCTTTCTTCGGTGTTGCCTCGCTATCGCCTGGGGTTTCGTGCGGAGGGTTTGAAAGTCGAAGAAGGTTTGGTTCCCTCATTTTTGGTGACATTGGAGGGGAGCATAGAGCAGGTCCGCGCCAAGCTGGTTGCCAAATATGGCGAGCATGTCCTGGTGCCCGTCACACCCGTCATGGATGTTGGCTATGTGCTGCAAGAGTATGCAGGGCAGCGTTTGTTGGTGCTTCGCTCAAGCATTCAGGAGCGGGAGGCCGTCCAGCAGCTGCTGGCAGCAGGGTTTAACTTCCATGCAGCAAGTCAGTGCTTTGAGTTGACGGGAGATGCCGCCATTGATTTTTGGTCTTCAGGAAAAACGGGCTTTCCCAACCAGTGGGAAGTGTTGCTTGCTCAAAAGCCTCAAGTCCGCGTGCGTTCTTCTTTGAGGCCAAAAATTCACATAGGGATGGCCAACTTTGATTGGTTTGAATTGAAGGCCGAGTTTTTCGCCGACAATCAGCGCGCAGAGCCCTCTGTGCTTCGGACTTGGCTGGCATCCAACCGACGCTATATTCCCCTGGTGGACGGAAGTTTCGCCCCCATCAATGCGGACGAGTTGCAGAAAGTGGTTGGCATGCTGAGTGAAACGGGGCTTTCTTTGGAAGAGCCCAGGGCGATGGTGCCTTTGTCGCAGGCGCCGACTTTGGATTTGCTTTCAAACATGGCCAGCGTGGAGATGGATTTGGGTGCGAAGAAGGCCATTGAGCGTTTGAGAGAAATAGATGCCATCCCCACCCTTTCTCCCCCCGAGGGTTTAAGCGCCATTTTGCGTGGATACCAGACAACCGGACTTTCATGGCTTTGGTTCCTATACCAAATGAAGCTGTCCGGCGTTCTCGCGGATGACATGGGCCTGGGGAAAACAGTCCAAAGCCTGGCATTGCTTTTGAAGACAAAGCAAGAGGAAGGCACCCAACCTTCTTTGGTTGTCGCGCCCACCAGTGTTTTGGCCAACTGGGAGCGTGAAATTGAGCGCTTTGCCCCTTCACTCAGCTGTCTTATTTGGCATGGGCAAGACAGAAAAGAGCAGCGTTCCAGTCTTGAGTCTGTCGATGTGGTTTTGACTTCATATGCCTTAATTCGTCGCGATGTGTCGGAGCTTGGAAAAATTCCATTTCGTTTTGTCATTCTGGATGAGGCGCAGAACATCAAAAACGCTGACTCGGCGACAGCGCAGGCATGCAAGCTGATGAAAGCCGATGCGCGCGTTGCATTGACGGGAACGCCTCTTGAAAATCGCCTGACAGAGTTGTGGAGCATATTCGACTTTTTGATGCCCAATTTTTTAGGCGACGAAGAGACATTTTTAAATCGCTTTGAAAAGCCCATCGCCCTCCAAAACGACAAGAGTGCCATCGAGCATTTAAAGCAGCGCATTCGTCCTTTTGTCCTGCGTCGCCTCAAAACAGAAGTGGCCAGAGACTTGCCTCCCAAAACAGAAACCATTGCCTGGTGCAAAATGGAGGCAGAGCAGGCAGCCCTCTACCGTGAAGTTTTGGAGGAGAGCCGCCGAAAAGTTTATGAAACCATCGAGAAGCAGGGTTTTGGCCGTTCCCGCGTTTCTATTTTGGCTGCACTCATGCGTCTTCGCCAGGTGTGTTGCGATCCACGTTTGTTGAAGATTCCCGGGATGACAAGTTTTCCGCCGTCTGCAAAATTCGAGCGGTTTTGGCAGCTGGTGGATGAGTTGGTACATGAAGGCCACCGCGCCCTGGTGTTCAGCCAATTCACAGAGATGTTGCAGCTTCTGGTGCGCGGCGTTGAAGAGAAAAAATATGGCTACCTCTATTTGGACGGGAGAACCAAAGACAGGATGGCTCGCGTGGACGCTTTTAATGAGCCTTCTGGGCCGCCGCTGTTTTTCATCAGCCTCAAAGCGGGAGGCTCCGGCCTCAACCTGACAGCGGCCGACTATGTGATTCATTACGATCCATGGTGGAACCCTGCGGTGGAAGACCAGGCCACTGACCGGGCGCACCGCATTGGGCAAACGCGGACCGTGTTCAGCTATAAGCTCATCACCAAAGGGACTGTTGAAGAAAAAATTCTTGCACTTCAGCAGCGCAAGCGGGAGCTTGTCCAGGGTGTTTTGGGTGGAGACGCAGAACTGAGCAAGAGTTTCACAGAGCAGGATGTGGAGGATTTGTTTGAAGGCAGCTCATTCTGAATGCGCGAATGAATCCGGTTTAGGAGTGAATGGATGCTCTGTTTGTTAAGGCTGAGCCAATTTGTTGTGGCAAAGGAGTTGGAGTTGACTCTGGGGCCCGGGCTGACCGTGCTTACGGGTGAGACAGGTGCAGGCAAAAGCATTATTCTGGATGCGCTCAACTTGCTGTGCGGGAGAAGAGCAGACGTTGGATGGATACGTCAGGGAGCGAAGGAAGCAGTGGTGGAGGGTGTGTTTCGCTGCACACCGGTGTTGCAGCAACGCCTCCTGGACTTGGGGTTTTCGGCGGAGGAGGAGTTGTTGATTCAAAGAAGCATCCAGCGGGACGGGCGAAGCAAAGCATACATCAACGGCTCTCTGGCCACGGTGGGCATGCTTTCCAAACTGATGCATGGGCTTGTGGACATTGCAGGGCAACGAGAATTCATGGACTTGCTGGAGCCTGTGGCGCAGCGCGAATTTATAGACCACTTCGGAATGCTTCGCGACGAAGGTGGCGCCTTTAGAATATTTCGAGAGGCCATGGCTTGCTTAAAGCAGCTTGGCGCTCAACAAAAAGAATTTGGAAAGACAGCCGCTGAGCTTGAAGCGCGAAAGAGTTTTTTGGAATTTCAGATTTCTGAGATTTCCGATGTTGCGCCCAAAAAAGATGAAAACACAAAGCTGGAGGCGGAGAAGAAAAAATACCGCGGAACAGAAAAACTCAAATGGGCTTTGTCAAACGCAGCAGCTCTGCTTTCTGGTGAAGAGGGCATTTTGGTTTTGCTCGGAAGGCTTCAAACGTCTCTTGAGGAAGCGCGAAAGTTGGATGATGCTGCCATACCCTGGAAAGTTGTGACGAAAGAATGTGACGAAGCATTGGGTGATTTGGCACGCGTGCTTTCAAAGTATATGGACAACATAGATGCCAATCCGCATCGCTTGTCTGAAGTCGAGGAACGTCTGGACGTTTTGCACCGCTTGGCCCGAAAATATGGCGGAAGTTTTGAGAAGATTTTTGAACGTCGTGAAGAGCTTCAACGCGAATGGGATGATTTTGAGAGCCATATTCACCGCGCAAATCAGCTTGCTGAAGCATATGAGCAGGCGCATGTTAAGAGTATGCGCTTGGCACAACTTTTATCCGCTGCACGCCGGAAAGCAGCTGACAAGGTGATGGGGATTATTCAGGAGGACTTGGCCAGACTCAATTTGCCGACAGCGCGGTTTGACATTGCCTTGACGCCCACAGAGTTGGGAGAAGATGGGATAGATGACATTGAATTTTTGTTTTCCGCCCACGCCAAGGAGCCGGTGAAGGCTTTGTCGAAAGTGGCTTCGGGCGGAGAGTTGTCGAGGCTTGCGCTTGCGTTGCGCGCTGCACGCATGGGGTTTGACGAGTGCTTTTGCTGCATATTTGATGAGGCGGATTCCGGTGTCGGCGGGAAGGAGGCCGATGCCGTGGGGCAGCTGGTTTGGAAGATGGGCAAAAACAAACAGGTGCTTTGTGTGACGCATACAGCTCAAGTGGCAGCTTATGCAGATGTACATTGGAAAGTGGAGAAAGAGGTGATGGGCGGGCAAGGTTTTACGAAAATTCAGTTATTGCAATCTCAAGAAGAGCAGACTCAGGAAATTGCTCGAATGATTTCAGGAACAACGATAACGCCAGAGGCGTTGGGTGCGGCGAAGTCCTTGTTGCGAGAGGCAAAAAAACAAGCCAAAGAAAGACTCCATGCCAGCTAAACGCCGTTCTCAAGCAAGGGCTTTTGGGCTAATGAGCCTCGTCGGTGATATTTTCGAGAAGCTTCTTGTTTTCTGGGTTAGATTGAGTTTTGTCGAGTCGCCGGTGCGCGTATGAAGCTGATATCAATTGGACTCACAGACGTGGGTCGCAAGAGGAACCATAACGAAGACAGTTTTTTATTGGACACGGACTTGCAGCTGTTTGTTGTGGCCGATGGGATGGGTGGGCATGCGGGTGGCGGCACTGCGTCCACTTTGGCTGTGCAAACCATCGACAGAGAGATCAGAAAGCTCTGGGAGCTGCCGGACTCTCCTTTTCGATGGCAAACTTCTTTGCACGACTCGCCGCTGTCGCAGCATTTGCGAGCAGCTGTTGAGCTTTCCTGCAAGGAGATTTTCGAGGCGGCACAAAGCAATCCGCGGCTCAATGGGATGGGGACCACCGTCATCGCCTTGTTGTTGCACCAGGAGCATGCCTTGTTTGCCCACGTGGGAGATAGCCGCGCCTACCTCATGCGCAAGGGCGCCATCCAACAAGTCAGCGAAGACCATTCTCTGGTCTACGAGCAAGTCAAGGCCGGGATGATTACGGCCGAAGAGGCCAAGCACTCCAACTATAAAAACATCATTACGCGCTCTGTTGGATTTGAAGAAGAGGTGCTGGTAGATATTTACGGGTTATTGAGCGAGCCGGAAGATATTTTTATTTTATGTTCAGATGGCTTGGCGAATGCTGTTGAAGATGAGGAAATAAAAAGAGTGGTATTACATTCCCCAACTTTTGAAGAAGCCCCCAAAAGACTTATTGCTTTGGCCAACGAGAGAGGTGGAGACGACAACATTACTGTTGTGCTTGTTAAAAGGATAAGCTAGCGATGCCCTGGCGGATATGAGGCCGGGCACGGAGGAGAAGGAAGGTTTTTTTTAAGGTAATGCATGGATGAATAATCAAGCTACGCAGGCTGTCAAACCTCTCGAGCAACGTGAGCGACAACTGAGTTTAAAAAAAATGCGATTCTCTTGGCTTCTTTGGTTGATTGGCGCATTAGGTGCGGCAGGAGTTTTCTATGGCTTTCACCATATGGCATTGCAAAAGGAGCAAGCCCAGGGTGATGCGTTGCGCGCACAATATATACAGCTCGAATCCGAGATGTTTGTTGTGCGCAGGCAATTTGAGCAGGCGCAAAAAGCGCTGGCTCGCGTAGACGCACTCACTCAAAAACTCAACGGCGACTTGCTGAGCGGAGACAGCGACAGGCGTCTGGCGCTGGGCCCAACGGATTTGCCTGGGCGCAATGTGGAAGTTTCCTTGGCAGCTGTGGGGCAACTTAAACCCACTGAGTTGAAGGAGCAGCTGGAAGTTTTCCATCTGGAGTTGGAGTCTCGCGAAACAAACCTGGAGCGTTTATACGGCAACTGGTTGGAGCGTCGTCTTCGCTGGGCCTCAACGCCGTCCATTTGGCCTGTGCGAGGTTGGGTAACTTCTCGCTTCGGAAACAGGGAAGACCCCTTGACAGGACGCAAGTCCGCGCACACGGGGATAGACATTGCCGGGCCTCATGGAAAGGACATTGTTTCAACGGCAGATGGAACCGTGGTGTTTGCCGGTGTTGAAGGCAGCTACGGCAAAGTCATCGTCGTGGACCACGGCTATGGGATGAAGACGCGCTATGCGCATTTGGCCTCCATTGCCGTCAACGCCGGAGACGTTGTCAAACGCGGGCAAACCATCGGCAAGCTGGGCAGCACAGGCCGCTCGACGGGCCCCCATTTGCACTATGAAGTGCGCATGAACGGTATTCCGCAGAACCCCAGAAACTATATTGTGGATTGAGCGGCCTTTTCCCAGGGGAGCACAACATGAAGATGGTGGATGTGGGCGCCAAGGACAAGACGGAGCGCGTTGCCGTTGCAGAATGTTGGTTGCGCATGTCCCCGGAGGCTTTGCGCAAAGTCCGGGAAAACTGCGTAGAAAAAGGCGATGTCCTTGCGGCAGCGAAGCTGGCCGCCATCATGGCCGCCAAGCGAACCCCCGACATTTTGCCGCTTTGTCACCCCCTGGGGCTCACTTCCGTTGAGTTGCATATTGAGGTGGAAGAGAGCGGCATGCATTTTGTTTCAACGGTGAAGACGCGAGAGCGAACAGGGGTGGAGATGGAGGCGTTGACGTCTGTTTCCGTCGCGGCATTGGCGGCCTGGGACATGCTGAAGTCCACCGACAAAGCCATGTGCCTGGAGGGCGTGCGCTTGTTGGAGAAAAGCGGCGGCCGAAGTGGTCACTGGAAAAACCATTCAGGAGGGTATAAGCCCGGACAGCTTTCCTAGGTGCAATGTAGCGAGCACCAGGGCATTTTGAATGTGGCCTTCCTGGACAAGGTGGGCAAGCTTGGAAGCGGGATAGGTTTCAAGCATGACTTCTTCGAGAGGGTCCGGTTTTCCGCTGTGTAGGGGCTGACAATCCAAAGCCAAATAACAATGCAGGTGGTTGGTTTGCACAGCGGGGTTGGGCTGAATTTTCCCCAGTGCCAGCATGCGTCCTGCCTGGTGGCCGGTTTCTTCGAGCAGCTCTCTGCGCGCAGCTTCTTCGGGTGCCTCCCCTGCGTCGATGGTGCCCCCGGGGACTTCGAGCGTGGCAGCCCAAATGCCAAAGCGGAACTGGCGCACCAACAAGCAAAGGCCCGCCGGAGTGAAAGCCAGAACATTCACCCAGTCCGGCGCCTCAATGGTGGTGACTGTCATCAGAGTTGGAGGCGATTGCTCCGGCAACTCTGTTTCCACCTCCTGGCGTTGCAAAGTGAAAACCCCCATCCGCAATGAAACCGCTTCTCCAATGCGTTGCCATGTCCTGCGAAGTGACTTGGGCTGCGTACTCACTCGTGGCTTTCACCAATGCGGGTATGGGCTTCTTTATGCACGCCCAAAGGCTCCTCAGAGCCATTGCGGTGCTTCCAGGAGTCGCTTGGGTGCGAAACAGGCTCCCCCGCCAACAGACGCTCCTTGGCATAAACGAAAGAGCTGCGCTCCAACTCCGGCGAAGCATGCTTCCTTTCCTTGGGCGAAGCATAACTTCTGGGCGCATCGTCTATGCGGTCCATGCGCAGAGCGTCTTTGGGGCAAGCCTCGACGCACAGGCCGCAGACAACGCAACGCAACACATCGACAATGAAGACAGTCGGGTATTTTTCGATGGCGCGCGAAGCCGCATGTTCATCGTCATAGGGGTATTCACCTGCCTCAATGTAAATGCATTGCGCAGGGCAGGCGGTAGCGCACATATAACAGGCCACGCAACGCGGCTTGCCGTCTTCGCGCGGGACAAGGCGGTGCAGGCCGCGGTAGCCTTCCGGATAGGGGACGCAGTTTTCCGGGTATTCAACGGTGGCCATGCCGCTTTTGGACCTGCGGTCCAAAACTTCCGGGTTGTCATCGTGCTCTGTCCACAAGTTGCGAAGAAAGTGCCGTGTCGTAATCGCCACGCCTTTGACAAGCTCTGGGACATACAAGCGCTCCCAAAAGTCATAGCGGCTCTTTTTGTTTTCGGTTTCAGAAGGGCTCATGTGTTCAGAATGGCTCATGGCGAAAGCTCTCAAAGTTTAGTGATGGCCCGGACTCGGAAGGGGTTCCGGTTTGAGTGGCTTATGAATGGAAGACTTGGGGGAACTTGCAATCAGAATGAGGATGAAGGCGATTTGCAGGAGGCCCAGAATGCCCAGGGTACGAAGGTTGCCGTTGTCCCACAACAAGACGGCGCCTGTGACAAAAATATTGAAGACGCCCAATGGAATGAGAATTTTCCAACCCAAGGTTTGCACCTGGTCATATCGAAAGCGCACATATGTCCATCGGATGTTCAATTGAACATAGGCGAGCAGCAGGACTTTCAGCCAGAAGACCATTCCCAGGGCGGCGCCATAAACCCATGGATGCGCCTGGAAGAGGGCGAGGTTTGCAAACCATTCGCCGCCGAAAGGCAGATGATAGCCGCCCAGAAAGAGGGTGGTGATGATGCCCGACAGGACAATAATTTCGACAAACTCCGAGATCATAAACATGCCAAAGCGCATGCCCGAATATTCAACGAAGTAGCCGATAATTTCAGACTCGCATTCGACCATGTCGAAAGGGGGCCTTTTGGTTTCAGCGAAAGCGGCCGCGAAGAAAAGCACGAAGCCGAAGGGCTGAAGGAGAATGCCCCAAGCGGGGATGCCGAGGTCAAAACCGCCGACTTGCGCTTTCCACAAATATTGGGCTTGTTGCTCCATGATGCCGGTGGCTTGTTGCGCTTGAACGCCCGTGCTGGTTACCAGAAAGGCCGGGTCTCCCGCCAATTGAAGGGTGGCGAAGGCCATCATAATGCCCACGAGAGAAAGCCCCAGGGCGATTTCATAGCTGATCATCTGACCACAGGCACGAATGCTGCCCAGCAAAGAGAATTTGTTGTTGGACGCCCATCCGGCCAGCGCGGCGCCGAAAATGGAGAGGGAGGCAATGGCGAATATATAGAGGAGGCCGAAGTTGGGGTTGGCAGCAGCCATTTCGACTTTTTTCCCCAGGACTTCAACGGTGGGGCCAGCGGGGACGACGGCAAACAGTGCAAACACGGGGGCGAAGGTGATGATGGGGGCCAGGACATAGAAGAAGCGGTGGGCCGCCGCCGGTATAAAGCTTTCCTTCGTCAGCATTTTGACGCTGTCTGAAAGAATGTGAGGCAAGCCCCCCAGGCTGCGGTTTCGCAAGCCCGGCAAGTTGATGCGTGCGCGGTTGGGGCCGACGCGTTTTTGCATGAAGGCGCTCCACTTGCGCTCTGCCAGGGTGAGTACAGTGGCAATCACCATGACAAAAATCAACATGAGGAAGAGGATGTTGCTTAAGCGGCTTGCGCCCTCATACCAAAGGGACTCCAGCAGCCCTCCTGCGCCATAGGCCAGAGCCATACCCCCGAAGAGGCTCGCGAAGATGGTGGCGAACGCCACAGAAACTCTAAGTCTTCTCATGGTGAACATCCTTTTGCGCTCGAACAGGCAAATTGTCGATAAGCGGGTGGCCGGCCGTCGGAAGCGGCAGGCAGGGGAAGTCCCGGGCGCTCCTCTGCAGAGGCGGCTTGGCCATCCCAGTCAAAGTTTGCGAATTCCGGAATTCTGGGGGCGATGGCCAAAAACACATCTCTGGCCGTGCTCCATCCCATTTTGGCGCCCAAAAGGCCGGCCAGGCGTACAACCCATAGCCAATGGGGCGCACTGTCTCCTTTGGGAGCGAAGGCTTGGCGGCAACGTTGAATAAGCCCTTCGTGTTGCGTCATGCTGCACTCGGTTTCGAGGTGCGAAGCAACGGGAAGGAAGACATGGCCTTCTTTGGCCCAGTCGCTCTCGTGTTGTGCTTGCACAATGGTGGGGACTGTTTTCAGCCGCGCCGCCATGACAAGCTCGCTTTCCGGCATTTCTCCGCCGAGCACCCAGACGGCCTGGAAGGCGGAAGGGGTGAAGGCTTCGAAGGGTTTGATTTCGAGGCCCAGGGCTTTGGCGACACATTCCAAACCTTTGCGGTTGGGATTTTTGTCGGCCAGCATGAGCAGATGGTCAGATGCGCCCTGGGGCCTTCCTGACATGAAGACAGCATTCACCTTGAGAACATCTCGCGCGAAGCCCAGGGCCGCCATCAAGTCTTCGTTGGAGGCGGCAGGTGAAGCCAGCACGCCGATGCTTCCCCTGGCTTTTTGCAGGAGGCTTGCTGCCTTGTTGAGGGCTTCGTCCACGGAAGCGGGCCGGCCCAAAGACATGGGTTTCAGGGCGCGGTTTTCACCTATCCACCGGTAGCTTTTTCGGCCCACGTCGCACATCCACGACTGATGGATGGCTTCATTTTCTCTGGGGCGGAAGCGGAAGCAGTCCTGCTTCATATGGTCGGCAAAAACATTGCAGCCGCGAGAGCAAGCTGTGCAGACGCTGGGAGTGGCCGTAAGAAACCATGCGCGTGCCCGAAAGCGAAAGTCGCGGTTTAACATGGCGCCCACAGGGCAGAGGTCAACGACGTTGCCCGAATAATTGGAGTCGAGTTTTGAGCCTGGGAAAACGTCGACACGCTCATGGGAGCCGCGTCCAAAAATTCCCAGCTGCGGCTCCTTGGCCACTTCTTCCATGAAGCGCACGCAGCGCGTGCAGAGGATGCATCGCTCCTGGTCTATCAGCACGGTAGGGCCAAGGACTTTGCGTTTGTTCTTCTGGACTTTGGGCCCCCAGAGGCGGGAGGGTTTCAGGTTATAGCGGACATAATAGTCCTGCAGTGTACACTCGCCGGCCTGGTCGCAAACGGGGCAGTCGATGGGGTGGTTGAGCAGGAGGCATTCGAGGACAGCGCGTTGCTGCTCCTTCACTTTGGGCGTATCCGTTTTGACAACCTGGCCTTCCGCGACGGGGATTTGGCAAGCGGGCATCAACTTGTGTGCATTGGAAGTTTCAACCAGACACATGCGGCAGTTGGCCGAGAGGGAAAGCCTGGGGTGATAGCAGTAGTGGGGGATTTCAACGCCTGCTTGCTTGGCGGCAGCAATGACAGCGGTACCAGGTTTGGCAACCACTTCTTTGCCATCAATGGTGAGGGTTACCATGCCCGGGTTTTTAGGCGGCGGGGGAGCAGCCGGCGGTGGGGGTGGTTTGGGTGCTTCGGACGGCGGCGTTTTGTTCGAGTTGTCATTCATTGTTCCACCTCACCGCCAATCATGTTGATGGTGTCAAACGTAGGAATGAAGTCAGACAGGAGTTTGCCCTGAATCATTTTGGACAAAGCCGAAAGGAGATGAAACCCCGGGGCACGGATATGGACTTTATAGGGGCGACCGCTGCCATCCGAGCGCAGATACCACCCCAGCTCTCCGTTGGAGGATTCCGTGGAATGATAAACTTCCCCTGCCGGGACTTGCGCGCCTTCCATAATCAACTTGAAGTGCGCCATGGTGCCCTCAATGCTGTTCAAAACAGCTTCTTGCGGGGGAAGCGCAAAGCGCCAGTCGTCGATGAGGATGGGGCCGTCAGGCAGCTTTTCAAAAGCCTGGCGGATGATGCGGTCCGACTGAAACATTTCTTCCATGCGGATGCGATAGCGATCGAAGTTGTCGCAGCCATGGAAGATGGGAATGTCAAAGTCCAATTCAGGATAGGCCCAATAGGGGCGTAGCTTGCGGATGTCCATGTGGATGCCCGCGGCGCGCAGGCAAGGCCCGGTGAAGCCGAAGTCCAGCGAGTCTTCAGGGCTCAAATAGCCGGTACCCACCATGCGGTCCATGAAGATGCGGTTTCGCGTCAGCATGCCATCAATCTCATTGGCAACGAGGCGGACATGGTCCAAAGAGCGCAGGACTTTTTCTTTCCAGCCTTCGGGGATGTCGCGGTTTAAGCCGCCGATGCGTCCATAGGTAGTGGTCAGGCGCGCGCCGGTGAGCTCCGTAATTCGCTCCATGAGGAGCTCGCGGGCTTCGACGGCATAGAAGAAGACGGTGAAGCCGCCCATTTCCATGGCGGTGGCGGTGGTCGCGGTGAGGTGGTCGTGAATGCGGTGCAGCTCAGCGCCGATGACGCGGATATATTGGGCGCGCTCTGGAATTTCAATTCCGGCGAGTTTTTCGACGGCCGAGAGGAAGCCGAAGTTGTTCATCATCGACGAGACATAGTTGAGGCGGTCCGTATAAGGCAGACACTGCGCCCAGGTGGCATTCTCGCAGGACTTCTGGAAGCCGCGGTGCAGAAAGCCAATTTCCACGTCAGAGGCATGGATGTTTTCTCCGTGCAACCAGGCGCGCAGACGCATGGTACCGTGCGTGGCCGGGTGAGAAGGGCCCATGTTGACAAACATGGGTTGGATTCCAAAGTCTGCGTCGAGAGGATTTTCGTCAGATGCGTGAGGCTCGGAGCCGTGGGAGGCCATAACCATTTCCTTGCAGAGTGTTTAAACAGGGCGATTGCTGCCTGGTCCACAAAAAGCTTCTTGGATGCCCGAGCGCTCAGGCGTCATTGGCTGCCGTCCACGCAGGGGATAGTCCTTGCGCAGCGGGTGTCCTTCGAACTCTTCATAGAGAAACATGCGTCGCAAATCCGGGTGTCCTTCGAAGCGAATGCCATAGAAGTCCCAGACGCCGCGCTCAGCCCAGTTGGCGCCCTGGAAGACGGCATGAGCGCTGGGAAGCACAGGCGCGTCTTCGTCCACGAGGACTTTGAGCCGCAGGTGCTCATTTTCTTCCAGCGAGTAGAGGAAATAGAGGACTTCGAAGCGAGGCTTGTTGACAGGAAGCTGCAGCCTGTCCACAGCATCCATGGAAATGAACAAACGAAACCCCAGCTCTTCTTTGGCGCAGCGCAAAAGGGGAATCAAAAACTCCCGAGCGACGATAGCCCAATGCGCACCTGTTCTGTCCTGGTAGCGCTCAACAAGGGCCCCTGGCAGGGTGCTTTGCAATCTATCCAATGCTTTTTGGCTCATTTTCCCTCTGGAAAGGCAACAGAATGGTGGCGTTATAGGGAGAAGGAGATGCAAGGTCAATGACAGAAGTACAACGACAGCACAGAAATGAAGTTTTGCTGTTGTTAGAAAAACTTCTTTCAAAAAGCCCCCTTGAGAAGCCCCACTTAAAGCCTGGGTTACGACGAAAGTCCCCCACGTCAAATTGAATACGCCCAATAAGTGGCCCTGAAGGAGGATTTTCGTTTCCTGGTGGACGAAGGCGAGGATTTCGTGATGGGAGCGCACTCAGGTGCGTGACCTGAGCGAAACCGGAGGCTTCGTTCGCCAGGGAGCGAAAAGACCCTTCAGGGGATTTGGGGAACTAGGATTCGAACCTAGATGGCCAGAGTCAGAGTCTGGAGTCCTACCGTTAGACGATTCCCCAAGGAGTCCACAGCTATTTGTCGTTGCCCGGAGAAGATGTCAACAAGCTTGTGAGGTGCAGGCCCCATTTTAGAAAAAGCGCCCGGTTATTTCGAGGGGCGCGCCGACTTGCTGGCGGGGCGGGGTTTTTCCGCGGGCACCACAAAAATTCGAAGCTCCGCATTTTCCCCCTTGGTTTCATACACGTTGATTCCGGCCCAACTGCCCTTCTGGGTGTTTTTAATATGCAAAGCCTGCACATTGGGCTGGTTGACAATGTGAATGCGCGGATAGGTGGAAGCCGGATAAAGCTTGTCATAGAATTTGAGCAAAGCGTCCATACTCATATGGACGCGGAAGCGGTGTTTACCCACTTGGGTAGCGCCGTCAGGAAGCTTGGCCCCCAACTCTTGTTTTTGAGCAAGGCCGGGCAAGGCCCACAGCGTGGCCGCCAGCAAGACGAGGCGCAAAATTCTCCAGGACATGCTCCCCTATTTAAAGGCAAGTTTCGGCTGCGTCCAGCGCATTCTCCGCTTTGAAACAGACAGAGGCTTGACCTCATATTCTTGAGTTGTTAGCCTTTCTGCATCTCTCCCACAGCGAAGCCATGGTCGGACTTGAAGCAGTGGTCAAAGGCCCATAGGATGTCCCACTCACCTTTTGTCTCTTTAGAAGCCCCTCATTTCAGCCCATTGTCCAAAGCGCGCTTGCACAGCATGGTGGGTGCAATGGACACCCCGGAAGTTGTGGAGCGCGACACGGAAGAGCCCCGCGTGGACATTTATGCCTTTAAGCGCAACATGAAGGCGTGCAGTGCGGAGGCTTTGGGTGTGGACGGCCACCTCCTGGTAACTTCGGGCATGAGCGATCGCCTCATGGTGCCACCTCAGGGTTTGAGCAACCCCGGGACATTGGCCATAGAGCTCCTTTGGTACGTGCGCGACTTGAACCCGGAATATTTTGCCGCCCTGCGTTGGTTGTCCAAGTTGCCCTTTGTCGACAACACCTGGTTTGGTTTTGGGCACACAGTGCGGATGCCTCAGCCTCCGTTGTCGTTTTGTCCTTTTCGCCATTTTTTATTGTTGCCTTCCGTTGTGAAGGCGGACCAGCGGCTGTTTACGCATTTGAAGCAGCAAGGACATGCCATCGGCACCTTGGCTGTCCATATGCTGGCGGAGCCTGAATATGCGCTGGTGAAAACGCGGGAGGGTTTGAAGGCCTTTCTCGACTTGCTCGATGGCAAAAAATACGCTCTCCTCTTCAACCCCGAGCGCCAGTCCCTGCTGATATAGGACAAAAAGCCCCTTCAGGCTTTGATGTTCAAAATAGGGCGCACATGCGCGATGACTTCCACCATGTCTTGCTGCAGCCTCATGACTTCAAAAATATTTTTATAGGCAAAGGGCGACTCATCCAGAGTCCCTTTGCTGATTTTGGCGACGATGCCGTCCATGGTTTTGACGAAGTGTTGCATGTCCAAAGAGCGCTTGGCCGCTTGTCTGCCGAGCACGCGTCCGGCGCCGTGTGAGCTGGACCAAAGGCTTTCGGGGTTGCCTTTGCCGCGCACAATGAAGCTTCCGTCGCGCATATTTCCCGGGATGACACCCAACATGCCTGCTTCAGCATGCGTTGCACCTTTGCGGTGAATCCAAAGCCCCTCCTTCTTGTCCGCATGGTTGTGGTTTCGGTTGATGAGCTCTGCCCAATGGGCATCTCCCACAAGCAGCGAGTCAAGCACCTCGACAATTCTTCGCATCATCTCCTGGCGGTTTTTCAGAGCGAAAGACAAACAAAAATTCAAGTCCCTCAGGTAGTCCTGGCCATGGGCACTTTCCACTTCGAAACCAAAATGCCCTTCGCGGGCTTTGCCGCCGCCGCTGGCCAGCCGCATATAGTGTGTTGCCACAGAATGTCCAATGCCGCGTGAGCCTGAATGGATGACAATCCACACCTTTTCATTTTCGTCGGCACCAATTTCGGCAAAGTGGTTTCCGCTGCCCAAGGAACCCAGCTGGCGCAGCCCGTCTTTGGCGAAAATGCTTTTGAGCGTTTTGCTGCGCTCCAAATGCCGCTCCTCTTTCCAGGGAGTGTTTTGGGCGTTGTGGCCAAAGCCCACAGGAATGGCTCTATAAATTTTGTCGAAAATTTCCCGCGCTTTTTTTTGCACCATGGACGCAGAATACGTGGTGGGAAGAGCGCACATGCCGCAGCCGATGTCATAACCCACCCAAGCAGGCACCACCACGTCTTTTGTGGCCACCACTGCGCCAATGGGCAAGGAATAGCCGACATGCACGTCAGGCATGAGAGCGCCGCGCACGACGAAGGCTTGTTGCATGGCGCTTTCAAATTGCCTTAAGGCTTCATGCTCGATGACTTCGGCAAAAATGCGATGGGGCTTGTCGGCATTTATTTGCATGGCGCTTCTTTGTCCATTGGACTGCTTTCACTTTTAAAGCGCTTCATTCAACGCCGCATCCATGCGCGCGAGGGCTTCTTCACGGCCCAGCAAGTCGAGTGTTTCGCTGATGCCTGGGCTGATGGTTTGGCCGGTGACGGCAACGCGGATGGGTTGGGCAATTTTTCCCAGGCCCACCTGGTGAGTTTCGGCGACTTCGCGAATGACAGCTTCAATGTTGGCCGCTGAAAAGTCGGCAACAGCCAGACGCTCGCGCGCTGCGCGCAACAAGGCGAGGCCTTCAGCACTCAGGTGTTTGGCTTTGGCTGCAGGCTCCATGCGAACGCCCTTTTGGAAATAGCAGACAGCCAGGCGCGCCATTTCGACAAGCGTCTTGCTGCGCTCGCGCAAAGCCAGAACGGTTTTTTCCACTTTGGAAGGCTCCAGCATTTCGGTGGCACCGGCCTCCTGGAGGAAGGGGATGAGGGCAGAAGCCACTTCAGAAGGGGGCAGGGTTTTCATCCAATATTGGTTGAGCCACAAAAGCTTGTCAGGATTCCACACGCCCGAAGTTTTGCCGACATGGTTGAAACCGAAATATTCAACCATCTGCTCACGGCTGAAGGTTTCGTCATTCTGGTGAGACCAGCCCAGGCGAACAATGAAGTTGAGCAAGGCATGCGGCAGAATGCCATTTTTTCGGTGCTGCATGAGGTCAGCTTCAGGGTGCAGGCGTTTGGAAAGTTTTTCTCTGTCTTGCCCAAGAATGAGCGGGAAGTGCGCGAAGGCGGGGGCTTTCCAACCCAGAGCTTCAAACAAAAGCATTTGTCCAAAGGTGGAGTTGATATGCTCCTGCCCTCGGCCGACGAGGGTGATGGCCATGTCGTGGTCATCCACCACGCAGCCGAAGTTATAGAGGGGGATGCCGTCATTGCGCAGAAGGATGAAGTCCTCCATGTCCGAATATTGTTTGCAGATGCGGCCGAGCACTTCGTCTTGAAAACAGACGCTGCCGGTTTTGTCCCAAGGCGCTTTGAAGCGCACGACATGAGGCGTGTCGACAGGAAGCGCCTTGTCGCGACAGAGCCCTTCATATTTATAAGGGCGCTTTTGTTTTTCAGCCAGACGGCGGCGCTCTTCAAGTTCTTCTTTGGTGCAGCGACAGCGATAAGCGTGGCCGTTGGCAATGAGCGTTTCAGCGACTTCTCGATAACGTTCGAGCTTTCGCATCTGAAAATAAGGGCCGAAGTCTCCTTCGACTTCAGGGCCTTCGTCCCAATTCAAACCGAGCCATCGAAGACCTTCCAGAATGGCTTCCAGAGATTCTGGTGTGGAGCGACTCTGGTCAGTGTCTTCGACTCTAAGAATAAATTTACCTTGCTGACTTCGTGCATGCAGCCAGTTGAAGAGGGCAGTCCTCGCGCCGCCGATGTGGAGATAGCCTGTGGGGGATGGCGCAAAGCGAACGCGCACGATGTTCATACTCATAGTGGCGAGCTCCTAGCAGAGTGACTATTTTTTTAAAATGAAGAAACTGTTTTGTACCGCAAAGAGAGGGATGTGGTTGAGCCTTGTAGGTGCTTTTGGTGCACAGGCAACTGTTATGATGGCCTTGGACTTGGACACCTTGGCGCAGCGGGCTGACATTGTGGTTCGCGCGCAAGTGCTTTCTGTTCAATCGAAAACCCGAGGCATTCCAGGACGGATTTTGACGGATGTTGAGCTGATGTCGCTCGAATGTTGGAAAGGCACATGTCCGGAGGTGGCGACAGCTTTGGTGATGGGAGGCAACGAAGGGGGAGTTGAGCAGCGTGTGTCGGGCTCTGCGCAATTTACTCCCGGAGAAGAGTGTGTGGTGTTTCTCAAAGCGCACGGAAAAAACCACTTCAGAGTGCTGGGCATGGCTCAAGGAAAATATCGACTGGAGTGGGAACCGGAGTCGACGGAGCCCATTGCCGTTCCCGAGGAGATGAAAGACGTGGAGTTAATTTATTCAGACATTCAACGCATGGCAATGCCGCTTCGCAAAGAAATGCCCTTAAGCATGTTGAGGAAACACATTCGAACCAAGCTGCATGAGGGGGCAGGGTTGGAGATGGAGGGGAAACTGTGAGCGCTGCCACCTTGTCTATTTTGGTTGGGCTTGCCTTATTCTCTCAAGGCGCGGAGGAAGAACCCGGCTATACCCGCATGCGCACCTCATCAGGAAAATGCCTCCGGTGGATAGGGAACGATCTTCTTCCATGGACACCCAGCGACAAATTGGATGTGGCGCTTCCAGGCTCTCTGGCAAGCGTTCAGCGCGCGTTTGATGTTTGGCAATCGCAGATGGACGCGTGCGGAAATTTGCGTTTTCTTCAAGCGGAAGCCACGCCCTCCACGCATGTGGGCTATCGCTCCAAAGACACCAAAGAGAACCTCATCATTGTTCGTCAAGGAAGCTGTCAGAGGACAGTGTCTCCCTCGGACTCCTGTTGGCAAAACAACAGCTGCGGCAACATTCACAACTGTTGGCAATATGACGAGTCAGCCCTGGCTGTTACTTTGACGACTTTTGTTTCGGCCACAGGGCAGCTTTTGGATGCGGATATTGAAATTAACAGCAACTACACCTACGCCGTCGACAGGACGCCGCCTTGCCAAAACTGTTTTTTTGAAGATTTGGATGCGGTGATGATACACGAAATTGGCCACGTGCTTGGGCTTGGCCACAGCAAAAAAACAAGCTCCATCATGTACCCAACCTTGGCTGCCGGGCTCAAAGAAAGCTACGCGCTCGACTCAGACTCGGCACAGTTTGTTTGCGATGTTTACCCCAAAGGTCGCCCCTCTCAAGAGTGCACTCTGGAGGAGGGCTCTGTTTCTTCCTCTTCGTTTTCGCCTTTGGCCAAATCATCAGGCTGTGTTGTGAATGTGTCTTCTGACAGCTCCGTTTGGGTTTGGGGCGTGGTGGTTGTGCTGTTGTTGGGGTTGAGGCGTGGCGCTGTCCGAGGGAGAGGGCGGGCATAGGCCGGTAAAATTTTGGAGGTTTGCAAGCAAGGCCACCTTCGGGTGGCTTTTTGTTCATGAAGAATATGCGCAGAAGGGTTTCTTTGAGCTAGAAGCCAGCTGTCTATGTTGCTTTTCATGCTGATGCTTTTGCAAACCGACGGACCGCCGCCTCCGGTGGCGCCCTCCTCTCCGGAGGTGTTTGCAGACGTGGTGGCATACCAAGGGCTCAGCCAGGAAGTGTGGGCTGAAGGCCATGTGGAATTGCGGGTTGTCAATGGTCGCCTGACAGCTCAGCGTCTGAGTGCTTCACAAAAGACAGGGTGGTTTTCAGCAGAAGGGCACGTGGTTGTCCGCTGGGCGGATGCGACGTCTCATTGGGCAGTGCTGGCCGATGTGGTGCACATACGCTTAAAGCCAAGCCGGAAATCTCCAGCGACAGACACACTGGGAAGTGTCGTCTCCGAGTTTTATGAGGTGGAGGAAATTTTTTTAGAGAATGGCCTGTGGGTGCAAAAGCATGACGTCAAAGCCAACGTGCTTTTGGAGTCTCATGCCAACCAGGTTCTCCAGCTTGGCAAGAATGGACTGAGCATGCGCCTTGAGCACATGCGGCAGAAGGATGGGCGCTGGGAATTCAAAAAGGTTGGGTTTGTGCCTTGCGACTGTGAGACGACGGAGCCCAGTTGGCATTTGGAGTCATACAAAGGCACTTTGGACATCGAAGGCCAGCGCACGAATTTGCTGTCAACCCTTGCTTATGTCGGCGAGGTGCCGATTTTCTGGGTGCCGTGGATATCTCTTCCGAACTCTTCGCGCCAGACAGGTTTGCTGTTTCCGCTGTTCTCCGTCAACGTCAACAGCGGTTTTATGCCCAGGCTGCCTGTTTTCATAACGCTGGGGCGCTCGGCAGATTTCACATTGACGCCCGGCTGGGCCATGGGCACACAAAATGTTTTGGGCGTTCGCGGACCCAGTTTGGGCACAGAATTTCGCTACACGCCTTCAGAAAACATACAAGGCAGCATTGCCGTAGACGGGTTATGGGACTTAAGAGAGCAAAGGTCGCCCGTCGATGCTGGACACACGGCCTCCAACAAGCAGCGCGGCCTGCGTTATGGAACTCGGTTGGACCACCGACAGTCCATAGGGGAACATGGCCGTTTGCTGGCCAATGTGAATGTGGCGTCGGATGGCTATTTGCACCGAGACTTTGAGACGGACCTCATTTTGAAGTCCCTCGAATACACGCGCTCGCAGGTGGGCCTTTCCTATGAAGGGCCGCATGTAGATCTGCTGCTGGATTTGGGTTATTTGCAGGACTTGAGGTGGGGCTATCCCTTGTTGGGCAATGCGCCGCTGCTTGCTCCGGGAGACCCTCCACAAGGCCCCAACACCTTGCAGCGTTTTCCTGCCCTGAGCATGACTTTGCGTGAGCAGCCCCTGGGCAATGGTTTCTCATTTGTCATGCACAGCAGCTTTGTTCGCCTTGCGCCCTGGCGCGGGTTGACAGGTGACGAAGGGCCGGACGCGCGCGAAGGAGACGACAGAATATGGATAAATGGGCGTTGGGAAACACTCAGCATTCAATGCATGAGGGAGCGCCTCTATCAACCTCGATGGAGAACGGATGTATGCCCCCAGGACATGCCTGCCTTGTTGGATGAGAGAAAAGCATTGCAGGGAGACGGCCGCTACCAACCCGGAGAAAGAGAAGCGAGAGACAGGCTTGGGGTATTGCCGGTGTTGAAATACCAGAAGCGGTTTTGGGGAGGAGGCGCAGGTGTCGCCGCCTCCTTGGGGATGAGGCAGGACCTATGGCTGGGGGAGGTGTCGGGGCGCTGGTTTTCGCGCGGCTACCCCTTGCTCAAACTTCAGGCGGAGGGGACTTTGGCCAAGGAAATGAGGGAGGGGCTTTGGCACACCTTGACGCCTTTGGCGGAGCTTCGCTGGGTGGCGGCGCAGTGGGGAAAGGCGCCTGTCGGGTATGACGCAACAGACTTGGCGATTCCCCGCGGCTACCGCGGTTTGGAGTTTGCGGCGGGTTTGAGACAAAGCCTGTGGAGGCACAGCGCCAACGCGATGGAGGAGTTTTTGAGTCTGGAGCTGTCGCAAGCGGCAGGGGTGGGGGTTGAAGCAGAAAAGACAGGCGCCCGCGTGGGGGACACGTTTTTGAAGTTTTCTTCGCGCTGGCGTTTTTTGGAGCCGGCCTTATACACCTATGTCGATCTACAGCATGGGCAGTTTTCACGCTTTGGAACGTCCTTGCGCGCCCAGTGGCCCAACACATTGGGGGGGCACATTCAATATGACATATTCCAAACAGAAGGCGGGGAGTGGAGCCGGCGGGGGATGGATATGTTGATAGGTTTCAAGCCGTCGCCTTTGAAGGCCACACATTCTCTAGGGCTTGGCCTCTGGGGAAAACTGCAGTCGTTCCATTTCCGCTATGGAATGTCCTTCTTCGAGTTGGGTGAAAAATTCCGGTTTGCGCAGCACTCCATGGGTGCGGGATGGACACCGGCCTGCAACTGTTTTGGTTTTGAGTTGCACGCCTCGCAAACCATGCTCCTCAACAGCCGTGGAGAATATGCCCTGGGCATGCCCAACTTCGGCTTTTCTTTCCAGCTCCAAGGCCTTGGAGGGTGGGGCGTTCAGCAATAAGCGGGGTGGGGCATGGGGCAATTATTCCTGCACAGGCTTGAGCCCATATTTTGTGACAAGCCGATGGACATAATTTCGCGCGATGCCTGCCTCTCTGGCCATGCGTGAAATGTTCCCCCCGCAGCGCTCATAGAGGGAGATGAGGTATTCGCGCGTGAAAGAATCCACCAGACGCTCCTTGGCTTCTTTGAAGGGCAGCTCCGAAATCCCCTCCGTCTCAGGGGCGCGCGCAAGTTTTCGCGCCACAGGTTGCCCGGGCAGAGGATCTGCATCGGCTCCGGCCAATGCGCGCTCAACCAGGTTGCGCAATTCCTGAACATTGCCGGGCCAGTCATAGGCGCCAAACCGGGCCATGAGTCCGCGAGGCAACTCAAAGTCACCGCGTCCCATGAGTCGAACGAATTCCTGCGCGAGCAAAGGAATGTCTTCCAGGCGCTCGCGCAAAGGAGGAATTTGAATGCGGATGACAGCCAGTTGATAAAGCAATTCCTGCAAGAAGCGCCCCTCAGCCACTTCTTCTTCCAAGTCCTTTTGTGTGGAAGCGATGATGCGAACATCGACACGTTGAGGTTTGTCTGCGCCAAGTCGCTGAATGTTGCCGCTTTCAAAGACGCTCAGCAGCCGAAGCTGCGTATTCTTCGGCAATGCATTCACTTTATGCAAATACAAAGTGCCGCCGGCTGCATTCAGGAAAGCGCCGGCTTTTTGGCTTTGCGTGGGAGACTCCACGCGACCAAACAATTCAGCATCTATTTCTTCTTCGGGGATGCTGGCGCAATGGAAGCTCACAAAAGGTTTGCCGACTCTCACGCTGTTGTCGTGGATGGATTGAGCTACCAGGCTTTTGCCTGTACCAGGCTCACCGGTGAGCAGAACGGTTGAAGAGGCTTTGGAGACGCGCTCCAAAAGGCCAAACATGGATTGCATGGAAGGACACAGGCCGAGGACTTTTCCAAAAGAAGAAATGGCCTTGGGTTGCCCCAGGTTTTCTTCCTGGACAGAGATGCGAAGGCTGGTTTTTCCGATGGTGACGACGGCCTCGTCTTCAACGACGACTTCGCGAATGCGCGTACCGGAAAGCCACGTTCCGTTGGTGGAATCCAAGTCGCGGATGAGAACGCCTTCGGGCTTCGCCAAAAGCTCAAAGTGGTGCCGCGAGACGGTGGTATCTTTCAGGCGAAAGCCGACACCGGGGCGGCTGCCAACGGTGAGGCGACCGTCGATATGCTCAAGACGCCCTGTGTCAGGACCGGCGATGACGGCGATTTGATAGCGCCGCTCACGCAAAGTGCCCGTTGTTCGGTCATAACGAAGAAGCGTTTCCAGATGCTGTAGAGGTTCTGTGCCTTGTTGCTTCATTGGAGTTGAAGATTTCTTTCAATTGGGAGTAAACAGTGAACTTCTAAAAAGGCCACTTAGCATGGAGTTTATAGATATGTCATTGACAAGTGGGGAGAAAATAACTCCCAAGGACGGAAAACTTCTGGTTCCTGATTTTCCCATCATCCCTTTTATTGAAGGGGATGGGACCGGCAGAGACATCTGGCGTGCCTCCGTTGCGGTGGTGGACGCGGCTGTGGAGCGGGCATACCACGGAAAAAAGAAGATTGTTTGGAAGGAAGTGCTGGCGGGGGAAAAAGCGTTCAAAGCAGTGGGCAACTGGTTGCCTGATGAGACAGTCCATGCCTTTCGGGAATATTTGGTGGGGATAAAAGGCCCGCTGACAACGCCCGTTGGCGGGGGCATCCGCTCGCTGAATGTTGCCTTGCGGCAGCTTTTGGACCTGTACGTATGCTTAAGGCCCGTTCGCTATTTCAAGGGAGTCCCCTCTCCCGTGAAGGCGCCTCAGAAGGTGGAGATGGTGATTTTCCGTGAAAACACGGAGGACATTTATGCGGGGATAGAATACGAGGGCGGCAGCGAGGAAAGCCAAAAAATATTGGCGTTTTTGAAGAGGGAATTTCCCAAAGACTTTGCCAAAATTCGTTTTCCCCAGGAGGTGGGCATCGGCATCAAACCGGTGTCGAAAGAGGGCTCCGAGAGACTCATTCGCGCAGCCATTGAATATGCCCTGCGTCACAAGCGCAAGAGCGTGACGCTGGTGCACAAGGGCAACATCATGAAGTTTACGGAAGGGGCTTTTATGCAGTGTGGCTATGCCCTGGCGGAGCGGGAGTTTGGCGATAAGACTTTTGGCTGGCAGCAGTGGGAGAGGATAAAAGCCCAACAGGGCGAAGAGGCGGCCAACGCGGCGCAAAAAGAAGCCATGTCCCAGGGGAAACTCCTGGTGAAAGACGCCATTGCGGACATTACGCTGCAACAGGTATTGACGCGCCCCGATGAATTTGATGTCATTGCCACGCTGAATTTAAATGGTGACTATTTATCGGATGCATTGGCTGCCCAGGTGGGGGGCATAGGAATCGCTCCTGGAGGCAACATCAACTACCAGACAGGACATGCCGTATTCGAAGCGACACACGGAACGGCCCCTAAATACGCCGACTTGGACAGGGTAAACCCCGGCTCTGTCATTTTATCTGCCGAAATGATGCTCCGGCATTTAGGTTGGGATGAGGCGGCCGAGTGCATTTTGCGGGGAATGGATGCGGCAATTTCGCAAAAGACGGTTACCTATGACTTTGCGCGGCTGATGCGTCAGGAAGGTGCGTCACAAGTGACAGAAGTGAAGTGCAGCGAGTTTGGTCAGGCTATCATCAAAAACATGTGAAAAGTGAGAACATTCCAATGAAGAAAAAAATTGCTCTTATCGGCGGTGGACAAATTGGCGGCAACCTGGCGTTGCTGTGCATTCAAAAAGCCTTGGGGGATGTGGTGATTTTCGACATTCCGGCGGCGGAAGGCTTGGTGAAGGGGAAGGCTTTGGACATCAACCAGCTGGCGGCGGTGGACGGCTATGATTGTCGCTGCGTGGGCACGACAAACCCTGCGGATTTGGCCGGCTCGGATGTGGTGATTATTACCGCGGGCGTACCTCGGAAGCCGGGCATGAGCCGGGAGGACTTGCTGGAGATTAACCTCAAAATTATAAAAGAGGTTGCCGCCAACATTCAGGCACAATGTCCGAATGCCTTTGTCATCAACATCGCCAATCCCCTGGATGCGATGGTGTTTGCCCTGCATAAAATTGTCGGCCAAAAGAAGCAGCTGGTGACGGGCATGGCGGGTGTTCTGGACACTTCCCGCTTCAAGTGTTTTGTTGCCGAGGCCCTTGGGTGCTCCATCCGCGACATAGACGCACTGGTTTTGGGTGGGCATGGCGATGATATGGTGCCGCTGTTGCGCCACAGCACCGTCGGCGGCGTGCCCTTGACGGAGCTTCTTCCCAAAGACAAGCTGGATGCCATTGTGAAGCGCACGCGCGAAGGTGGCGCGGAGCTTGTGGGCCTGTACAAAACAGGCTCCGCCTATTTTGGACCTGCGGCCTCGGCCATTGCGATGGTGGAAAGCTATTTATTGGACCGCAAACGAATTTTACCTTGTGCTGTTCTTTTGGAAGGCGAATATGGAATTTCGGGTTATTTCTTTGGAGTCCCCGTGCAAATTGGGGCAGGAGGGGTTGAGAAAGTTTTGGAAATAAACCTGAATGATTTTGAAAAGGGAGAGTTGGCTAAGTCGTTTGCATCCGTGAAGAAAACTGTAGACAGTGTAAAACTATAGTCCAGCTACAATCCCCTGACGAAAAAGGCCGCTTGAAACTTTTAAGACCTTTCATTAAGTCCTCGTTGCAGAAGAGGCTTTATGTTGGTGGGAGAGGGTTTTTTTCCGTCTATCAGAGTTAGCAGGACACTTTACTACATTGGAGTTATAATGAGTGATTTACAAAGCAGTCCGGAGCCCGTTCACAGTGAAGACAAAGTGATGCTGGTTCTGTCATATCTCGGTTTGTTTTCTTTGATTCCCTTTTTCATCACGAAGAGTGAGTACGTCAAATGGCATGCCAAGCAAGGTTTGACACTTTGCATTGTTGCCGTTGTCGTGTCGATCGCTCTGGCCATACTGACAGCCGTGCTGGCGAGCATTGTAGGTGCGCTGGCATCGGTAATGTCTTTGGTGTCCGGCTTATTCAGCCTGGGGGTATTGGTCGTCGCCGTTTTGGCGATCATCAAAGCCCTGGGTGGCATTCGTTGGCCCATCCCGGTGGTTGCGGGGTTGGCTCAGAAGCTTTTTAAATGAGAAAAGCGCGCCGTTAAGCGCGCCTTTTCTTAAGAGCATGGAAGCGGAAGGCTGGCTTTGAAGAAGCCGGCCTTTTTTTTAGTTTTCGTCCTCGTCGTCGTCGAGCTCATCCTCATAATCATCGTCGAGCTCATCCTCATAGTCGTCTTCGTCCTCGTCCTCCTCCTCCTCGTCTTCCTCCTCCTCCTCTTCGTCAAAATCTTCGGCGGATTCCTCCAGCTCTTCTGTTGTTATCGTCAAAGAGATGTCGAATTTTTTCGAGAGCGTCGCAACCTGCGAGCGCAGGTCGGCAACGGAAGCAATGAAGTCATTGGCCACTGCCTGAGAAGGGCTTGCGTCGCAATGAGGACACTCCATTTTTTCGCTTCCATCGACGAGGTCTTCAATGTCGAGCTCGAAACTGCCTCCGCATTTATGGCAGGTGAAGTCTATGGTCATAGTCTACAGGCGAATAAGAGTGTTTTTTGCGCATGTCAACGGTGTTTCCGAGAAAATCTTTTTGGAATGTTGGCGACGGCACAAAAAGCGCGGGGATGAACCCCAACACAGCAATATTTTTCGTGTTTTTTATTTAGAGACCTCGCCGATGTAGGCATAGGCAATTCCCAAAGAGAGGGGATAAGCCAAAGTTGCATGAAAGGCGGCGGTTTCTTCCATGAGTTTTAAAAAGGCATTTCCAGAGGGGAAAGCGGCGGAGGTTTCCGGGAGGTATTCATAAGCCGCTCGGTTTCCCGTCAAGCATTTGCCGACCAGGGGGATGACGTGTTTTGAATAGAGGCGAAAGAAGTTTCCGAAAAGGCCCTTGGGCTGGCCGAATTCGACAATGAGGGCGCGGCCGCCGTGTTTGAGGACGCGCGCCATTTCGAGGAGGCAGCGTTGGGGGTTGTCGACATTTCGAATGCCAAAGGAGATGGAGACGATGTCGAAGGAGGCATCCGGGTAGGGCAATGCCATGGCATCGGCCACTTCAAAGCGAACCTCCAGTTGGGCTTTGGCAGCCTTGGCAGGCGCGAAGTTTAACATGTCGGCACAAAAGTCTGTGCCAATAACTTCGCCTTTGGGGCCGACTGCGCGCTTGAAGGCAAGGGCCAGGTCTCCGGTACCTGTGGCGCAGTCCAACACTTTATTTCCGGGAGCGGCGCGCGCGAGCTTCACGGCTTTTTTGCGCCAATAGCGGTGCGTGCCCAGCGACAAGACGTCATTGGCCAAGTCATAGCGTGGAGCAATTTTCGAAAACATGCTGCGTACAGATTCACTCAAGCCCGGCTCTCCATGCATGAAAATAAAACAAAGCCGAGGCCTACCTTATTGCCAGATGGGTTCAAAGTGTTTTGAACTAGAAGATGCAAGGAGGACGTGGTTGGTCTAATAAGGTTCGAGAATTTCCGACATGAGCACATTTTGGGGTTGTTTTGAGAAGTTGGACTTTGACAAAGGCAAGGTTGCCGATTTAGCAACGGCGGATTTTTATTGCTCGAAGCCCAACCAAAAATTCCAATTATGGGCACGGGGTGTTGCGAGCAACTCCATGGTTTCGCTCCGCTGGTGCGAGGGAAAACCCGAGGGGTTGCCGGGGCCCTTTTGGGGGGGCTGGGTTTTTGATGAACAAAGGCCCTGGCCGGAGTTTGAGCGGGAGGTGTGGTGTTTGCCCAAGCAGCTTGTGTGGCAACACGAAGCCCAATGTTGTGCGTGCGGGTTTGGCCAAACGCGAGAAGAAGCGCAAGCGCGCTTGTCCCAGCTTGTAGAAGAAAAAAAGTGCAGCGTGTTGAGTTTGCCGGGCCTTCTGCCTTCTGCCCGTCGGCTTGGGGACATTGGGCAAGACAGAAAGTCCTGGGGGCGCTTGGTGAAAGCAGCCCTGCAGAAGATGGGTGAAGGCGATATTCACAAGCTGGTTTTGGCCAGACAAATTCACGTTGAAAATGAAGTCGGCTGGAATGTGTCTTGGGTGTTGAAGAGCCTTGAAAGCCGTTTTGAAGATTGTTGGGTATATTTCATTCGCGGCAAGGATGGCTGTTGTTTCATAGGCGCGACGCCTGAAATTTTGTGTCAAATAAAAGGCGCGCAGCTGGAGACAGAAGCCCTTGCCGGAACGGCCGGCGCAGGCGAAGAATTTTCCTTGCTGCATTCAGAGAAAAACGTGCGCGAGCACCGTTGGGTGATTGAAGGAATCCAAAGAGCACTACAGCCTTTGAGCGAAACGGTTGAGGTGGCTTCCTCCATAGGGATTCGGAAGCTTCCCAACGTTATTCATTTGCATACGCCGATTCGCGCTTCGCTTCGAAGAGGTGTTTCGCCCATGCATGTTGCGCGTGCCATGCACCCGAGTCCTGCCGTTGCAGGAATTCCCAAAGAGGAGGCGATGGTTTTTTTGAGAGAAAAGGAGCCTTTTTGCCGCGGTTGGTACTCGGGGGCACTGGGCTGGGGAAACGAGGAAGAGCTCACCTTGTTTGTGGCACTGCGTGCTGCCAAAATTCACTCGAAGAGGGCGGAGCTGTTTGCCGGTGCAGGCATTGTACAAGGCTCTTGCGAGGAGGGCGAGTGGCAAGAGACAGAGGGCAAGGCGCAAGCTTTGCTCAATGCACTGGGGGTTTTATGAGTGCAGAGCACAACTTTTTTTGGGCGCGGGCATTGGTTGCCCAGTTGCTTCGGGCGCAAGTTGCGCATGCGGTGCTTTGTCCAGGCTCAAGGTCCACGCCGCTGGCATTGGCATTGTTTCGAGAAAAACACATTCAAAGCCATGTTGTGCTGGATGAAAGGGCTGCGGGTTTTTTTGCGCTTGGGCTTGCCAAAGCCACGCAGCACCCCGTTGCCTTGGTGTGCACCTCCGGAAGTGCCGGTGCACATTTTTTCCCGGCCATCACCGAAGCGTTTTTCAGCAGAGCGCCTCTCTTCGTCGTGACGGCAGACAGGCCGTGGGAGTTGCATGGCTTTGGTGCGCCACAAACCATGCCACAGCATGGACTCTATGGCAGCTTTGTCTGCATGTCAGAAACCATTCCAGCGCCCGGGGAGAACAAGGCCGCTTGGCTTCACATGCAAGCTGTTGTTGCCAAGGCTTTGGCAGACGCGCAACACAAGTCCCTTCCTGCTCACCTCAATTTTGAATTTCGTGAGCCCTTATGCTCGACGCCAACGCCTGAGCCCTTGCCTTCCTTGCCCCCAACGCCCACCTTTGTTTATTCCGAATGCGGTTTGGCGCCACACAGCCTGGACAAGGTGCACTCAGCGCTGGATGCCGCGCTTCGTCCGCTCATTCTTGTTGGCCACAACCCGAAGTCCCCCCGTTTTGCTTCTGCCCTCTTTCGTCTTTCCAAAAAATTGTCCGCACCTTTGCTGGCAGAAGCCGCCTCCAACCTGAGGTTTCAAACACGCAAGGAAGTACCCGTCATAGCGAGTTATGACATTTTGCTTCGCGACGAGGGTTTCCGAAAGCATATGAAGCCCGATTGCATTTTGTGCTTTGGCGGGACTTTGGTTTCCAAACATGTGCAGACATGGCTTGGAGAGTCCGGCGCACGCATTTTCACATTTGCAGAGCACGGGGTGGCAGCAGATTTTCAACACCTCTCTGAAGCAGTCATCCAATGCAATGTTGCCAAAGCCTGTCGGCACCTTGAGCAACATGTTTCAGGCGAAGTTTCCGACAGAGGCAGGACATATTCAGAACAGTTTGCGCGCACAGAAGAGGCGGTGCAACACACGTTGAGCAAGCTTTTGGAAGATGCCTGGTGCGAGCCTTCCATTGCGCGAAAGACAATGCAGGCCATTCCTTCCGGCAGCAACTGCTTCATTTCCAACAGCATGCCCATGAGAGATGTGGATGCATTTGCTGCCGCGTCTTCGAAGGAAATTCACGTCTATGCAAACCGAGGCCTCAACGGCATTGACGGACTCGTTTCCACGGCACAAGGCGTTGCTGTGGCCACGCAAAGGCCGACGTTTTTGCTGATGGGAGACTTGGCCTTTTTGCATGACATAGGAGGGTGGATGTTGGCCAAGCACCTGGAGGTGCCTTTTGTGGTGGTGGTGGTGAACAACCAGGGAGGAGGCATTTTTCATTTCCTCCCCGTGGCCACTCAGCCAGAGGCATTTGAAGCGTGTTTTGCTTTGCCTCACGACACGCCGTTTTCCAAGGTGGCGGAGCTGACAGGGGCGGCCTATTCCAACCCGAAGACTTTGTCTGAGTTTTCCTCCGCATTGTCCGTTGCGTCAAAAGGAAGGTTGAGCCTCATTGAAGTGTGCACCAACCGCCACGACAATGTGCATGTGCACCAGGCACTCTATGAGGGCGTTTTGAAAAGCCTGAAGGAGTGTGTTTGAGCCTTTCGCTTCCCATGTCCATACAAGGAAGTGGCTTTCCTTTGTTGTTGCTCCATGGCTTTGCCGGAAGCCAAAGCAGCTGGGAGGAGCTTGTGCCTGAGTTGGCCAAGTTTTCCAAAGTGGCCGTGGTGGATTTGCCGGGGCATGCGGGAGCTCCTTTGCCGGAGAATTCAGGAGAGGAGGGTTTTTTCGAGGTGGTGGACGCCCTGGCAGACAGCATAGAAAGTCCCGCGGATGTGGTGGGCTATTCCCAAGGCGCCCGCCTGGCCCTGGCCTTGGCCTTAAGACACCCGGGGCGCATTCGCCGACTTGTTTTGGAGTCCGGCACCGCCGGGTTGGACTCCGAAGAAGGGCGTTTAAAGCGCCGGGAGGAAGACGAAGCCAAAGCCATGGCATTGGAGAAAAAAGGCGTCGCAGCCTTCATGGATTTTTGGAAAAGACAGCCTTTGCTGGCAACCCAGGAGCGTTTGCCTTTCGAGAAAAAGCAAGCTTTGGAAAAAAGGCGCAACGCGCACAGTGCTTCTGGTTTGGCCGGTGCCCTGCGTTGCATGGGGCTGGGCATTCAGCCCAATTTTTGGCCCTTGCTTTGTGGGCTTCGTTTGCCGGTTTTGCTGATTTCTGGAGAAGAGGACGTCAAATTTACAGCGCTTGCTCAACAAATGTTGTGCGCGTTGCCCTTGGCTTGGCATGTCATGGTGCCGGGGTGCGGACATGCGGTGCATTGGGAGTTGCCACAGCCATGGTTGAAAGCCGTTTCTGGTTTCCTGAAGGCTGCGTATGCTGCAGGCACCCGGGAATAAAATGTTAAAAGCAGTTGGGTTTGAAACAGCCGTTGAACGAAAAACGTTTTTTGAGGTGAGCATGAAGCCGGAATGGAAGACAGACGCCTTGGCCGAAAAATTTGGCGATGTGAAATATGAAAAATGGAATGGCATTGCAAAAATAACCATCAACCGCCCTGAAGTACGCAATGCGTTTCGCCCCCAAACCTTGTTTGAGCTTCAGGCTGCGTTTGAGGATGCGAGAGAGGACACGAAGGTGGGCGTTGTCATTTTGACAGGAGAAGGCGACAAAGCTTTTTGCTCCGGGGGAGACCAGAGAATACGCGGCGAAGAGGGCTACGTCGGCGAGGATGGTGTCCCCCGCCTCAACGTTTTGGACTTGCAAAAACAAATCCGCTCCCTACCCAAGCCCGTCATAGCGATGATAGCGGGCTATGCCATTGGAGGCGGACACGTTCTGCACGTGGTGTGCGACTTAAGCATTTGCGCCGACAACGCGCGCTTTGGCCAGACGGGCCCCCGCGTAGGCAGTTTTGACGGCGGCTTCGGCGCCTCCTATTTGGCCTCCATTGTGGGCCAGAAGAAGGCGCGGGAGATTTGGTTTTTGTGCCGACAATACAACGCGCAAGAGGCTTTGCAGATGGGGCTTGTCAACACGGTGGTGCCGCTTGAAAAGCTGGAAGAAGAAACCTTGCGCTGGTGTGCAGAAATTTTGGAGATGAGCCCCTTGGCTCTGCGGATGTTGAAGTCCGGGTTTAACGCGGCCATTGACGGCCAGGCGGGGGTGCAGGAGTTGGCGGGGAATGCGACGATGCTGTATTATATGACGGAGGAGGCCCAGGAGGGGAAGAGGGCCTATTTGGAGAAGCGCAAACCTGATTTCTCGAAATTTCCCAGGCGGCCGTGACAAAACCCAAAAACAGCCTAGTGGCACTGCTGCTGGCTTCCAGGCCACGCACTTGGGTGGCAGCCGCCGTGCCCGTTGCCGTCGGCTCCGCGCTTGCGTGGAAGGACGCGGTGTTTCGAGCGGACACCATGGGCGTGGCCTTGCTGGGCGCTTTGTTGATTCAGGTGGGCACCAACCTCACCAATGACTATTTTGATTGGCGACGTGGTGCCGACAATGAATTTCGCGTGGGGCCTGCGCGCGCAACCCAACAAGGCTGGCTTCCACCCAAAGCCGTGCTGGCATCCGCGTTGACATGTTTTGCGTTGGCGCTGCTTTCAGGCCTCTATTTGGTACATGTTGCCGGCTTGCCCATTTTATGGGTTGGCCTCCTCTGTCTTGTGGCCGGCTACCTCTACACGGGCGGCCCTTTCCCGCTGGCCTACCACGGGTTGGGAGATGTTTTTGTCTTCGTCTTTTTTGGACTCGTGGCGGTGTGCGGAACGTATTTTGTCCAAAGTTTCCAACTGAGCGCGGATGCATTTTGGCTGGGCTCCATTGTTGGCGCCTTGGGTGTTGCGCTTTTGGCCGTCAACAATGTGCGCGACGTTGAAACCGACGCGCAAGCCAACAAGCGCACCTTGGTGGTGCGCTGGGGAGAAGCCTTTGGAAAGTGGCAATATGTCCTCATGCTGGTGTGGAGCTATGCCCTGTCTTTGAAGTTGTGTTGGGGCCGCTTTCCCTGGGCGTGGCTGGTGTTTCTCTCCTTGCCGCTGGCAGCACATTCCACCCGGGGTTTGTTTTCATTGCGTGGCCGCGCGTTAAATGCCGTGTTGGGGCGCACAGCGCTTTTCATGGCAAGCTTCGGGCTTTTGCTGGCCCTGGGGGTTTTGTTGTGAAGCTTCGGTTGGAGCATTGCATTTTAAAACTCAAAGCAGCGCTTCTGACGTCACATGGATGTGTTGAGCAGCGAGAAGGTTTTCGAGTCTTCCTGGAAGACGAAGACGGCTGCTTAGGGCGAGGAGAAGTTTTCCCCATGCCTGCGTTTGGGACGGAGACGCTTTCCCAGGCAAGCCAAGCGCTTTCTTCTCTGAAAGTGGCGCATATGCCCGGCACACTCGAAGAACTTGAAGCGGTGTTGTTGAGTTTAGAGCCATTCCCCTGCACGCGCTTTGGCGTGGAGGTGGCTTTTTTGGAAGCCATGGCACTTCGAAAAGCATGCCCCGTCTGGCAGCTGTTTTCCGAAAAGGCGCCTGCTGAAATTTCGTGTTATGCACTGGTGAACGGGGCAGACGTCGCGTCTTTGGAGCACTCAGCCTTGAAGGCAGTGGAGGCCGGTTTTTCCAAATTGAAGCTCAAAGCAGGCGTGGCTTCCCTGGAGTGGGACGCCCACTGCCTGGGAAGGCTTCGCCGGAGTTTAGGAGACGGGGTGGGCCTGCGCGTGGACGCGAATGGCGCATGGAGCGAAATGGAAGCGAGGGTTTTTTTGCGAGGGATGAACATGTTGCATGTGGAGCTTTGCGAGCAACCCGTGCCTGCAGAAAACGTGCAGGCCTTGCGCCGTCTGCACCGTCTGAATTTGGGCATTCCTTTGGCCGCTGACGAGGCTTTGTTGGACAAAGGCAACGCCCATGCCCTGCTGGAAGGAAATGCACATATAGACGCCTTTGTCCTCAAGCCCGCGGCGCAAGGAGGGCTTATTCCCGCCCTGCAGCTGGCCAAGCGTGCGCGACAAAAAAACGTCTCTTCCATTGTCACCACATTTTTGGATGGGCCTTTGGGCCGGGCTGCCGCGGCGCATTTGGCCTTTGCTTTGGAGGAAGCCCAGCCTTTGGGAGAAAACCGGCAGGCGCATGGTTTGAGCTCCCCCGAATTGCTGGAAGGTTTTGAAGGAGATTTTTTTTCTCCGAAGGAAGGCAAAATTTTGCTCCCCCGCAACCCTGGTTTAGGGATTTTTTAGGTGCCGATGTCGTGCCTTGTTGAACAGTGGGCAAAAAAAACGCCCCATGCCCTTGCCTTAAGGTTTGAAGGCAAAAAGTGGACTTGGGCCAAGCTCCACGCCTGGGTGAATGCCTGGACGCAGGCCTTGTTTTCCCGAGGCATAAAGCCCACAGAGGGTGTGGGCGTGTTGGCATTTAACAAACCCGACACCGTCGCGCTTTTCCATGCATGCGCTCGCCTGGGAGCCCGCTTGGTTTTGTTGAATGCGCGCCTGACAGAACATGAATTGTCTTCGCTTCGGCAATTGTCCTTGCCGAAACTTTGTTTTGTGGACGAAGCGCTTCTTGAAAAATTCCCCGGGGGAGAAGTTTTTCCAAGGCTTGTTCCAACAGAAGAGCATACGGTTGTCTCAAAGCATTCCGAAGAAAACGCAGCCGTCACTTTATTCACTTCCGGGACAACAGGAACACCCAAGCGCATAGACATTGGGCACCACCACCTGAGGGCGCATGCCGCAGCATCCGCTGTCAACTTGGGCGGAGCCCCCCAGCATATTTGGTATGTATGCCTGCAAATGTTTCATGTCGGCGGCCTCGTCAACCTGAGCCGTTGTGCCCTCTATGGGGCGACGTTAAGCCTCGCACCGAAGTTTGAGGTGGAAGCGTTGGATTCTGAGGTGGAAGCGAAGAGAATAACGCACCTAAGCCTTGTGCCAACCATGTTGTCGCGTTGGGTGGAGCATCGCCAGGAAAGGCCCATTCCGGAGGGGATGAAGGCCTGCCTCCTGGGGGGGGAGCATGTCCCTTTGCCCTTGTTTTTGAAGGCAAGGAAAATGGGAATTCCCGCAGTATGCAGCTATGGGCTGACAGAAGCCTGCTCCCAGGCAGCGACAGAAGAGCTGGCCACGGCGGACGGAAGAAGTTGCGGGTTTGCGCTGCCGGGTGTGGAGATTCGCATTTGCAATGAAGCATGCGAGGAAGCGGGTGAAGGAGAAGTGGGAGAAATTGAAATGCGCGGCCGGACAATTCTTGTTTCGGAAGGCTGGTTGAAGACGGGGGACTTTGGGTATTTCGACACTCAAGGCCGCCTCGTCGTGTTGTCGCGTCGAACGGACTTGGTTATTTCCGGAGGGGAAAACATATACCCTTCGGAAATTGAGCGCGTGCTGTTGGAATGCCCCGGCGTTTGCGAGGCAGCCGTGGGCGCGCACCCAAGCGAGCAGTGGGGGCAAGTCCCCATTGCTTTGGTTGTTTTCAAGGGCTTGTTTGTGGAAGAAGCGCTGATGCAGCATTGCCGAAAACGCCTTTCAGGCTACAAAATTCCGAAGGCTATTTTTGAAACCCACGCGTTGCCGAGAAATGCAAACGGGAAAGTGAACCGCGAGAAGTTGAAAGAGATGATTGGGCAGTGCTTCGCGGCTTCAAAAAAATGACGTTTTCTTGCGCTTGCCAGGCTGCCTGCTAGCCTCGATGGAGGCATGTTCACCCAAAGAAAACTTTTATGGGTTGTTGTGGTGCTTGTTTTTTTGACGGCACTTGGGGTGCTGTTGTCGGGTGGAGGCCTGAGCCGTTACCGCTCTTTGTCGCAAGGCGCACTTAGCTTGCGCCAAAAGAACCAGGAATTGGTTTCGGAGAACGCCCAGCTGAGAGCGGAAATTGATGCACTCAAAGCAGACTCGAAGGTGGTGGAGAGAGCCTTGCGGGAAGAGTTGGGCTACATCCGCGCGGATGAGATAATTTTTTCATTCGAAGGGCCCTAGGGGAGAACAGAGAATGAAACGCTTTTGGCAATGGATTTTGTCGGCAAAACTTTGGCCCACCCAGAAGACTGAAAGCAGCGCCCTTGAAGCGAAAACAAGAGGGCTTGAAAAGAGAGCACACCGGCTTCGGCTTTCCAAGGAGCCCTTGGCTTCTCAAACGGAGTGGCTTTTGGCTTCTGTGCGTGAGGTGGATGGCGCCTTGGAAAATTTGTTGAAGGCTTTGCAATATTCTTTGCAAGCAGACAGCGCCGCTGTTTTTTTGTTTTCAGAGGACAGGCGGAGCTTGTGTTGGCATTTGGGGGCAGGGGACATACAACAACACAAGAAAGAGCCCTTTTTGGCAAAAGCAGGAACCCTGGGCGCCCTCCTCAAAAAAGAGGCCCCGTTGTGTCTTTTTTCAGAAAATGGACTCAAAGGTTTGAGCTATTGCACTGGGCGCACCCATGCAACACGGGCTTTGCTGGCGACGGTTTTGAAAGGCAAGGAAGGCATTGTCTCGGGTGTTTTGCTTGTGGAGCGCTTCCGGGGAGCTCCCTTCAAAGCGGAAGATGAAGCACAGCTTTTTGTGCTTGCACAAGAAATTCAGCGCGTCATGGATGTAGAGCGCATGATGGTAAACGTCCGGCGAAACGAAGCAGAGCGGGACAGGTTTTTTCGTGTTGTGAATGAGCTCAACCGCTCAAGCTCTCTCGAGCAGGTTTTTTCGGTGATGATAGAAAGCGCGCGACACATTGCCCCCCTGGATTTTTGCGCAGTCACTTTGGTGGACGACTCTGAGGGAAAGCGTTTTCACAAAATTGCTCAAATTTCGGGGGCGGAAGTTTTGGCTGCGCACAGGACATTCGAGGACAACGTGGGCCTTGTCGCAAGCGTTGTCCGCTATGGTGTCGCCTTGCCGAGCAAAGACACGCTTCCTTCCGAAAGGCATGTTATTTTCTGTGACAACATTCTTGTGGGAGGCATGGGCTCCATCAAAGTTTTTCCGCTCATGGCCGGAGAGCGCACGCTGGGGACGCTGGTGGTTGGAAGCAGGAAAAAACTGGCCATTGAAGCAGATGAGTTGCGCATGCTGGAAGTGGTTGCCATTTCCGCAGCGCAAGCTGTTTTGAGGGCGCAGTTGTTTGAGCAGATGGAGAAGATGGCGACGATGGATGGGCTGACGGGCTTATATAACCACCGCACCTTTCAAGTACGTCTGGATGAATTGCTGAGCACCTCCAAGCGCTATGGGCGTCAGTGCTCGCTCATTTTGTTTGATGTGGACCACTTCAAAAGCGTCAATGACAAATATGGGCACCCGGTGGGCGATTATGTTTTGAAGAGAATAGGAAAACTCCTGCGCAAACTGGCGAGGGATTCCGACATCCCCACGCGCTATGGCGGCGAGGAATTCGCGCTGATTATGCCCGAGACAGACTTGCAGGGGGCGAAAGTCATTGCAGAGCGCATCCGTGAGGCGGTGGAGGCTGAAATTTTCCAGACGGAGCAGGGGGTGCTTCGGGTGACAGTGTCCCTGGGGATTGCGACATTCCCAGCCTGCGCGAAGGAGAAGGCAGCGCTGATAGAAATGGCGGACCAACGCCTCTATATGGCCAAACGCCGGGGGCGAAACTGCATGGTTGCGAGTGCTTCTGACGCCGCATTTTCCGACAAAAGAGTGCCCTCTGCCTTGCTTCCCAAAACTGCTTCAGAGAACCTTTTGGCCCAATGAAAAATCCAGAAGGCAAAAAACAGCTCCAAAGAAAACTGAAAAACTCAATGTGAATTTTCAGTGCCGTTCTCAGCTTGTTTCCACCCAAGCACGCCGTCCCGCTCATGCGCCATGAAGTCGCGTGCAGAGCGGAAATATTGCATGGGTGAATAGAAAGACAAATTCGACACGCGGCTTGTGTAGATGCAGGCATATTGTTCGACTTGCTCACCAAAGCGGCTGGTCTCGCTTCCTTCTTTGAAAACCAGTCCCCAATATTCGTTAAAGCCTTTGTCTATCTCTAAAGCAAGCTGTCGGCTTAAGTCATTCGTCTCCCTAAAGCGTTGCCGAAGGGTTTCAAGTGCAGCCCTTGCTGCTTTGCGGGACTCCAGCAAAGAAGGCCTGGGCGTTTTTTTTTCAAGACGACGCTCCAGGAGATTGGATGCTGCGCGCACAGAAGAAATTTCTTCATCCAAATTTTTTCGAAACTGCTCGAGCTTTGACAAAGTCAATATGTCTTCGGAACGGGACTCCAGATAGCTCATTTCGTCTTCGAGCTCTTGAACGACCATGCAAGTCCGCCAGAGAGAAGCCTGCTTGGATTTGAGGATGTCGCCATAAATATGGTCCCCGACATAGAGCACCGCTTCGCCGCGGATTTTAATCATCCGCTCAAAGTCCGCGAGGTTTCCGCGTTGATATATTTTCCCGCGCTCGAGTGTTGTGGGAATTCCACGCGAAAGGCTTTCGGGCTCTGTGTCATCTATTGATTCAAAAGGCGCATTGCCGGAGAAGAAGAGGGGTTTGCGAGCATCGGTGAGGATGAAGTCAAAATAATTTTTCCAGGAGGGATATTCGGGGTTGGCATCGTCCAGCAAATAGCTCATGACGGCCTGCGTATAGTCATGCGGAGAGTTGGTGAGCAAAAAGAGTTTTTTCCCTCCGGAGCGAAGCTTGTGAAGCGTGGGGCCCAGCTCGTTGTCTTTATAAATGTAGTGCGCAATGTTTTTGAGGATGGTCTCTTTCAGCGGCCCATCCCGATGGATGGAGTCAATGGCTTCCCGAATGTTCAGGCAGAGTTTGGCATAATCCACGGGTTGTTTTTTGTGCAGCTCAAGCATGTCGATGATGTCGGCAAAAAGGCAGGCTTCGGGGAGGGAGAAGAGGGTGTCAATCCAGGCATCACTGGCATAGGGCGGATAGAATGCGCGTATTCTTTCGTCTCGATAAAGGCGCCTATATTCCGTGCTGTCCAAAGGCCTGCGTCCATGCATGACGCGGCCGACATGTCCGAAGCGGTCCATCTTCACGAGGTTGCCGTTGGTTTTGTCGATGAAGAGTCCGCGGATTGCAAAGTGAGGATCATAAGGAATGTGCAAAATCTCCGGTGGATATCCATAGGCGTCCACAAGCTTTTGCAAAGTCATCTCAAAAGAGAGCTCTTCAATCCTTCGCTGGTGATAGATGGCAAGCGTATAGTCCATGTCGAAGCCGACAAGCTCAATGGTCGACATGCGCAGGTTTCGGTTGACAAAAACTTGTCGCGTTCGGTCAATTTGCAGCGGAGCTTTGGGGGTTTTTGCATTTCCCCCCGGAATGCCTTCGGCGAAGAGTTTTCTGGCTTGGGCCTGAATTTTTTGTGTGGTGCTGAAGTCAACCGGCCTGTTGACACTTCCGTGTAAGAGTTTCAATCTTTTGTATCCCTCAGTGACAAGACGTGGCGCAAAAAAAAACGGCAGCATAAGACGTATATGCAAATAAGGACAAGTCTGGCTGGCAATATTTTAGAAAACTTGAGTGCTCTATGACTGAGAGTGGAACTACACAAAAAATACATGTCTATGTTGTGGAAGATTCGCCGCAGATTCTGAAGGGGCTTGTAAAAGCCATCCGCAGTTGGCCGGAGATGCAATGTGTCGGCTATGCGACGCACTCAGAAACAGCGCTGGAAGAAATTGTTGGCAGGGAAATAGATGTGGTGTTGATGGACTTGGAGTTGCCAGGGATGGATGGAGTTTCCTTGACCAGAGAGCTCAAACAAAGGAGACTGCCGCTCGAAGTTCTTGTCCTGACGACTTTTGATGAAGAAGAGCGCGTTTTTGATGCACTCAAAGCAGGTGCCCTGGGTTATTTGGTTAAACGTGTTGGCTTGGAAAAGGTGCGAAGTGCTGTGATGGAAGTGTCCAAGGGTGGTGTGGTTATTGAAACGCTGATTGCTCGTCGGTTTTGGAATTATTTCAGCTCAGTTCAAGCCTCTGTGGGCCTTGTTCAAAACCCCTGGGGGCTCAGCCCGGAGGAGCTGGGTGTTTTGGAACTTATCTCCAAGGGCTTATCCAATGCGGAAATTGGTGGTGTCCTGAAGATACAAGCTCGAACAGTCCGCACGCACCTCAGTCATATTTATAGAAAAATGGGTGTTAACTCTCACGTGGAAGCTGTCGTTTTGGCGCTCCGAAGTGGAGCAATTCAGCTTTAGAAAGGTTTTTGTATGGCGAGTTTGAAGTCTTCTGTGGCACTCAAAAAACTTTCCAGGCGCATTGTTGAAAAAACATTGCCCAATGGTTTGAAGGTGCGTCTCTATCCGGATTCGACCACCCCTGCGTTCAGCTATCAAACGTTTTTCAATGTGGGCTCGCGCAACGAGCGCCCTGGAATAACGGGCATCAGCCACTTGTTTGAGCACATGATGTTCAACGGCTCCAAGAAGTTTCAGGGTGGCCGGTTTGACAAAATACTCGAGTCTCAAGGTGGCCACAGCAACGCTTACACTTCATGTGACATGACCGTCTATTATAACAATGTGGCCTCGGAGGCGCTGGAAACCGTCATGGCTTTGGAGGCGGACAGGATGCATGCCCTGCGGATAACGCCCAAGACGCTTGAGACAGAAAGGCAGGTGGTTTTGGAAGAGCGTTTGCTGCGCGTCGATAACGACATGACGGGGATGATGGACGAGGAATTGTCGGCATTGGTTTGGAGAGCGCACCCCTATCGCTGGCCCGTCATCGGTTATGCGGGGGATATTGCGTCCATTTCAAGAGAGGATTGTCTGGAATTTTTTCGCACATACTATGCTCCCAACAATGCCATTTTGGTGATTGCCGGAGACATTGACGTTGAGCGGACGTTTCGGATGCTCAAAAAATATTATGGAAAAATTCCCTCCGGTCCTCCCATTCCGCCGGTTGTCAATTCGGAGCCGGAGCAGAAAGGAGAGCGAAGGGCGGAAATTCGTTTTCCGACCCAGGCCCCTTATGTGATGGTTGCGTGGCGAGGGCCGCCTGTCGTCAGCCAGGACACGCTGGTTTTGGATGTGCTGCAATATATTTTGGGAGGAGGGCATTCCAGTCGGCTTGTGCGCAACCTGGTATTTGAGAAGGAGGTGGCCGTTTCCATTGCCGTCCAATGGTTTTGGCGGGTGGATCCGGGGAATTTTACGGTGGTGATGGAGCTTCATCCAGGGGGGGATGTGAGGGAGGCTGAGCGTATGCTCTACGAAGAGTTGGATTTGGTTTTAAAAAACGGCATTCGGAGCGAAGAGCTCAAGAAGGCATTGAACAACCTTTCCATGCAGATGTTGGAGAACTTTTCAACCTATCAAGGCTGTGCTCATTCACTGGGTGCCTATGAGATGTATTGGGGCTCCTGGCAAGAAGGGCTGAAGCTGCCGTTGCGTTATTCGAAAATCAGCGAAGAGCAAGTTCGAGAATGTGCACGGCGCTATTTAAAACAAGAGCTCCGAAGTGTTGTTCACTTGCTTCCTCCGGCAACTCCAACAGAGCAATGCTCCGCAAAGCAGGGAGAAATATGAAACCGTTTTTAAAATTGTTGCCCATTCAATTGCCGACAATTGAGAAGTTTGACTTGAAAAATGGGATGGCTGTCCGAGTGATGAAGCGAGGGTTGGTACCCCTGACAACCGTGCGCTTAATGATCAGTCTGGGGAGCGGAGATTGTCCTCCCGGAAAGTCAGGCATCGGCGGCTTGCTGTTTCAGTTGCTTCGGAGGGGGACAAAGCGCAAGACGGCGCAGGAATTCTCGGAGCACATCGAAACTCTGGGGGTGGATTTGGATGCGAACATTTTCGCGGACTATTCTGTCATCAGCGCCACCGTGCCGACGCCCTTTCTGGAGGATTTTTTTGTTCTGTTGACAGAAATGTTGTGCGAGCCCGCGTTGCAAGAAGAGGAATTTGAGCGGCTCAAAAAACGCACCATAGCCTATCTGTTGAATGACCTGGATGAGCCGACCTCACTGGTTGCCCGGGCATTGGCACGAGGCTTTTGGGGAGATCACCCCTATGGATTCAACCCGGCGGGCTCTTGCAGGGATTTGGAGAGCATGACTTTGCAGGACGTTCAGGAATATTACCTCACGCATGTCGGCCCGAAAATTTCTCGCCTCTATGTTGCGGGAGATGTTTCCATCAAAGAGGTGTTGGCCCTTTGCGAAAAAACCCTGGGCACATGGAAGCAGGGCCCTGATTTGCCGAAAGTTGTGCCTGCGTTTGAGAGGCCGTCGAGTGGAGATGCTGTTTTGCTGGTGCACAAACCTGAGCATACGCAAGTCCAATTTCGCCTCGCTTCCCAGGGCCTTCCCAGAGTGCACCCCGAAATATTTCCTATGGCGATGGTGGGGACATTGCTGGGCGGCATGTTCACTTCGAGGTTGGTGTACGCGGTACGTGTGAAGAGGGGTTTGTCCTATAGTGCCGGGTTTTGTTGGGATCAGAGGGCGAAGGCGGGGGTTTTTATGGCGCATTCCTTCACGAAGCTGGAGACAGCCAGAGAGCTTGCGGATGTTGTTGTGGAAGAAATAGAGACGCTTCAAAAGCAAGGGCCGACGGCGCGCGAGCTGCAGACAGTCCAGAAATATGTGTGCGGTTGTTTCCCCATAGCGATTCAGACGAATGACGCCTTTTTGTGCTACTTGTCGGATGTGGAGCACCATGGTTTGTCTGAAGAATGGGTGACAGAATACCGCGACAAGGTGCTTTCCGTGGACTTAAAGCAAGCACGCAAAGCGGCGAGGGACTACTTGCCCACAAACCACAGGCTGCTGGTTTTTTCCGGAGATGCCCACGTACTTGAGCGGCAACTGGCGTCGTTGGGCCCCGTCCGGACAATGGAGCTTTCAGAGATTAGCTAGACCGGATGAGGTTCGAATTGATCCGCTACGCCCCACATTTTTCGGCATCTTCCCGCGCTTCCTCCTTCGGCCGTCCTCGACGTGCCTTGGGGCACGCCTGCGGGGTCCGAAGTCCGGGCCGCGGAAATCTGCTCGAAAACTGTGAGGCTCGCCAGGCTCAATTCAAACCTCATCCGGTCTAAACAAGGGGCCGCTGACATAGGAGGGGCTAAGAAAGGACAGCCCTCGGGGTTTTTTTGGCCTTGTTTTGGAAGGCGGTAAAGAAGTCCACGAGGTGTTGGGAGGCTTCGTCTGCATCGGCGCAGTCTGAGAAGTCGTCCATGACAAAAATGCCGCCGCAGGACTCGCAAGAGGCATAAGCAAGGGAGCGTTGAGGGTTGTTGCTTCGCACTTCAACTAAGTCGACCAGGCAGTCGGGGCACAGGCCGGGGAGTGCATCCAGGTTGATTTTCCCTCCGAAGGAATCCAATCCGGGCATGTTATTTTGCAACAACAGTCGATTTAAATCCGATACGTCTGTCCAAAGGCTTCCACACGTTTTACAGCAGTGCAAGGTTTCCTCTTCGGATGCAAGGGTGCCCATTTCAACACCACAACTGGGGCAATTCATCTTGTGACATGTCTCCTGTATAAAGGTTCGCCCTCAATGCTACGACTTAGAGCAGGCTTTTTGCAACTCCAGGAATGCGTTCAATGTGCAACTCCAGAAACGCGCTCAATTTGCGCCCCAAGCTGTGTCAACTTCTCTTCAAGCCGCTCATAACCTCTGTCCAGGTGATAGACGCGGCTTAAGGTGGTTTGGCCCTCGGCGCGAAGCGCGGCCAAAACGAGCGAGGCCGATGCCCTCAAATCCGTTGCCATCACGGGGGCTCCAGAGAGTCGAGGAACGCCATGAATGCGCGCGCGCGTTCCCGAAACGTGAATGTCGGCCCCCATTCTGCACAGCTCCGCCACATGCATGTAGCGATTTTCAAAAATGTTTTCCACAATTTCCGAATCGCCGTCGGCAATGCTTAAAAGCGCCATCAGCTGCGCTTGCATATCGGTCGGAAACCCCGGGTATTCTTGTGTCTGCAGCTGCAAAGGGCGAATGTGCTGTGGGGCAACCAGGCGCAGCCCCTGTCTTTCAGGCTGTGCATGTTCAGGCCGTGCGCCACCTTCTTCAAAAACCTCGCAGCCGGCTTCTCGAAGTTTGTCAATGACGGCGCCCAGGTGCGCAGCTTGTGCATGGCGTACAAAAACGTCCCCACCCGTAATGGCCGCGGCCACCAGCAAAGTGCCCGCCTCAATGCGGTCCGCAAAAACGGCATGCCGGCAGGGGCGAAGCGCCTCCACGCCGTCAATGATCAGCTCATGGGCTTTTTCCCATTCAATGCGGGCCCCCATTTTTTTGAGCACCCCAATGAGCTCTGCCACCTCGGGCTCCTTGGCGGCATTGCGGATGCGCGTCGTGCCTTGGGCGAGGCTTGCTGCCATGACAATGTTTTCCGTACCCGTGACGCTGATGGTGTCGAAGCGAAAGTCGGCCCCCCGCAGGCGCTTGGCGCTCGCCTCCACATAGCCTTTGGACAAAGAAATGTCCGCCCCCATCGCCGCCAGTGCTTTCAAGTGCAAGTCAATGGGCCTTGCGCCAATGGCGCACCCTCCAGGCAGCGAGACTTTGGCCTTCCCATATTTGGCCAGCAAGGGGCCCAGCACCAGCACAGAGGCGCGCATGGTTTTGACAAGCTCATAAGGGGCTTCCGGGCGAGCTGTACCTGGGTTGTGCAATATGCAGCTGTTGTGCTCCATGGAGGTTTCCATGCCGATGTGGCGAAGGAGGCGGAGCATGGTGCGGATGTCGGCAAGCCTGGGGACATTCTCAAAGCGGTGCGTACCTTCGGCCAGCAGTGTGCAGGCCAGCAGCGGCAGCGCCGCGTTTTTGGAGCCTGAAGCGAAGGTTTCTCCCTTGAGAGGCCCGTTTCCGCGAATAAGCATGGAATCCATATGCGCCGTTTCCTTGTGACAAGGTTATGCAAGTCGAGCTTGGACAATGCGGCCAAGTCCTGCCCAATCCTTGAGTATAAGGACGTCAAGATAGCCAGCTTCCCGCAGTTGTTGTGTGGTTTTTTCGCCCTGTCCCTCACCTATTTCCAGGAGGAGCCACCCCCCCGGGGAGAGGAGGCGGGGGGCTTGGCAAATAATTTGGGAGAGGAAGTGCATGCCGTCAGGGCCGCCATAGAGGGCGAGGGGGGGCTCAAAGCGGACTTCTCGCTGGAGGTTTTCCATTTCCCGGGAGGAGAGGTAGGGGGGGTTCGACACCACCACGTCAAAGGGGGCGTAGGGGCCAAGGGGGGCAAGGAGGTTGCCTTCACACCAGTGGAGGTTGGGGGGGCAGCCGAGGCGGCGGTGGTTTTCCTGGGCGAGGCTTAAGGCCTCTTGGGAGATGTCGCTGGCCCATATGTCGGCTTCGGGCCGCTCGAGGGCGAGGGAGAGGGCGATGCAGCCGGAGCCGGTACAGACGTCGGCGGCGCGGGTTTTTTGCTTGTGCGGCAATTTTTCGAGGGCCAAGTCGACGAGCAATTCCGTTTCGGGGCGGGGGATGAGGACACGCGCGTCAACGACGAAGGAGCGCTGATAAAACTCCTTGGAGCCGGTAAGGTATTGCGTAGGCTCCCCCTGCATCCGCCGCTGAATGAGCAGGCGATAGTCGCGAAGCTCGCTCGGCTCCAAAGGCCGCTCATATTCCAAATAGAGCGCGATGCGCTTGCACCCCAGCACATGCGCGAGCAAAAGCTCCGCCGTCAACCTCGGCGCATCCACGTGGCGTTTTTGAAATTGCTGTGAAGTCCACTGGAGGACAGAAGCGACAGTCCAAAGCCTGGAAGGGGAATCCATGAGAGAGGGCGCCAAGAAAAATGAATGCCATTTTTGTATAAAAGATTGCAGAACCATTGACAAAACAAATGTGAAGAGCAGAATTTATTTTGAAAGTCACGCATGCTAAGGATATTGAACCAAGAGGGATGCCGGATGAATTTCAAAAACAAAACATATGTCGTTTCGGGTGCAAGTTCAGGAATAGGCAAAAGCTGTGTGGAGTTATTGCTTCAAGAAGGAGCAAACGTTGCGGGGATTGACGTGCATGAGTCTGAAACAAAAAACAAAAACTACCAACATTTTGTTGCAGATGTTTCTGTCGAAGACAGTGTGCTGCCCGTTGTTGAAGAACTTGAAAAGCAATACAGCCAAATGGATGGTTTAGTTAACTCTGCAGGCATTTTTGCAAGCGCAAAGCCTTTTTATGAAATAACTTTGGCTGAGTGGAACAAAGTTATATCCACAAACCTGACAGGAACTTTTTTATTATCAAAACATATAAGCCCAAAGATGATAAAAAACATGAGCGGCAAAATTGTCAACATCAGTTGCATCCGGTCAAAAATATTCAGGCCCAACATGGCAGACTATGCTGCATCCAAAGGCGGAATAACTTCATTAACATCCGCCATGGCATTGGATTTGTCCAAGTTTAATATTCAAGTCAACGCCATAGCCCCTGGATTTATATACACGGGGATGACATCCGAAGCTTTTGACAATCCCACAACAAGAAAAACCTCTGAAGCGCTGATTCCGAGTGGCAACATAGCGATGCCCAAGGACATCAGCAAAGTCGCCCTGTTTTTGTTGTCGGATATGGCAGACTATATAACGGGTGAAACCCTGTTTGCAGATGGCGGCTATGGCATTTCGAAATAGCCTCAGCCCAGCCTCAGCTCACAGAAGAAGTCTCCGCATGTTTCTTCAGCGCATCCGCCTGAAAGAAAGTGCGGCAAGCCACAACAATGTCTTCGAGGTTTCCCATCATAATGGCCGGAAGGTTGTGGACCGTCAGCCCAATGCGGTGGTCTGTCAGGCGGTCCTGCGGGAAGTTATAGGTGCGGATTTTCTCGCTCCTGTCGGCGGTGCCCACCTGGCCTTTGCGCAGGCTGTCGCGCTCTCTTTGTTGTTTTTCCTGCTCAAGCTCAAAGAGTTTGGCTTTGAGGATTTTGAGGGCCATGGCGCGGTTTTTGGTTTGGCTTTTTTCTTGTTGGCATTTGACGACGATGCCGGAGGGTTTGTGGATGAGGCGCACGGCGGAGTCCGTGGTATTCACGCTTTGTCCGCCAGAGCCCGTGGAGCGAAAGGACTGCATTTCGACGTCTGCCATGTTGAGCTCCACCTCGACGTCTTCGGCCTCCGGCATGACGGCAACCGTAATGGTGGAGGTATGAATTCTGCCCTGCGTTTCGGTATCCGGCACGCGCTGCACGCGGTGGACGCCCGACTCATAGCGCATCCACGAATAGACAGCTTGCCCGGAGAGGCTGAAAGAAGCCTCCTTGAGTCCCCCCGCATTGCCGGGGCTTGAGTCCCACAGTTCCGCATTCCACCCCTGTTTCTGGGCAAACCTAAGGTACATCTGCATGACTTCCTGGGCGAACAAAGCGGACTCATCGCCCCCCGCGCCGGCGCGGATTTCGACAATGACATTTTTTTCATCGGCTGGGTTTTTAGGAAGCAAGAGCGTGTGAATTTCGTGTTCGAGCGCCTCGCGCTGTGCTTCGAGCACAGGCAATTCTTCTTTTGCCATGTTTCGCAAGTCCGCGTCTGAGCCTCGAAGAAACTCGTGCACGCCTTCAATGTCTGTGAGGAGTTTTTTCCAAGCCCTATATTTTTCGACGAGTTTTTCTAAGGAGGCATGCTCTTTGGCAAGCTTTTGCATGCGCGGTGCATCGGCCAGCACCTCGGGGTTGGCAAGTTCTGCATTGAGACGTTCAAAGCGTTGTTCAACTTCTTCCAGCTTGTTCATAAGAGGCAAAAGGGGTTATGACGCAGTTTGCTCAACCAAGGAAACCCAAATGTCAAACTCAAAAACCAATCGAAGCAAAAGAAAAACGCAGTCTCGCTCTCAAACCAAGAAAGCTGTGTTAAAACGCAGGCGCGCACGTGCGCGACAATTGAAAAGATAAGTGCTAGAATCCGCTCCTTCAAAATGAGCGCCTTATCTTTCAACGCGGAGCAGTCCCCCAAGGAGGGGGAACATTCCCTTCGGGAAACACCATGCAATTCGGCTCGTTAATTTTGGCCGCCGTGCTTTTGGCCTTGAATGCTTTTTTTGTCGCCATCGAATTTGCGCTTGTCAAGGTGAGGACAACCCAGCTGGAGGCTTTGCTAAGCCAGGGGCGTGCAGGGGCTGCGCTGGCCTTGTCCATGCGCAAAAACTTAGACAGCTGGCTTTCGGCCTGCCAGGTGGGGATTACGCTGGCTTCCTTGGCCTTGGGTTGGATAGGGGAGCCGGCCTTTGCGCAGCTGTTTGGGCCTTTGCTGAGCCGCCTTCTGCCGGACACGGAAAGCATGCACGTGGTTTCGCGCACCCTGAGCATTGTTGCGGCCTTTTCGCTCATGACTTTTTTGCACATTGTGCTGGGCGAGCAGGTGCCGAAGACAGCGGCCATTGCGAGAGCAGAGTCAACGACATTGCTGCTGGCATGGCCCATGCGTTTGTTTGCTTTGGTTTTTTATCCCGTCATTGCGCTGCTGAATGCGGGGACTCGCTGGGTGCTGCGGCTTTTGAAGCTTGAAAGCAAGGAGACTTCGGTTGGCGACGCATTGGGTGCGGATGAGCTTAAACTGGTTTTTGCGCGCTCAGCGGCCTCGGGGGTGATTGAGCAGGAGAGGGCGGAATTGTTGGAGCGGGCCTTGTCGATGATGGAGAAGACGGCGCGCCATGTTTTTGTCCCCCGGCGGGAAATGCTGTGCCTGGAGGTGGAAAACAGCCTGGAAGAGAATGTGGCCATCGCCCGCAACTCGGGGCATGCATGGTTGCCTGTCATTCGCGGCAATTTGGACGAGGTGGAAGGGGTGGTGAATGTGAGGGAGCTTTTCAGCGTACTGGCGGAGGGGCAACTCAAAACCCTGGCGCAGGTGCAGCGTCCCGTGTTGTTCGTTCCAGAAAACATTAGCCTGGAGCAACTGCTGTCAGAGTTTCGGCGCAGGAAGAAGCATTTTGCCGTGGTGGTGAATGAACATGGGGGCACCTCCGGCCTGGTGACGCTGGGGGACGTGGTTTCTGAGTTGGTGGGCAACGTGGCTTCCCTGGGGCGGCGCCAGGAGCCGGTACGTGTATTGCCCGGGGGGCATTTGGAATTGCCCGGGACAGCCCAGTTGGATGACCTGGAAGACACCTTGGGTGTGGAGTTTGAGGTGGACGCTTCAGAGGTGACAACCATTGGCGGCTATTTGATGATGCAGCTGGGCAGAGTCCCCGTTGCAGGCGATGTGCTGAGCATGAACGGCATTCGCATTCTGGTAGCCAAAATGGACGGCTCGCGCATCGTCACTGTGCGCATTGAGCCAAAGTCCCCCCCCAACGGCGTTTCCTAGCCGGCACCTTTTTTAAAAAGGCTTTCCGCCATGCTCAGCAAAGCCTCCTTGGAGGGGGCGTTGTCGCGTTTTTTCCCTTCGCCCAGCTGGAAATATTCGCAGAAATGGGCGCTCTCTTTGTCCAAAGGGACGCTTGCAAAAGGCTCCTTGCAGGCTTTGGCGACGCGCTCGTCATAATGCCGACAGTGAATGCAAGCGCGCAACTCACATCCACACTGGGGGCATTCTTCCTGCCTGCCCACGCGGCCCGCAATAAAGTCCAGTGCACAGCCACAGTTTCCACAGCCATTCATAGCAAAACGGGTATACTAGCAAAGGCTGTGTCCAAACGCACTTACCAACATAGAGACCCGTTTTTTCGCAAAGCCCAAAAAGAGGGTTTGCGCGCGCGCTCCGCTTTCAAAATGGAAGAAATGGTGTCCACCTTTTCCTTCCTTCGGCCCGGGCAGCATGTGTTGGACTTGGGGGCGGCCCCCGGAGGTTTTTTGCAAGTGCTGGCAAAGGCCGTGGGCCCCGCAGGCAAAGTGGTGGGCGTCGACATTGTCCCCATTCGCCCCTTGTCGCTTTTGCAGGTGTCCACCTTCGTCATGGACGTGCACAGCCCCCTCATGGAGGCCTTCCTCGAGGGTTTGGGCTTTGCCTTTCACTGCGTCATTTCAGACATGGCGCCCAAGACGACAGGCATAAAAACCACGGACGAAGCACGCTCCCTGGCCTTGGCGGAGCGCGCTTTGGAATTGGCCTGCCGCTGCTTGCTTCCTTGCGGGCATTTTGTCGCCAAGTTGTTTATGGGCCGCGGTTTCGAAGAATTCAGAAAGGCTGTTTCGGGAGAATTTTCAAAAGTCAAAATGCTTCGCCCCAAGGCCACGCGAAGCGCAAGCTTTGAAGTGTATGTGGTGGGTTTAGAAAAAAAACAGCGTTGTCAAAAATAGGGAGTGTGGCGAATGGTACCCTTGTTGTTGAGTGTGTTGGTGCAACTAAGCAGTGCGGATGTGTCTGCAGACATGGAGGCGTCGCTGGCGGCATTCCAAAAAGAGATGCAGGCAGCCAAACAAAAAAACAATCAACTCTCCTGGGCGCTGGCCTTTCAAAAAAGGGCCGCCTTTTTGCAGTCCCGCGGAAAATTGGAAGAAGCCGTCAACAGTTTTGCCCAGGACGCATGGCCGCAAGAAGACATTCCGCTGGCCTTGACTTCCTTAAGCTACTTCAACGCCCTGTCAGCTTATAGAGGCAAGTTTTATTGGGAGATTGCCCGGCGCCCCGCCATGGAAGACTGGAAAAAACAACCCATTCGTTTTTGGACACATGCGCAGATGGTTCAGGTGCAAAATGCCGCCTTGGGGAAAGCCTGGCAGCGACGTGTACAGCTTGAGTCCGTGCAAGTGACGCAGCTGAAGGACTTTGAGAAATTCAAGGACGAGTGGGGGAGAGGTTGTTTCGACAAGCTTTCAGAGAAAGACAAAAGTGTGCGAGGGGCGCTTTCTTTTTTGTGGGCAGATTTTTTGGAAAGCCCAGAAAACTGGCTCCCGCAGAACGACTATTGGCAAGACGAGCGCAGGAAATTTTCTCAGGATGACGCGATGGTCTCTTTGAAAACCCAAGGAGACCCCACAAACCCCAAGGCACATTCGCTGATGCGTGCCGCCTGGGTTTATGCAGACTTGAAAACGTGGCACAGTCAAAACGGGCGCGCAGAAGAAGCTTCCGAAGTGCTTCGCCATTCACATGGGGAACTCCTGTTGGGAAGCCTTGGACAGATGTTATGCCACACTGGAGGCACAGCTTCCGCTGGTGAAAGGAACGCCTGAAAGCGCTCAGGTGCAAGCGCAACTGGCGCAATGGCTTTCTGAAATGGACAAGCCCGTCAAGAGCCATGCCCTGCTGCAAGAATGCGTCCAGGCAGGTTTGACCGGGCCAGGAACAGCTCGGTGTCAAGAGCAGCTGGACGCGCTGTTGGCGCCCTCGGTGGAGCTCTATGGCTCCTTGCACCATGCGCCCGGAAGCGCGGTGCTGCATGTCCATGCGCGCAATGTGCCGACTCTATATTTTCGCGCCTATCGGGTGCTTGATGTGCCGAATGTCCTGAGCGCAACTCAAGGCCGGTTCAGATGGCAGCGCGAAAAAAACCAAACAGAAATATTTGAGAAAAACCAGTGGATTTCTTTGCTGAAGACTTGGTCCATGGAGGTGCCGAACACAGGGGACTTCACAACGCAAGAGCTGAAAGTAACGCCCCAGTTGCCCGGCAAGGGCGTTTATTGGGTGCTGGTTTCCAACGAAGACACCTTTCTTGCGAAGGAAGACAGCATGCAGCAGATGTTGTTGATTCAAACAGAGCTGGCGTTTGTTGTGCGCGCCATGGAAAGGGAAGTGGAAGCCCTGGTTGTCAACGCCAACACAGGCGCGCCGGAAGCAGGGGTGAATGTGCATGCGGAAGGAAGCAAAGACGACGACGCCCCTTCCTTGCGCTATCGACTTGAGCAGACAAACCACGAGGGCAAAACAAGCTTGAAAGAAACAGGCAGTTATTTTGTCTTTTGGGCTTCTCGCGGGGAGGACATTGCTGTCGCCGCTTTGAATGACAGGAGATATGGAAACAGCGAGCCTGAGGATGACAGCGACGAAGAGGAGGTGAAGGTCAGCCACAGAGCACTCATTTCTATGGACAGAACCCTCTACCGTCCCGGCCAGCCCCTTTTCTACAAAGTGGTTTTGCTGCGCTCCAAGGGTGCTGGGTTTGCTCCTGCGGCAAATCAGCAGTTGAAGGTATTTCTGGACGGGCTGAACGGCAGAAATGTGGAAACTCAAAACAAAGAGACCAATGCCTTTGGCAGCATTTCTGGAGAATTCAACATTCCCGCAGAAGACATGCTGGGGTGGTGGGAGTTGCATGTGCACCATGCAAAGGGCGAATGTCTGGGTGGCACCTCTTTTGCCGTTGCGGAATACAAGCGCCCCAGCTTGGAGGTGCGGTTTTTGGAGAAGCAGGAGGAGATGAAGCTGAATGCCCCCGTGAAGCTGAAGGGGGAGGCCAGATATTATTTTGGGCAACCCTTGCCTCGAGGCAAGGTGAAGTGGAGGGTGCTGCGGAAGCCTCGCTGGCTGAAGTGGGGGTGGCGGCCTAAGCCGGACGCTCAATTCATTGCCCAAGGCGAAAGCATGGTGGGTGCAGACGGCCGCTTTGAGGTGAATTTTGTCGCCGAGGCAGACCCTTTGCTCAAAGAGGATGTGGCCTACCTCTATGAAGTCAAGGGCAATGTGCTCGACGAAGGCGGAGAGACACAGCCTTTGAGCCACCGTTTCCATGTGGGCACGCGCGCTCTAAACCCCGTGTTTCAAGTGGAGGGCGCGCCTTTGTTTGCGACGCGCAAGCCCATTCGCTTGCCGGTGTTCAACCAGAATTTGGACGGCGTTGGCCAGAAAGGCAAAGGCTTCTGGAAACTCTATGCCCTCAACTCCCAAGGCAAACGCGACATGGGCGAAGAGCTCACAGAGGAAGGGGTATGGGATGCAGAGGAGGAGGCATGGGTCTCAACAGACTCAAGCTCCACTCCAGGCTGGCAAAGAAGGTTGCGTACCTGGGGCGAGGGCGAGCTGAGAAAACAAGGAGAAATTTCTTTGGATGTACAAGGCAAGGGCGTGGTGAATGTGGGAAGCCTCCCGAGGGGGGCTTTCCGGGTGCTGTTTGAAACACGCGACGCCTTTGGAAACCCGTGCCAAACGGAGCAGGAGCTTTTGGTGGTGGATTCGCACCTAGGCCAGCCTTTTGACGCATGGGCACAGCTGGAAAAAGAAGAAGTCAAAGTGGGCGAAACGTTGAAATTGTTGTTGAGCTCCCAGCATGAAGACCAGGCTTTTTATGTGGAACTTTTCCGCAAAAAGCTGCGCCTTGCAGCCCAGTGGATTCGTGCAGGAGACGCCATTCAAGAATTCACATGGCGCGTCCAGGAAGAAGACCGAGGGGGCCTTGAGATTCGTGTGTTGAGCATTCGGGAGTTTGGGGCCCACAGCATGTCCAAAAAAGTGATTGTCCCCTGGGATAACAAAGAGCTTGCGCTGTCGTTTTCAAGTTTCCGCGACAAGTTGCGCCCCGGAGACAAAGAGCGCTTTGTCCTTTCGGTCAGCCACAAAGGAAAGCCTGTGGGCAAAGGCGAAGCCGAAGTGCTGGGCCTCATGTATGACCGCTCCCTGGATGTTTTGCGCGAGCATACCTTGCCCACCCTCCAGGAGCTTTATGAACAACATGAGTGGCCTTTGCCCAAAGAAAGCGTTTCCCTCCACAATTTTACGGGCGTGGTGAGGATGGGGGGCTCGGGCTCCCATGCTGCTTTGAGCTCCCTGGGAGCAGACCACACCTTCCGTCAAAACTTTTCCGAAACCGCCTTCTTCCTGCCTTCCCTGACAACAGACGAGCGCGGGCAGGTGGCCATGGATTTTGAAGTCCCCGACGCCCTCACCTCCTGGAAAGTCATGGCGAGCGCGCACAGCAAACTCGGCCAAGGAAGCCCTGTGCTGACGCAAGAGACACAAACCTCCAAAGAGTTGATGGTGCGCCCCTATGTGCCAAGGTTTCTGCGCGAAGGCGACGAAGCCACCCTGGCGGTGGTGGTGAACAACATGAGCGACAAAGCTTTGTCCGGCGAGCTTGTGCTGGAGTTGTTTGAGCCCGACACCCACGCGCCTTTAAGCCAAAGTTTCGGCCTGCAAGAGCCCAAGCGCGCCTTTCGTGTGCCGGCACAAGGTTTGGTGAAACTCGAGTTTGCTTTGAAAGTGCCCATGGCGTTGGGGAGTGTGGCGATAAAAGCGGTGGCGAAAGCGGGGGAGTTTTCGGACGGAGAGCAGCGGCTTGTGCCCATTTTGCCCTCGCGTATGCACTTGGCGCAGTCGCGTTTTGTGGCCCTCAAGGGAAAGCAGGAGAAGCATGTGCTGTTTGAGGACATGGCCAAGACGGAGGACTCAAGCCGCGTGGATGAGCGCCTCGTTGTCACCCTGGACGGCCAGTTGCTGGCAGGTGTGTTGGAGGCCTTGCCCTATTTGGCAAGCTACCCCTATGAGTGCACGGAGCAAACCTTCAACCGCTTCTTCTCCGCAGGCATGGTGGCCTCCGTATTCCGCCAAAACCCACAGCTTTCGCAATGGGCCGCGCAATTGTCCCAAAAACGCACAACACCTCTTGCGCGAGACTCAAACCGCAAGCTGGCTTTGGAAGAGACGCCTTTTTCTCTTCGCGCCCAAGGCGACAAGACGCCCGAGTGGATGCAAGCCGTCCACCTGTTGGAGCCGGGTGCCGCGCAAAACCAAGCCGACGCTTCTTTGGAAAAATTGCACCGCGCGCAAAATGCCGACGGCGGTTTTCCCTGGTTTGAAGGCGGTCGCTCCTCCATCTACCTCACCAACTATATGCTGGTGGGTTTTGCCCGCGCCCGGGAGTTTTCCATTCCCATTCCAGGCGAGATGGTGAAAAAGGCATGGGCGTTTCTCAAGGAGAAACTGGAAGAAGAGCTCAGCGCCTGCATGAAGAAGGGAGGCTGCGTCGAAGACATTGTGCTGACAAACTATGCCGCCTCTTTGTTTGACGCCTCTCTCACAGGCATGGCGTTGGAGACAAGAAAAACGCTCCTTGCCTATGCGGAAACACAACGGCAAACCCTCGCGCCAAGGCTGCGCATTTTGACAGCGCTGACTTTGCACCACATGAAAGAAAACCAGCGCGCCAGAGAGTGGCTGGAAAGCTGGATGCAGCTTTCGCACGAGACAGAAAACGAAGGGCGCTTTTGGGCCCCCGAAAGCATGTCCTGGGTTTGGCAGAATGACACCCTCGAAAACCACGCCCTCACCTTGCATGCCCTGACAAAAATTTCTCCGGGCGATGTGCGCGCCGAGGGCCTGGTGCAGTGGCTTTTTTTGCAAAAGAAGCTGTCGCATTGGCGCTCCACGCGCACCACCGCCGAAGTGCTGTATGCTGTGGTGGGCCATATGAAGTCCCAAAACACAATGGGCCAGACAGAGCGCCTCGAAGTGCAGGTGGGCCCCGAAAAGAAGGAATTTGTGTTTGAGCCCTCCAACCTCGAGTCCGGCAAACAGCAATGGGTGTTGGAGGGCAAAGAAATTCAGCCCCACACCATGGGGCGCATACGCGTGGCCCAGAAAACCGACGGCTTCCATTTTGCCTCCGCCACCTGGCATTTTTCCACGCAGCGTTTTCCAACAAAAGGCGACGGCGACTTGTTTGCCGTTTCCCGCGCCTATTTCAGACGCGTGCCCGCAGGCAGCGGCTTCAAACTCATTCCCCTCAAAGAGGGAGAAGCGCTGCGCTTAGGAGAAGAGGTGGAAGTCCAGCTGACACTGAAGACGAAGGCGCCGGCGGAGTACGTCCACTTGAGGGACGTGAGGGCGGCGGGGTTGGAGCCGCGGACGGTGCTTTCAGGCTGGAAGTGGGAGAAGGGCTATGCCTGCTATGAGGAGGTGAGGGATTCGGCCCAAAACTATTTTTTTGAAAACCTGCCTCAAGGAGAATTCCGCTTCAGCTACCGTCTGGTGGCCAACATGGCAGGCAGCTTCCGCTTGGGCCCGGCGGTGGTACAGTCCATGTATGCCCCGGAGTTTGCGGCCTACTCCCAGGGGCATGTCCTCAACGTCATTCCTTAGACGCGACTTCTTTCAGGAGGGCAACCAGGCTTCGCATTCCAAAGCCCGTGGCGCCCTTATGCATCCCCCAGGAGGCATGAGGGCTGCGGGAAGGCCCCGCAATGTCCAGGTGGGCCCAGGGGGTTTCTTTCACAAACTCGCGCAGGAAGAGAGCGCCGTTGATGGCTCCGCCATAATAGCTGTCGGAGGTATTTTTCAAGTCAGCCACGTCGGACTTGAGGCCTTCTCTGAGTAACTCACACAAAGGCAATCTCCACAGGGGCTCTCCGGCCTGTTTGGCCGCGCGCTCCACCTGCGCGGCAAGCGTTTCGTTGTTGCAAAAGAGTCCTGCGGTGAATTTTCCCAGGGCAACCATGCAGGCGCCCGTCAGTGTGGCCAGATCGACAATGGCCTGAGGTTTGTTTTCTGCGGCCATGCACAGCAAGTCCCCCACAATGAGGCGGCCTTCCGCATCCGTATTGCTGACTTCGACGGTTTTTCCCATGCGGGAGGTGAGAATGTCGCTGGGGCGAAAGGCTTTGTGCGAAGGCATGTTTTCACAAGCCCCCAGCAAGGCCACGACGGGGAAGGGTGGACGCAGCGTCGCCACCACCTGCATGGCGCCCATAATGGCCGCGGCCCCCGCCATATCCTTATGCATCCCCATCATGCCGTCGTGGGACTTGAGTGAAAGCCCTCCGGAGTCAAAAGTGACGGCCTTGCCCACCCAATAGAGGGGTTTGCGTTTTTTGTGGGCAGGCACCTTAGGCTCATAGCGCAACTCAATGAGTTGAGGCTCCAGCGCGCTGCCCTGGGCCACAGCCAGAAACATTCCCATGCGCATGCGCTCCAACTCGCTGCGGCCAAACACGCGCGCTTTGAGTCCATGCTTGCGCGCCATGGTTTTGGCAGCCTTGGCCAAAGCCGTGGGCGTCATGCTGTGTGCAGGCTCGTTGGTGAGCGCTCGGCTCCAGTTTTGTGCATGGGCAATGCATTGCCCCAGGCGCACAGCGCTTTGCAATGCGCGCAAGGAAGAGGCCTTCGGCTTGCAGACAAACTGCAGGGACTTGAGGGCGCACGAGGGCTCCTTCTGGGACTTCCATTTGTCAAAGCAATAGGTGCCCAGCACCGCGCCTTCGGCGGCAGCTTGCATTTTGTCCGCCAGGCAAAAAGCCTCCGGCCAGAGAATGCTGAGTGTGGGGGCGTTGAGTTTTGGGGCCATGTGTACAAGCTGCCCCAGGAGGTGTCTGAGTTTGTTGTTTTGAAAAAGCTTGGCTTCGCCCATGCCCAGCAACAGCAGGCGCGGTTGAGGCAGTCCCTGGGGCATGTGCAAAAGGAAGCTTTGCTCTGCCTTGCCCGAAAATTTTTCCTGAAGCAGCAAAGGCCTCAAGCTTTTTTGCAAGGCGGCAGGCAGAGGGCTGAGGGAAGTGTTGTTGGAAGCCTTGGCAAACGCGTCCAGGAAGACAGGGAGGACCAGCAAGTCGGAGGCATGTGCCGCAGGGGAAATAGAAAGAAGCATGGCTCGCCTGTCTAGCTTTGCTTGCTTCACAAAAGCAAGGCCTTTGGCTTGGCAAGGGAAGCAGCTCAGGGCTTGGGCGTTCTGGCTTTTCGGTAGTCTTCTTTGGGCAGGAGTTTGACGAGTTGAGTCCCCACGCGCATCCACATGTTGCCGCCCTCGTCAAAGGTGGCGGTGATGGCGTTGACAGGAATGTTGCCACTCCCCCAATAGGTGAAGCGCCACAACTCGCCGAGCTCGGGCGTGTCCACGGCGACGGCCTCCAGCGGCCATCCCCACTTATTATTGCCTGTAGCTGTAAAGAAAGGCCTTGCGAGGATGATGAGGCTGTTTTCCGGCCCATGAATATGCTCCGTGGCCATGAGGCTTCCTGAAACCGTCAGCGTCTCGCCCAGCACAGGCGCGCTGGCAAAGGGGTTGGTCGCCAGGAAGCGTACGCTTTTGAGGGTGGAGGCAACCAGGAAGCGCTCATCCCTGTAGAGGCTGAGCTTGGTGATGGGGGCTTCAAAGGGCCCCCAAATGTATTCCTGCCGGGAGGTGCTCAAGTCATAACTCACAACGAAGTAGTTGTTGGCATGGTTTCCCTGGGCCAAATAGAGGCGGGTGCCGTCTTTGGACAAAACAGCGGCGGGGACGGGGGTGGAAGCACTTTGGGCAAAAGCAAGGCCAGAGAGGAGGGGGCAGTCTTTGATGGAAGAGCCCAAGTCGCCGCTGTCGGGGCCACACAGGGGAACAAGCCTGTGGCCGCCGAGGGTGCTTGTCCTGCCGCTGATGTCAAACTGAACGACTTCAAGCCTGCCCGTGTCGGCATAGCCGGAGACTGTCCACAGGGGCAAAGACACCGTGTCCCCCGAAATGACGGGAGAGGTGGGGATGCCTGTCAGGTTGATGGCAGAAGAACGTGGTGGTGAACTCCATGCCTCACCGTGGATGGAAATGCGCGCCAGGGCAAGTCCCGTCACGTCGAAGACGACGATATAGGCATTGCCCTCGGCGTCCATGGCAAAGCCGGTGCAGTTTGCCGTCTCCCGGACGGAGGTGATGGCCCTTAACGGGTGTGTGCGGAAGGCAAACAAGGAGCATGCACTCCCCGGCGTATAAGCCCAATAATGGCCTCTTTCAGAGGCAAAAATTTGGGTATACGCACTGCACTGGAGGGGGGAGGTATAAAGCCTGTCCAGGACTTCTCCGCGGGTGTCAAAGTGCGCCAGAAAAGGCCCCCGCATGTCATTTTCCGGGCTTTGGGCGCAACCGAGGAAAGTGGTGGGGGCATGGCCAGCACCGCCGATGGCAATGAAACTTTCCGAGGCCGCCATGCTGCCGTCTTCGCGCTCCACGGCGGATGCCACAGGCAAGAAGGAGACACCCACGGCAGGAGAGTCATTGACGCGCCCGTTGGCGCATTTGACGCGTGCCTTGAGGTTTAAATGCGTTTCAATGCCCAGCGTAGGGTAGAAAGGCTCAAAGAGTTTGCTGGGCAAGGTGACATGGGCGGTGCTGTTTTCAAAATGGACTTCGGCGATGGGGGTTTCTTCCTGAAGCACCTGGGCCTGCAGCACCTGGCTACAGCCTTGGACGCTGACAATGACATGGACAGCGTCCCCCACGACGTGGCTTTCCTTGGAAGTCAGCAAAACCCTGTGCGGGTTGTCAGGCACAGGCATGGGTTTGTTGTCTGAGCAGGCAAACGCTGCGAAAACGCACAGCACCCACATGCCCCTGCAAGGTTTAGGAAAGTCCTTCATGCCCACCATCCTACAAGGTTGGGTTTACTAGGGGTAGGGGTTATGTGAAATATGAAGAGAAGAGTGCAGTAGGGGGGGCACCGCCCCCCCTCGGACCCCCTGGCTTTGTCGCCTCCGGCGAAGGTTTTTTTTGTGCCCTGGCGGGCGCCCCATGCCTCCGGCGGGGAACTTTTTGTTCGCCCAAAAAGTTCCACAAAAATGCTCCCTCCGGTGGCCCTGCGGGGCTTAGGCATAGCAGC